>Ga0102953_1000604_pt1 | contig 24414 bp, 19 predicted proteins | sample SalPon2A_C_D2_MG_FD_78509 | JGI IMG/M metagenome (GOLD analysis project Ga0102953, IMG submission 78509) | Soil microbial communities from South San Francisco under conditions of wetland restoration - Salt Pond MetaG R2A_C_D2_MG | ecosystem: Environmental > Terrestrial > Soil > Wetlands | place... | reverse complement strand
TGGGATTATCGGGGTTTCCTGCCGGAATATCGATAACACTGAAGCGGGAGACCCGTTATTTTGTGTCAACGATTATCAGGATGTTATTGGTTGGCTCAGGAAACATTCCGGCGCTATTATCGTCTGCGGCGGAAGCGGCTTTACCATTATGCCAGGGCCTGTTTTTGAAAAATTAGGGGCCGATTATGGCGTGATCGGTGAAGGCGAAAGGTTTGGTCTCCTCGTTGAAGCTCTCAGCAATGGAGAAGATCCAACGAAAATCCCGGGAGTAATTTCACGATCCAGCCCAATAACAACACCGCAGCCATGGGAAGGCAAAATCAGCAGGGCGTTTCGAGGAGAGTCCAGTCATAACAGTTTTTACCTCAAAAAAGGAGGGACCTTTAACCTCCAGACCAAACGGGGCTGTTCTTTCAACTGTATCTACTGTCCCTACCCGCATATTGAGGGGAAAAAGCATCGGTTATACGACCCTGGCAGCGTAGCAAAGATGGCAGTTTCACTCCAGGAGGCCGGGGCCAGATATTTTTTTATCACAGACTCTGCCTTCAATTCCGATGTCAACCATAGCCTTGCCGTGGCAAAAGCCTTTAAAGATGCAGGTGTTTCAATTCCCTGGGGTGGGTTTTTTGCACCAGTGAAACTGCCTGAGAATTATTTCACAATAATGGCCGATGCGGGCTTAATGCATGTTGAATTTGGTACGGAATCACTCTCTGATGCCATGCTCAAATCATATGGCAAGCCCTTTCGAAGCGATGATGTTCTCCTCGCCCATAAACAAGCTGTTGATGCCGGTCTGCATGTTGCCCATTATTTTCTGCTGGGTGGCCCGGGGGAGTCGGCCCTGACCATTAATGACTGCCTGGACACGATTGAACAACTGAACAAAACGGTACTGTTTTTCTTTCTCGGAATCAGGATTTATCCCCATACCAAACTCTATGATATTGCCTTGAAAGAAGGAAAGGTTTCCCGCGCCACGAACATGCTGGAGCCTGTATTTTATAAGGCTGATGCCATTGATCTTGAGACAATTAATGATCTGGTAAATCAACGGGCCGCAAAGCGGATTAACTGGATACTGGGCTCAGGAGGCGCAGATTCCTCCGAGATTGTTTCCCGGATGCATGAAAGAGGCTATATCGGCCCGTTGTGGGAGTATTTGATCAGATAGTCATTTGACCTGTAGACTCGCGATGTTTGGTTGTAAATTTTTTGATTTATTGGTAAGTTCCAACAGCCTTTTACCAAGGTAAAATGTAATCTATGTGGTATACATTTGTTGAAGTAAATCAATCTGCTGAATCTGAATTGTCAGCAACTGTTGAAACAGATAGCAGTTCTCCCTGGTTTGCCGGACATTTCCCCGGTAAACCTATTCTGCCCGGAATTGCCCAACTGGGAATGGTTGCCGATCTTATCGCAAAATTTAGCAAAGATGATCTCTACATAAAAAGTTTAAGCAGAGTTAAATTTAAAAAGCTGATCAAACCAGGAGACTTATTGTCTATTCGCGTCTTGCATGGAAGTCGGAAAAACAGTTTCTCTTTTCAGATAACGATGAAAGAAGAAGACGCATGCTCCGGCGTAATAGTGCTTGAGAACAAGGAGAAATAACAAAGCGATGGAAATGGATATTAACACAACAACCCTTCGTATTGCTCAAATTCTTATCGATGAGCTGAAACTTGAAGATGTCACCTCCGAAACTTTTGACCCGGATCTTGATCTGGTTGATGAAGTTGGAGTAGACAGCATGGATCTGGCGACAGTCGCATTGGTTCTTCGTGATGAATACGGTATCCGAATCGATGAAGACGATTATCCCAAACTTACCACTGTGCGCATTATTGCCCAATACATTACCAACAAGCTTAACAGTGACGAATAGTGGTATGACTTTTATACGACGAGTGAGCTATCCTGCACCTGAAAAAAAAGAATATAAGTTCTCTGAAATCACCGCTGATCCAGCTATCAAAGAGAGATTTGAAAAGGTACGCAAGTTTTTCTTTCTTCGGGAATCTACCTATGACATGACCAACCGATGCAATGTTCGTTGTGAGGGGTGCTATTATTTTGCAGGAGAGAAGCAGTTCGCCGAAGAGAACTTAAACCCGGACGATTGGCAGGCCCTGCTCACAGCAGAAAAGGAGAGGGGAATCACCTTTGTCGTTCTTGCCGGAGCAGAACCTTCTCTTGTCCCTGAGCTCTGCAGCGTATGTTACCGCACAATCCCTTTAGGTGCGATTGCCAGCAATGGCCTGAAACACATTCCCCGGGAAATTGACTACAAAATCCATATATCCGTCTGGGGTAATGACACAACCAGCCTGGAGATCAGAAAAGCCAAAGACATGCTGGCGCGGCAGATCTCCAACTACCAGAACGACCCCCGGGCAATCTGGGTCTATACCTTCACACCAGTCAATATTGATCAGGCCCGGGAAGTAACAAGTCTGCTGGCCCAAAACAATCAGAAGATTACCTTTAACATGTTCTCTTCCCCGGTCGGCTATCAGGGGCATCTGCGCCACACAAAAGAGACGCTTGCCAGGACCCGCCGGACAATGACTGAGCTGTTGGAGCAGTACCCTGAGACCGTCGTCTACTCCCAGTACAATATCGTGGCCCATACTGATGCTAAAGGCTTACATGATCTGTATTCATGCTCGTATCCTCGCATGAACCCTTCCACGGACATCGGGCTTGGCCGCTCTTTCAGACAATACCGGACCGATCTTCAATGGGACAGGGCCGCCGCCTGCTGCGTACCTGATACAGATTGTGACGATTGTCGGCATTATGCAGCCGGCAGCGCCATGGTCACGGCCAGGATGTACCGGCATGCAACAGATCCGGATCATTTCAAAGCATGGCTTGATTATGTGGACACCTACCTGGCAGTCTGGGTCAAGGGCTACGAAAAGGGCCAAAACCTGTGTGATACTTTTATTAATCCACCAAGAGTATAAGCGATACCTGATATGAAAACTGTAAGTTCATTGTTAGATGAGAGTTGGTACGAACGTTATAAGAAAATTTCAAAACTCAATATCCGCAGTTCGATCTATGACGTGACGGACCGCTGCAATCTTCGCTGCAAGGGCTGTTTCTTCTTTTCCTCAGGAGAGCACAAGGCGGCATCAGAGGAAAAAGATATCAGCAAATGGCATGCCTTTGTTGAAAAAGAGATGGACAGAGGGGTGAACCTGGCCATTCTGATTGGTGGAGAACCCACCCTTTGTCTGGATAGGATAGAGGCCTTTTATAAACGTTTACCCACCTTTTGCGCCACTAATGGCTTGATCAAAGTTCCCAGAGACCGATTTCCCGACATGATGGTCGGCATCTCTATGTGGGGTGACGAGGAAGATGAAATACTGCTTCGAGGGCAAGATACATTTAAGATTTCCAGCAGTAATTATGCTGGAGATCCTTACACCTACTACCTCTATACAATTACCCCCAAACAGCTTGGCAAGGTTGAACAAAATATCAAAAAAGTTGCAGATGTTGGTCTCAAAGTCCATATGCAGCTGTTATCCAATGATGAGGGCGTAGACGGCTTTTCCTGGCAGCCGCAGCAGCTGATCGACATCCGGGCTGAGATGGATGATATGCTTGATAAATATCCGCAAACCGTGATCTCGTCAAAGTATTACCACGAAATCATTACCACAGGTAAAATGCTGGGCAGGCCCTTTGGCTGGAATGAATGTCCCTCGGTCACTGACACCCTGGATAACAGAGACCCGCAACCGAAGCGATTAACCAATTTCATCCGCTGGGCTTCTGACCTCAAGACCGTGCATCGCTGCTGTACCTCCGAAACCAGAGACTGTTCTACCTGTAAAGATGGCGCTGCTCATATGAGTTGGGTCATGGTGAATAAGCGAGGCCATATCCGGACCACAAAAGACCTGCAAAACTGGATAGAGGTATACGAGATGTTTGCTAAACTCTATCAGTTCATTCCCTGGTAGGGCGAAACTATTCCGCATGTCTCCACAGGAAGGCGATCAGGCAGGCTCACGTAGAACTACTACGCTATACCAGCCTGCTTACCTCCCTCTAAAGCCATGCAAAACAGTTGCGTAAGAGAAAATGTAATTTTAATGCTCTTGATTAACGGTTGTGGGTAAATGGACACTAAAAATGCTGTTATTCTCGGTTACGATGCCATCTCACCTCTTGGGAGTGATCTTGAACAACAATGGACAAAGGCCCTTGCCGGGCAGAGCGGCATAGGCCCGCTTACCAGATTTGCGACCGGCGATGACTTTCCGGTTCGTATTGCCGGGCAGGTTCCTGATATCGACGATGAACCCTATCCGTTTCTTTCTGCGCGGCATCAAGCCTCATGGAGTTCCCCGGTTTTTAAATATTCCATGCTGTCAGTGGAAAGGGCCCTTTCCAGGAGTAAGATTGACATAACTCCTGCGCTCTCCCCAAGAGTCGCGGTTACTTACAGCTCCGCCATTGGCGGTCTGGATGCCGTGCTCAAAGCTGATCGGCAGCTGATAGCCGAAAATAAGCTGCCCCATCCCTATACCAATCCCAATTCGTGCATCAACATGGTGGGAGGCAAAATTGCCATCCAGACTCAAGCCAGAGGGCCGATAACTTCAACAATTACGGCCTGTGCGACAGGACTGTCGTCCATGGTTCTGGGTGCAATGTTCTTGGCCCAGAACAGGGCCGATGTGGCCATCTGCGGGGCTGTTGATTTTGCTCTGGTGGAGCCGATTGTGGCAGGATTTTCGACGATGAATGGCTGTTATAACCCCAAGGAGGGCCATGAAAATGATCCGCCGGAATCGGCCAGCCGTCCGTTTTCATTGAATCGACGGGGTTTTGTCCTGGCAGAAGGCGCCGGTGCTGTCGTGCTTGCCACCAGAGAATTTGCTCAAGCCCATGGTTTAGCGTATGCGATTGAGCTTGCCGGCTGGGGAATGACCTCTGATGCCCACCACTTTGTTGCGCCATATTATGACACTGTACGGCAATGTATGGCGGATGCGATTCATGATGCCGGGATTACGGTCCAGGAGATTGATGCGATCAATGCCCATGCGGCCTCGACACGGGTCGGAGATAAGGTCGAGTATGACGCCATGCGGGACCTGTTTAACGGCGAGATCCCCGCGGTCTGTGCCAACAAATCACTGATAGGGCACGCCATGGGAGCCTCAAGTGTTATTGAATCGATTTTTGCCATGCATGGCATGCAGCATGATATCTTGCCGCCGACAATCAACTATACACCTGACCCTGAAATCGAACTTGACTGCCTCTCTGAGGCTAAACGACAACTGAGTCAGGAGTTTGTTCTGAAAAATGCCTTTGGTTTTGGCGGCTGTAATTGCTGCGCTGTTTTTCGAAGAGTTTAATGAGACAAGAAATTACACATGAAAGCACCTAAAAATAGACGAGTTTTTGTGGCCGGATACGGGGCCGCCACGCCTTTAGGAAATTCCTTTGCCAAGACCTGGCAGGGAGCAGTTAAAGGACAAGCTGGTTTTCGCAGGATAACCAAATGTGAGGTGACGACCAGAAGCAGTATCGTGGGTGAGATTCCAGACTGGGACCCGGCCGGGTTCGATTTTGTCACCCGAAAAGAAGCGGCTGTCTGGGATGCTGACTATGTTTTTCTGACGATGGAGGTCTGCCGGGAGGCACTGGCAAACGCCGGTCTGGAAATAAACGCAGAGACCGGGCCGCGGACTGCCTGCTTGATCGGCTCCGCTCTCAATGGCACTGATTCCTTTCGGATTGCCATGAATAACTATGTTAATCGCGGACCTTTTAAGGTCAGCCCCTATCTCTTGCCGAATTTATGCGCCAACCTGCCATCAGGTAAAGCCGGGATGCTCCTGGGTTTTACCGGTCCGATATTTTCACCCCAGGGGGCGTGTGCTTCCGGGAATCATGCGATTGGAATCGGGGCAAGGATGATCAGGGATGGTGATTGTGATTTTGTTCTTGCCGGTGGGGTGGAAACATGTCTGGTGCCGGAAATTATCCAGGGATTTGCCAATATGCAGGCGACCCTAAAAGCCGGTCCCAAAGACCGTGCTTTTGAAGATCCTTCCCAGGCATCACGCCCTTTCAGCATCGACCGCAAGGGCTTTATTCTATCAGAAGGTGCAGGCATCGTTGTACTGGCAGCAGAAGATATGGTGCAATCTCTTGGGCTTAATGCCAGAGCCGAGGTCATGGGGATCGGTTGGACCTCTGATGCGCTGCATTTTACCAGACCAAACCCTGAAACAATAATTCGGGCAATTAAGCAGGCAATCGATGATGCCGATATTTCTCCGGAAGCCATAGGCTCCATCAATGCTCACGGCACATCAACTCCTCAGGGAGACACGGTGGAGATTGAATGTCTGCGCGCTGTATTTGGCACAGGTCTGGAAAAGATCCCAGTAACAGCCAACAAATCTCAGATAGGACACAGCCTGGGAGCCTCTGCTGCCATTGAGGCGGCGCTGAGTATCGAAGCAATGGGAAAGGGAATGGTGCTCCCCACTATCAACCATATTCCTGATCCGGTTTTTGCAGATGTCGATGTTGTCCCTAATGAAGCAAGGCGGCACGCCTATGATTTTTTCCTTTCCAATGCCTTTGGTTTTGGTGGAACGAACTGCTGTATTGTTTTTAAGGGAGTCTAATTAAGGATGGCAAAGTTAAAAGTTGATATCCGGGTAAGCGTAGACACCGAGGAATAGTGGTGTCGCGAAAGCGGAGGCATACAAATGGTATGTCGAGCATTCCGCGAACCCGCTATAACGCAGTTGAGTGACTTTTTTCGAAGCCAGCAATCTTTGGAGTATACAGTGCGGCCCAAACCTTTTGTCCCTGAATTTGTAGATCCCGGCAAACCGTATGTCCGGGATAAGACCCACGGCAAAGTCTGGCATCAATGCCAGCTTCGCACGCTTTATGTAGACACCGACCGTTCCCAGGTCGTCTATCATGCCAATTACTTGAAATATTTTGAGTTTGGCAGAGCAACGCTGATGCGTGATGCAGATTATCCATACAAAAAAATAGAAGATAGCGGATTCATTTATCCCATAATTAAAATTGAGGTCAATTATTATACACCGCTTTTCTATGATGATTTGATGCTCATTCACACCACTCCTGCATTATTGGAACGGGTTAAGCTGCAGTTCGATTATATTATAACAAAACAACAGACTGGTGAGATCGTCTGCACCGGGTTTACCAGGCATTGTGCCGTAAACACCTCGGGTACACCTGTCGAGATTGATGATAAAACACGTGAATTATGGCAGAGGTTTCCCAAATAACTGACAGTTTTCGACAGATGGTTGAGGTCAGGATTCAACCATGGTTTGCGGACCACTATTTTGCCGGAAAAACAATTCTGCCAGGGGTGGAAACTTTGTTGATTCTTGCCGGTGCGGCCAAGGAGTTTGACCAGCAGTGCAACGTTACAAAGATGGTGGATGTCAGATTTGATAAGATTCTTCAAATTGATCCAAACGAAACGACACTGGAGATGATCGTAGAAATAGTCACGGACAACCCGGGTGCCATTACCACTAAATTGTTGACCAAGAGCCGCAATAACGCATTTTCACGAATTATGGAGCATGGTCGAGTTACTTTTTCTATCTTGCAGGCAACAGCCTCTGAGGCCCAAACTGAGAGAGTGCCAATTGATCTTGCTGGGCCTATTGTAAAAGTTCCCTCTGCAAAGATTTACCAGGAGCTGGTTCCTTTTGGACAATATTATCAAAATATTGTCGATGATCTGCACCTGTCAAAGCATGGGGCATGGGCCAGATTAACAGCGCCCAACTTACCGGTTTCTGGCGATGATGAACTTTCCTGGTCACCTTTCCCCCTGGATGCTGCTTTTCATGCAGCCTGTGTCTGGGGACAGCGTTTCGTTGGCTTTATTCCATTTCCAGTCGGATTTGCCAGCCGTATTGTCAACAGGTTTACTAAACCTGGCAGGACATACGAGACCAGAGTGCTGCCAACTGAAGTTCAACCGAATGAAATAATGTTTGATCTGTGGATTGTTGATTCAGGTGGAGAGTTGTGTGAAACCGTGCGTGGAATCAGAATGCGAGATGTGACTGGGGCAACAATAAAGCCGCCAACCTGGATTATGACAGATGAGTGTCTTAATGACGTTATGCCGGATCAGTCTCAGTGATGTTTTCAGTCCGGATATTTCATGTTTATTCATGAAATATTCGGGTAGTGCTCCAGGCGATCAACCGTTCCATAGAGACCCGGGTTAACCAGCGAACAAATATTATGGTATAGGTTCCCCCGGAAAGATACATCCCAAACATAAAGACCAGATGGGAAAGTCCGTATGTCAAGGGGCCGCCAATTAAAACAATCAGGGGCTTGTCAAGGTAGACAGACAGGGTGCCAAGGGCAGCTACTGCGGGCCAGCCAATCACAAAACTGAAGCAGATGGCAAAGACTCCGGCAATGACCACTAGAGAGGGCTTTTCCTTAAAGGCGTTTAAGTTGGCTTTTTCCTCAATCGCCTGTCGGACGAACTCTAGCTTGGAGATTTTAATGATGCCCGTTCTGGTAAAATCAGTAATTTTTTTCATAATTAGCAACCATTTTAACCATAATTTGATTGATTGTCACTGTGAACTCATTAGATAACTGGGCCTTCTTTGACAGAATATACTGCATCTCATTAGATGGTCGTTTCGATCGACGAGAGGAGGCAAAAAAACAGTTCGCCAAAGTTGGTCTGCTGGACCGGGTTGAATTTGTCGTTGTTCAAAAACATCCTGTGTCCCCTAAGGAAGGCTGCTACCAGTCACACATTGCCTGCATGAGAAAAGCAATTGCGGCTGATTCCAAACATATCCTCATATTTGAAGATGATATCTTATTTAAAGGCTTCCGTGATTCAACAATACAAGAGGGCACTGATTTTCTTAAGAAAAACACCGACTGGGATATCATGTTTCTCGGCTGTATTGTTCGTCAAAGCAGGCGAACAACGCATCAGTCAGTTGTGAAGGTGAAGTATCGATGCCTATCGCATGCCTATGCCATAAATCGTAGATTTGTTGAAGAAATCGTTGCAACACCCTGGCAGGGAGTTCCCTATGATGTTTTCCTGGCCCGGATGGACCGAAATTTCTATGCCGCTTATCCCTCTTTTGCCTTTCAAAGCAGTGCGGCGACCGATAATAGTTTTTGTATCGACCTGATCAGGAGGCTGCTGGGCGGCTTAGCTTTTATCCAAAGGGCCAACGAGATATTTCAGCGTTACAAACTGCCGATAATTGCCAGCCATTTTGCGATAATCGCTGCCTTGTTATTGTATTTTTCACAGTAATTAAACGCCTGAAATATCCAGGTTAAACCGAACAAAGAGATGATCAACTTTCGACTCCTCATCAAAATTATCATAGTGTGCGGCACTCTTGCAGCCATTGGACTGATGCGGCTGGAGATCGACACCGATGTGGTGCGCTCTTTGCCCACCGATGAGAAGGTCATTTCTGATGCCCTTGACATCTTTACACATCACCCGATCCACGACCAGATTGCCATAGACGTTACGTTAAGTCATGATGACCTTGATGCCCTGATTGACTCCGCTAAGTTTATTGAAGACAGATTGGACCAGAGCGGCTTGTTTGCAGAAGTCGGTATGTCAAAAATGAGCAGCTTGATTCCAGAGCTGGCATTTCATGTTGTTCTCAATCTACCCTACCTTTTTTCTGCAGAAGAGTTGAACGAGTCTGTTGCTCCCCGTCTTTCACAAACAGAAATCAGCAAAAAAGTTGAGGCAATCGTTGCCGGTCTGAGCAGTATGGACGGCATCGGCCAGTCAGAATTTCTAGCGGCTGATCCTCTTGGTTTGAAAGATCTGGTACTGGCTAAAATGGCCATGCTAGCCCCCTCAGGCAACTCCCGGATCTATCTGGGAAGACTTCTTTCAGAAGATGGCCGCCATCTCCTTGTTACCGCGCGCCCCTCGATGCCGGGTTCGGATACCGCCTCCGCCCGAAAAATTGGCCAATTACTCTCTGATATTTCCGCTGAATTGACTGCCAGGCTCTCAAATAAAGGGTATAAGGTCACATTAACGCCGACAGGAGCCTATCGCGCCGCCCTGGACAATGAACTCATCATCAGAAAAGATGTGAACACGGCGGTTCTGCTTGCTGCAGTGGGTATAATACTGCTGCTGATTCTGGCCTTCCCACGGCCGCTGATCGGTTTGATGTCTCTTGTGCCGGCACTGGCAGGAAGCGCGGCTGCTTTTTTTGTATATTCTCTTATCCATCCTTCAATCTCCATAATGGTTTTAGGATTTGGCGGGGCCATTATTTCGATCACCGTCGACCATGGCATCGCCTATCTGCTCTTTCTGGATTGTCCCCATGAAACAAGGGGTAAAGATGCGTCCAGAGAAGTCTGGGCAGTGGGAATTATGGCTGTATTGACCACCATCGGCGCCTTTATAGTCCTCTGTTTCAGCGGGTTTCCGATCTTTGTGCAGCTCGGCCAGTTTACCGCTCTTGGCGTGTTGTTCTCATTTCTGTTTGTTCATCTCATATTTCCAAAAATATTTCCGGCAGTACCTGCCGGCAGCAACCGCGCCCTGCCTTTGCAGAAATTTGTTGATACCTTGTTTAATACCGGAAAAGCTGGTGCGGTTATAGCGGCACTCTTTGCTGTGGTGATGTTGTTTTATGCAAAGCCCCAGTTCAATACGAATATCAGCGCTATGAATACCGTCAGCAGGGAAACACTTGCTGCCGACCGACTGTTTGCCAACGTGTGGGGCGATATCTCCAGCAAGAGTTATCTGATGATTTCAGCGGCCACAATTGACGATATTCAAAAAACGGATGATTCGCTGCTTAACGAGATTGACCAGGACGTAGACACCGGCTTACTTGCATCTGCCTTCGTACCGTCAATGTTCTTCCCTGGGGACAAAAGACGAAATGAAAATTTTGCAGCCTGGCAATCATTTTGGGACAAAAACAAGGTCAGCCAGGTGCAAAACAGCTTGATAGAGGCATCTACTGCTAAAGGCTTTTCTGAAGATGCCTTTGAGCCATTTTTTATATCAATCAACAATCCAAGGAGCCGGTCAGAGATTGAGATACCGGCCCGTTTTCAATCACTTATGGGAATTTCGCAAGCTCAGGAATCGGATAGCTTTATTCAATTTATCACCATTGCCCCTGGCAATTCATATGATGCAGATGCCTTTTTAGACAAGTACAGCAGCTTTGGTAAAATATTTGAATCGCAATTTTTTGCCAAAAAACTTGGTGAGCTTCTTTTTGCAACATTTGGCAGAATGTTTCTGATAATTGCCATAAGTGTCACAGTGCTTCTGTTTTTTGTCTTTTTAAGCTGGCGTTTAACTATAATTACCTTGTTGCCGGTTGTTTTTGCCTATGTCTCAACCCTTGGCACCTTAAAACTATTGGGGCATCCTCTCGACATTCCCGGCTTGATGTTGTCAATTGTAATTCTGGGCATGGGAATCGACTACTCCATTTTCTTTGTCAGGGCCCACCAGCGCTATAGGAACCTCGACCAGCCATCGTACAGACTTGTCCGGATGGCTGTATTTATGGCATCTGCCTCAACGCTTGTCGGTTTTGGAGCCTTGATTTCTGCGGAGCACTCCCTGTTAAACAGTGCCGGACTGACTTCATTTTTAGGGATCGGCTATTCGTTGATTGGCGCCTTTGTCCTGCTGCCCCCTCTGCTCAAGGCACAATTTCCCCTGCAGGATTTTTCTATTTTTTCTGACTCAGGTGATATAACCAGCCGGGTCTTAGCACGATACCGCCTGACCGAGGCCTATCCGAGAATGTTTGCCCGTTTTAAGATGAAGTATGACCCAATGTTTTCTGATCTTCCGGCTATGGTTAAAAATTGCCAGAGGGTCAAAACAATTGTTGATATTGGCTGTGGCTATGGGGTGCCAACCGCCTGGTGTCTTGAGTATTTTAAAGACGCCAGAATTTTCGGTATCGATCCTGATCCGGAAAGAGTAAGGATAGCTTCTTTGGCAACTGGCGTCAGAGGTTCAATTATCCAGGGCTGGGCTCCGGAAATGCCATCTCTACCAGGGCCAGCCGACATGGTTCTCACGCTGGACATGCTCCATTATCTGGATGATCAAACCATTGCGGCTCTGTTTGAAAACAGTTTTCAGATTATCAGAGAGAAAGGTGTTTTGATTGCGCGATATGCAATTGTTCCAGAAGGAAAGCCCTCATGGTTATGGTACCTGGAGGCTATTCGAATTAAGTTTGCGAAGATGACGCCCTATTATCGAACCGCCAGCCAAATGAGCGACTTGTTGATCGAGGCGGGATTTAAAATTGAGATAAACAGTGTCTCCGCCGCCAATGATGAACTGGTCTGGCTGGTTGCCCGTATTGAAAAGAAATAAGTGATGGATAGGATAAAAAGTAATCAGCCCCTGTCACTTGCCGAAAAAATGGGCTTTGCAACAATCATTATCGCTGCACTCATTTATTATTATGTTCCTGTTGTTAGCCTACTGTTGCTGATTTCCTATCTATTAGTATGCTTTGTCGCACCGTTTTTGCCCCGATTTAGCTTTTATCTGCCAATTATCTATCGTGGTAAAGATGGTGTAAATGGGGTTGCAATTACCTTTGACGACGGCCCTTCTCCTTTATCTACGCCGAGTCTTCTTCAACTGCTTGAGAGATATCAGTTGAAAGCTACGTTTTTTGTAATTGGCCAGAATGCTGCGGCCTATCCGGAGTTAGTCCGGGATATTCTGGCGAAGGGGCATTCCGTGGCTAATCATTCCTACAGGCATGATAATCTCCTCATGTTTAAAAAGACGGATGAATTAAAAAAAGATATTCAAACCACCCAATCAATTTTAAAAGGTTTAGGCGTTAAATCGTATATTTTCCGTCCACCAGCAGGTGTCACCAACCCAAAGTTAAAACCAGTATTGGCAGCAACTGGCTTAACGAACGTAAATTTCAGCTGTCGCATTTTTGATGGCGGCAACAGAAGAATTGGTGGACTGGCAAAAAAGGTTATGAGGCGTATTAAACCGGGCGATATTCTCATGCTTCATGATACCTGTCCGCGCACGGAAGAATTAAAACACTATTGGCTCGGTGAACTTGAGCAGTTATTTAAAAATCTGCAAAAAGAATATACTGTACTTCCTTTGGAAGATGTTATTAAGCAGCCGGTAATGAGTGTCATTGACTGATCTCATCATTGGCACGAGTCAAAACCCTTACCTGGAATTGACTGCTGAACACATACACATAATGTCATGAAAACCTACTCTTCTTTCCCTGAAAAAGTCCTGATCATTGGCGCCGGAATCGGTGGCCTCAGCACAGGAATTATCCTGGCAAAGCTGGGGTTTAAGGTAACTGTTCTTGAAAAAAACCGTAAACCGGGCGGCTTGATTCGCAGTTACACAAGGGAAGGAATGGATTGTCCCGTTGGGATTCATTATTTAGGGTCGTTGGATGAAGGGCAGGTGCTGCGCAGGTTTTTTGATTACCTCGGCGTTACAGATGCCATCCCCGTGGAAAGAATGGGGCAGGGCGGGGTCATTGACCGCTATATTTTTGGCTCCCCCCACCAGAATCAAACCGTATTTGATTTGCCGCAGGGGTTGGATGCCTATGAAGAAAATTTAAAGAAAACCTTTCCCGAAGAGCAGAAGACAATAGACCAAATAGTTGCGCCCATCCGTCACGCCACCAGACAGTTGCATGACCTTGATTTATTGTATTCAACCGAGAATGATTTCTCATTGCTTGACCAGGCAAAGCCTTTTGGAGAGATTCTGGACAACCTCAACTGTTCACCAGGGTTACGGACAGTTCTTGCGGTGCCATCGAGTTGGATTGGGGTCCCATTAGACGATTGTCCGGCCTTTTATCATAATATGGCCCTTGCCTCTTATGTCTCATCTTCCTGGCGTTTAAAAAAGACCGGGGCGGAGATGGCAGATCTGTTTGCAAATCGGCTGCAGGAGTTGGGCGGGGAAATTATAACGGGCGCAGAAATTGATCAGGTCCTGGTCTCATCACGGGTCGCAACAGGGTTAAAACTGACTTCCGGCGAACATTTTGAGGCAGATGCGATCATTGGAGCAGTTCACCCCAAAGTTGTCTTGAACATGCTTCCCGAGGGAACAGTCAGGCCGTCCTATCGTCAACGTATAAGCGGCTTGAAAGATACCCATGGAGTTTTTTCTGTTCACGCCCGGATTGATAGCGAAGCACATCCGGAGATCCCTTACAATATTTTCAAATTAGAGACAGATCGATACGGCAATGTGCCGGATCTTCAGTATTATCAAATCAGGAAAACCGGCAAGAAAAGTGTGAATCTCTTATCAATTCTCACATCCGGCAGGGATGATCTCTGGGCACCGTGGCAGGAAACCAAAACCGGTCGTCGGGGCAAAAAGTACCTTGCCGCAAAAGAAAGTCATGCCCGAAACCTTGTTGAGAAGGCCGAAAAACACTTCGGCCCCTTTAGAGGTTTGAAGATTATCGATACCTATACCCCTCTGACAATTCGTGACTGGGTAAACAGTCCTGGGGGCAGCGCCTACGGCGTATTGCGGTCTTCAAGCCAGATGCTGGCCACCGCTCTACTCAACCGTACTTCAGTAAAAGGATTATATCTTGCCGGGCAAAACGTGATGGCCCCCGGAGTGATTGGCACCATTATGGGATCCTTCAGTACAGTAAAGCTTATCTTGGGGGCATGTGATTTCAGGAAAGAAATCAACTTGTAATTGACCTGACAGACAAGTGGTCCAAATTGGTAACTGTACGATCAAGTCTGGACCACTGCGTCTTGAGCAAGTTTATGACTTCCAAAGGATATTATCTTTTAAAATTTTGTTCATTTTCATCATTAGCATTGTACATCTTAACTGACGGCTACTGGTATTCTTTGGGTTTGACGGAGAAACCCATGTCGAGTATTTTGAGATCAGTATCATAAGGATGGCCGGAATCTTATGTCTGATCATGATATCTGGTTTCTGCTTTTTACCCAAAAATGGATGATATCCGGTTATAAACAGTATTTCATCGGCAAAAATTAGCTATCAACACTCATCCATCGTGTTGATAGCAGGAAACTGTATAATATTTTGATGCCCCGCTGGACGCGGGGCATCGGGCCGGATCAAAAGCACGCCTACCACAAATTAACTTTTACCAAGGCTTCAAGTCCGGGGCATCAATTGGATCCAGTCAGACGCAAACGGCGCGCTCCTGATCCGGCCCGTTAGGTGCTTAGGTTGGAAATTTAGAATGGAACAAAGGTGAAGTGGCTGTATGTGATTGTTTGGTAAAGGAATGAACATTTTAAGGGAGGGGTCGAAGTGGGCGCAATGAACTGGTCTAAATTAATGTCTTCGAAACGAACACTTGGAGTAAGATTGTCGGGAGGGAGGGAGCACAAATCAGAGGTTCGTTCTCCATATACAAAAGACTTCGACAAAATCATCTACTCTTCTGCGTTCCGCCGCCTTAAAGATAAAACACAAGTGCACATATTCCCCAATAGTGACTATTTTAGGACTCGACTAACTCATAGTTTAGAAGTTTCTACAGTAGGTAGGTCGCTTGGAGTGGCTGTTGCCAGGAAACTATCCGAAATCAATGAAATTGATTCGAAAAAATTTGAGCGAGAGGATTTTGGGGCTGTTGTTGCTGCAGCTTGTTTAGCGCACGATTTGGGGAATCCACCATTCGGTCATGCTGGAGAAGAAGCTATTAGGCATTGGTTTTCTTCCGACAATGAGAAAGGAAAGTTATCTATCCTCTATACGTTAAATGATGATAATAAAAATGATTTGGTTAAGTTTGAGGGAAATGCTCAAGGCTTTCGTCTATTAACACGTCAGCAATCATGGCGTAATGAAGGCGGGCTACGACTAACATGCGCTACGTTAGGTGCTTTTCAAAAATACCCGAAGGGGTCTATGCAATATTTAGGTGGTACGGCTATAAGAGGAAATAATAAGTTTGGGTATTTTCAAGCAGATCGTGAGACTTTCGAGATGGTGGCTGAGGAACTTGGTCTTTTACCTAAAATAGATTGTAAAGGTGAATGGTGTAGACATCCTCTTGCATATCTTGTTGAGGCGGCGGATGATATTTGCAACAGGATTGCAGACTTGGAGGATGGTTATAAATACGGAAAGATTGAGTATGATGAAATCGAAGGGATTCTAACTCGCATCGCTCATACAGGATGGAGCTCACGATTATCTCCTCCCAACCTTGAAAGACATGAAAAAGGTGATGTTATTTCTTACCTAAGGGCCAAGGCAATAGGAGCGTTAATAAAGCAAACTGTTGAAGCGTTTAAACGTAATTTGCAAGAAATAATGACAGGAACCTTCAATGGTAATTTGATGAAAAAAATAGACTCTAGTTCCGATATTAAAACAATGATGGATTGGTGCAGAATCAGACTTTTCAAAGATCGTGATGTGTTGCAAGCTGAATTGGCAGGGTTTGAGGTAATTCACCGTTTGCTTGAAATTTTTACCACAGCCTTGCGAGAAAAAGAGCATGTGGAGGAAATTGGTAGTGAAATGGCCCCTCGGAACCAGAAGATAGTTGAGTTGTTGGAGCAGAGTACGCAATTAAGAGATGAGCGATATGATTGGTTAATTTGTGCAACCGATTATATTTCAGGAATGACGGACAGATACGCAGTCGATCTATATCGGCGACTCTCTGGAATTACAGTCGGCTTACCTCATCATTGAGTTCTAACAATCGGGTAGAGCTGACCGGAAGAGGTCGGGTGTTTTTTTCTGCAAGCACGGGGCCGGCAGCTCACCCAAAACGATGCCCCGCTGAACGCGGGGCATCGGGCCGGATCAGAAGCACGCCAACCAAAAATAAAACAAGTACAAGTCGGCAAGTCAGGGACATCAAATGGATCCAGCAGTCGCTGGAAGGCGCGCTCCTGATCCGGCCCGTTAGGCGAGTGAAAAAGGATGCCTCTGATATGACACTAGCTGAATTGTCTCCATTCGTTTCACTCATAAAGGATATTGCACTGATAGCGGCGGCAGTAACCGGAACTGCGGTAGGTATCTTTGGGCTTCACACGTGGAGCAGGCAACTCCGTGGTACATTTAAGTATGAGTTAGCGAAGCAACTCTTAGTTAGCGTATATCGCACTCGCGACACCATTGTTGCACTGCGAAGCTCTCGGTTTCGATCGGAAGAAGTACCAGTATTTCATCTGGTCGTGTCTGCTGAAGATATGCCCTCGGAGCAATTTCGAGAATATTTGGTTGAAGCATATAGAAAACGTTGGGCTAGTTTTGAGTCTGCGTACAACGAGTTCCAAAAAGTGCGGGCTGAAGCGGAAGTTGTGCTTGGTAAAGACATTAGTGGCCTATGTTATCAGTTTGATAATTGTTATTATTACCTTGAACAGGCTTCACATCACTACTTCAAGTGGATAGAAAATGTCGAGCTACATAGGGCAATTCCAGAATTATTCCGTAGACAAACCGAACGTACAATGGGGATTGTTGGTGAATCTGAAAAAGATGATTATGGAGATATGCTGCGAAGGGTCGTGGGTAACTTAGAAGAAGCAATGTTACCTATCATTGATAGTGGAAAAATCGCCTAACCAAATGCTCAACACCGTTCGCTTACGCTCACTCGGACGCTCCGCTGCGCTACGCACCGGTTAGCATGGCGATGCCCCGCTGAACGCGGGGCATCGTGCCGGATCAGAAGCGCGCTAACCAAAAATGAAATAAGTACAAGTCGGCAAGTCAGGGCCATCAAGCCAATCCAGCAGACGTCGCAAAGCGCGCTCCTGATCCGGCACGTTAGAGCGTGGAGCTAACCACGAAAAGTGGACACCACAGAATTAATCAAGTACATAAAACGAATATGAAAACAATAAAATCAAAAGTTAATACTACAGCAAACTTTGGCGAAGTGGTTGATCTTTTTTGCGGGATAGGAGCTTTAAGCCACGGTCTGAAACGTGCGGGATTAAAAATTGTTGCTGGATATGATACGGATGCTCGATGCAAGCACGCATTTGAAAAGAATAACGATTCAGTATTTTTTACGCGTGATGTAGCGAAGCTTACTGCACAAGAAATCAAGAACCATTTCAGTGGCAAGGTTCCTTCAGTGCTAGCTGGTTGTGCACCATGCCAACCATTTTCGACATATAAACAAAGATATGACGAAGATCCTAGATGGAGTCTGGTTGCACAGTTTGCCAAATTAGCCATAGAGATCAAGCCAGATTTTGTGACTATGGAAAATGTACCAGCACTATTAAATTATAAAAATGGAAGCGTTTTTAAGGAGTTTTGTAATCGATTAAAACAAGGGGGCTATCGGGTAAATTGGACGATTGCAAAATGTGAAGAATACGGTGTTCCTCAAAAACGACGACGCCTGGTTGTTATTGCCGCTAAATCCGGGAATACACCTCATTTAACCCCAACACATGAAACCTTTCTTACTGTACGAGATGCAATTGGAAATCTTCCTAGGCTAGCTGCCGGGGAAGCGGACCCCAACGATTCACTACATACTGCATCATCACTATCAAAAATCAATCTTCTTAGAATTAAAGCCTCAAGACCAGGTGGGACGTGGCGGGATTGGCTGGAAGAACTCATAGCGGCTTGTCATCGTCGCCCAACTGGAAAAACATACTCTGGTGTTTATGCTCGCATGATGTGGGATGAGCCTTCTCCGACAATGACTACTCAATGTTACGGATTTGGTAATGGCCGATTTGGGCATCCGGAACAAAATAGAGCGATTTCTTTAAGAGAGGCAGCAATTCTTCAGTCATTCCCTGAAGATTATAATTTTTTGTCACCTCTTGAGAAAGTTTCTTTTACTGAAATTGGGCGCTGGATAGGTAATGCTGTGCCAGTAAAACTGGCAGAAGCAATTGGGCGTGCCATTACAAGTTCCAACTAAAACGGATATATCCAGTGACAAAACAATCCCCAAAAAACTTTAGTTTTGAGATTTCATTAAGTGTCCTTAATCACTTAGGAAGGAATCTGTATAGAAACTTTATCACTGTCCTTGGTGAAGCGATATCTAATTCTTGGGATGCTGATGCTAAGAACGTTTGGATAGATATTGACAGGGAAAATCACGTGTTCAGCATAAAGGACGATGGTACTGGAATGAATGGAAACGACTTCCAGTCCAAATTTCTGAAAATTGGATACAGTAAGCGTGCGGACGGGACAATGAGAACCCCTACCAAGCGCCCTTTTATAGGAGCTAAAGGAATTGGAAAATTGGCTCTCTTGTCATGCGCAAGACGTATCTCCATTTTCACAAAAAAGAAAGGTCAGGATTATGTCGGTGGTGTTATTGATAACTCCGGTTTGGATGAAGCTATCAAAAGTGATTTGACTCCTGATAAATACCCACTTGAAGACCTTGATCTTGAACAAGTTGAAGGGCTTACAGACAATCATAAACATGGGACAATAATTTATTTTGAAGAGACTAAAGATAAAATTAGAAACTCAATTGCACACATCAAAAAGTTGATCGCATTAAGTTTCCATTTCTCTCTAATTGACAAAGATTTTTCAATATTTGTTAATGGCGACAAAGTTTCTTTTGATGACATTAAAGATTTACTAGATACAACTGAATTTGTGTGGGTGATAAATAACCCTGATGACGACTTTGTTTATGAGCTAAAATCATTGAAACATGAAAAATTTACACTCACTACTGCTCTTGACGTGAAGGGATTTATTGCTTCTGTAGTTAAACCTAGATTCCTTAAGATCACAGGGACAGAAGAAAGGGCAACGATTGATTTATTCGTAAATGGTAGATTAAGGGAAAAAAACATACTTAAACACATACCTACACAAAGGCTTGTAGAAAGTTACATTTATGGACAAATTCATTTTGACACTATGGATGCAGCGGGGAAAGACCCGTTTACTAGCAGCCGAGAAGGTGTGGTGGAGGATGATGAAAACTTTCAGTCTTTACTTGATTATTTGAAACGACATGCCTTGCCACAGATATTTGACATGTGGGACAAGCAACGACTTAACAGAGGTGAAGAGGGTGACGAAGAGAACAAACGTAAGTCAAGAAAAGAGAGAAAAGCCCGAGATCTCTATACCGCAACTCGTGAGGAATACGAACCTGACAAAGACGCACCTGCGAAAGACCAAGTAGATAAATGGCTAAATGACCTTCGTGATGACGCCGAATTTAATCTGACTTCTTACGCCGATTGTTTTTTATCTGAAAACTTGGTTCGTAAATATATTGAAAACAGGAAAATTAAACTCAAGCCTGGTGTATCGAAAGAGGCCAATCAATGGCGACAACGTGAATCCGACAAGAAAGGCAAAGCCAACCTTAGTTTCAAAATAAGAAAAGACGATAGTGACATTAGTTACTTGGGGATGGATGCACTTGCTGTGACCGTTGAAGGAAGCAAAGACGGTGGCGGGAAGCAGTCGCTTTGTGATGATGCTGTCGCATACGCCCCGGTGAGAAACGTAGTAGGCCACACAGGGCTATTAACAGACAATGGCAAAATGCATCTTCGACTAAAATACGAAAATATCAAAGCACGCCTTAAGACTCTAGTTTCTTCGAAAAAGAAATAAAACCGTTAAGTGTATTCGGTTGTAAAATTTGTTGTGCCCTATACATCCCGGATAAATTGATGAATTGATGAATTGAGTTGTGAATTGGGGTCGGGCCACGCTAAGTGTTTGAAAACATGAATAATAATTGTTTGAAACAGGGCTTTTGGGGGGCTATATTGATGATTTTAAGGCCAAAATCGCAAATATAGGATTAGAAACACAGCATGGCCAGAGCTAAAAGACACTATATTCCCGGACAAATATGGCATTTGACTCATAGGTGCCATAAGCAAGAGTTCCTGCTCAAATTGGTACAAGATAAGCGGAGATGGCTTCAGTGGCTTTTCAAAGCAAAGAAACGGTATGGTTTAGTAATCTTGAATTACACCGTTACTTCTAATCATATCCATTTGCTCGTGTTTGACGAAGAAGGAAGAGGTGTGATTCCAGAATCAGTTAAGCTGGTTGCTGGTCGTACAGGGCAAGAATACAACATAAGAAAAAACAGAAAGGGAGCGTTTTGGGAAGATCGGTATCATGCAACAGCGATTGAATCCGAGGAGCATCTATTCAAATGTCTAACATACATAGATTTGAATATGGTTCGCAACGGTGTAGTCGCTCACCCTTCGGAATGGCCTTTTGGGGGATATAATGAAATTCAAAAACCCCGTAGAAAAAATGTGCTGATTGCTTATCAAAAACTTACGGAATTGGCTGGTTTTGAAAGTTATAACACACTCCAGGAAGCACACCAAGAAATGGTAAATGAATCATTGGTGAATGGAACAAATCAAAGACAAAAAGGATGGACTGAAAGCATAGCAGTAGGCAGTCAAAGTTTTATTGAAACAATCAAAGAGAAACTTGGTGTACGCGCTAAAGGCCGGAAAATTATTGAAAACAATGAAGGATTTCAGTTACGAGAAGAAATGGCGCCCTATATTGCCAATTTTGACCGTGAAAATGGCAATATAGGGCTAAACACCTATTTATGGGATCTTTAATCTGTGATTTTAGTAGGTTAGCGTAAACAAAAGGACAGGACTGTCGAGTGATTCCCCCCCGAATTGCCAATTATTTCAGAAGCTACCACTGCATCGATATCTCAAAATATGATGAGACGTTTCTGTGGAAATCGCTCCAGAAGAGAATGGAGGCAAACAATCTCCTCTCTGTTGAAGAATATTACACCCTTTTGGAAGTAAGCAAGGAGGAAGGAAAGTACTTTTTGGCCGCACTCCAGATCGGCTACAGTAGTTTTTTTCGTAACCCTCTTACTTTTGCGGTTTTGGAGCGCCTTATTTTCCCTGAAATTGTTTTCAATAAAGTAAACAGCAAACGAAAGGAAATACGGATATGGTCAGCAGCCTGCGCTGCCGGCCAGGAAGTGTACAGCATTGCCATTTTGCTTGAAGAGCTTAACCGTGGAATTGCCGATCCATTCCGATATCGTATTTTTGCCACTGACTATTCCGAGTCACTAATCCACGATGCCCTAAAAGGGGAATACTCTGCTTATGCATTAAACAACCTTGGTCTGAAACGAGTTGGGGAGTGGTTCTTAAAGCAAGGTGAAATTTATACCGTAAAACCGGAGCTGAAAACGAATATTGAATTTTCACATTTCGATTTATTAGATGAACACTTAAGCTGTCCGTCCACAAGCATCTTTGGTGACTTCGATCTGGTATTTTGTGCCAACCTACTATTTTATTATACAAAAGATTGCCAACAAAAAATCCTTGAAAAACTATTAAATTGTCTTTCATCCAGAGGATATCTCATCACCGGTGAGGCTGAAAGAGAAATAATAATGGACCGTGGAGACCATGAAGCATATCCTTTCTCGGCCATATTTAACATTGGTGAGGTGAGGAGGCAGATATGATTAATATGGAAAATTTCAAAATTGAAACCCAACTTAAATTGGGGTTTGCCTCCCTGCTGTTTTTTGTCGTTGTACTGGCTATGGTTTCTTACATGCAAACTATACAGCTTAGCCAACAAACGAAAATCATGTATGAGCATCCGCTAAAAGTTAGAAGGGCCATCGACGACCTTACAAATGATTGCCTGAACCTGCGCATAGCCGCAAGAGATTTGGCCCTGGCTGCCACTGAACAGGAAAAACAGGACGCTAACCAAATAATCGCCTTGTCCGACGCAAATGTTTCAGGACAGTTCAAACTGTTAAGGGAGCTATATTTGGGGCCGTCTGCAGATGTGGAAAAAGCTTTTAAGGCTTATATGGGCTGGCGAATGGCCTGGGATGAATACAATAAACCTTGGCTTTCAGGGCAGATTTCTAAAGATAAAAAAGGTACAGGTATTGCCGGTAAGTTAGAAGCGTTACGAAGCCAGTTGCAGGTGAGCGTTAAAACAATGGACGCTTTCGCTCAAAACAAAGCTGATGCTTTATATACGGCATCAGGGGAGTTGAGGTCCGCTTTAGCCTGGCGTTTGATTGTGCTGACGGCTGTCATCTTGATGCTTTCGATCTGCGTTGTTTACCTGCTTCTCCGGAACATACGAAGGCCTTTATCCGAGTTGACCAAGGCTACACAACGCTTCCATAATGGAGATATGGACTCTCGCTGCTCGTTCCAGTCCACAAACGAATTTGGGCTGTTATCCGCTTCCTTTAATTCCATGATTGATAGCATTCAAGCGAACATTGAGCTAAGCGAAAGGGTGGCAAAACTTTCCAGTGTGATGTTAAGCCAGGACGATGCTCACAAATTCTTTCATTCCACTCTCAATGTCTTGCAGACCCACACTGATTCACAAATGGCAGCGGTGTATTTGTTGCGCGACGATAAAACAGGTTTCGACCATTTCGAATCTATTGGCATAGCTGATCCAGCTCGCTCGTCGTTTGCCGCTGATAATTTTGAGGGGGAGTTCGGTGCGGCCTTATCGACACACCAGGTTCAGCACCTGAGAAATATACCAGAAGATACGCGGTTTATTTTTCAAACTGTGAGCGGCTCCTTTATCCCGCGCGAAATTATCACCATTCCGATTCATGTAAACAGTGAAACCATAGCCGTTATTTCCCTTGCAAGCCTGAGCAGCTATAGCAAGGAGTCCTTTGATGTAATTCATAATATTCTTCTTACCCTGAGCGCTCGGGTGGAAGGAATATTAGCAACCATGAAAATAAAAGAGATATCTGAGCAGCTGGCATTGCAAAACCGGGAGTTGGAGGCCCAGAAAACTGAATTGACCATGCAATCGGCAGAATTGACCCAGCAAAACACCGAGCTGGAAAGGCAGAAACAACAATTAAACGAAGCCAATCGACTCAAAACCAACTTTCTGTCAAACATGAGTCATGAATTACGCACTCCACTTAATTCGGTGATCGCCCTTTCCGGCGTGCTTAATCGCCGCCTTGCCACCAAAATACCCGAAGAGGAACACGGATACCTAGAAGTGATTGAACGCAACGGCAAGCATTTGCTCACGCTTATCAATGATATTCTTGATATTTCGCGAATCGAAGCCGGACGCGAGGAAGTTGATATTTGTACTGTAAACGTCAACCGTCTGATAGCTGAGGTGGTGAGCATGATACTTCCCCAAGCAAATCAGAGAAATATTGAATTGTTACAAACAGACGGCGATACTGAGCTGTCCATAACCAGTGACGCGGGAAAATGCCGTCATATTCTCCAAAACCTTATAGTCAATGCCGTTAAATTTACCGAAAAGGG
>Ga0102953_1000603_pt1 | contig 24416 bp, 23 predicted proteins | sample SalPon2A_C_D2_MG_FD_78509 | JGI IMG/M metagenome (GOLD analysis project Ga0102953, IMG submission 78509) | Soil microbial communities from South San Francisco under conditions of wetland restoration - Salt Pond MetaG R2A_C_D2_MG | ecosystem: Environmental > Terrestrial > Soil > Wetlands | place... | reverse complement strand
AGTACCCCAACTGTCCGTGTGGCATTCGCTAAGTTTATCGACGCCTATAACTGTCGGAAAGCCGCAAAATGGCTGCGCTGGGATATCGAAGAATCATGCTCTTTCGCGCCCGGCGGGATGCTCTGCCCGCAGAGACTGCGACGACTGATTCGGGAAAAAAATCAAGGTGGCCTCGAACGCTACAGCCATCATGCCGATTGTAATCAAATACAGCAGGGCGGCGATTGGCCCGTTGAGGAAGTCGTGCTTGCTTCACTCCGCAACCGCGTCCGACAGCAGGACAAAATTGCGATCGTGCTGTTTTATTTCTGGTCGGTGGCGGAACAGGCAAAACAGTGGAGAAGGGAGGGCAGACCTACTCCGGCGACAAGCCATCTTTTTGAAGGGGCGACCGCATGAAAGAAATTGTCGTAATCAGCACCGAAGATGCCGCATTGGGCTTTGCCATGATTGGTCTGCGCCAGATGGCAGCCACGGTTAATGATGTTGCCGGACTCTTAAAACTGTTGGTTGAGGACTCTGATATCGGACTGATTATCCTTGATGAACGTCTTCTGGAGGGGGTTGAAGAGGAGGCGCTTCAATGGATTGAGCGGAACTGGCAGGGCGTACTTACTGTTCTGCCTGCTCCGCAGCTGGCTAATGTCGAAGCGGATTATGTCAACCGTTTGGTCACCAGGGCCATAGGCTACCAGGTGCGGCTGAATTAACCTGCCCTGGGCTGTGTCCGGCCCGGCATCAAGCCGCATTTTGAAGGACAGGAAAAGTGAAGAGGACAATGCATATGGGAGTGGATATCTTTGAAATGAAGTCGAAACGATCAACCATAAAATCTAAAAGCCATCAATGAAGCAATCCGGAAAAATTATCGGGCTTTCCGGCCCCACCGTGATTACCGACGCGGCCAATTTGAGCCTGCATGAGCAGGTTAAGGTCGGAAGGCAGAATCTTTTGGGGGAGGTTGTGCGCCTGGAGAAACATCGCGCCGTGATCCAGGTGTACGAGGATACTCGTGGACTCTGTGTCGGTGAACAGATTGTGGCCATGAAGACGCCACTCTCTGTGACCCTTGGTCCCGGTTTGCTGGGCATGATTTATGACGGGCTACAACGTCCGCTTGCTCCCCTGGCTGAGGCCATCGGCCCTTTTATCAAGCCGGGTCCCCATCTGCCGCCGCTCGATATGAAGAAAAAATGGGACTTTAAAAGTTCGCTGGAGCCCGACACTCAGGTCGAGAAAGGCCAGCTTCTCGGTTCGTTTCAGGAAGGCTCGCATGAACATCGGATCTATGCTGCCGAATCAGCTGAGATAGAAAGCATCAGTGCCAACGGCATGACGATTGATGCGCCGTTGGCAACCTATAAGGACGCCGATGCAACCAGAGCCATGCAGATCTGGCCTGTTCGGGTACCACGTCCCTGTCTGGACAAAAAACGTCCCCACGCCCCGCTGGTGACCGGGCAGCGGGTTATTGATTTTCTTTATCCGTTGGCACTGGGCGGTACAGCCATTCTTCCCGGGGGGTTCGGGACCGGTAAGACTATTCTGGAGCATTCGATTGCCAAATTTGCCGAGGTGGACATCGTTGTCTATGTCGGATGCGGAGAACGAGGCAACGAAATGGCCGAGATGCTTAACGAACTTGCCGACCTGAAAGATCCATGGACCGGGAAGCTGCTCATGGACCGGACCATCATGGTAGCCAATACCTCCAATATGCCGGTTGCGGCCCGAGAAGCATCGATTTATACGGCCGTGGCCATGGCGGAATATTATCGCGACATGGGCTATCACGTGCTGCTGCTGGCAGACAGCATTTCACGCTGGGCGGAGGCATTGCGGGAGATCTCCTCGGCCCTGGAAGAAATGCCGGGTGAAGAAGGGTATCCCACTTATCTGGCATCCGGTCTGGCCAGCTTTTTCAGTCGGGCGGGAGTCGTGCAAACGTTGAGTGGTGATATTGGCTCTCTGACCATGATTCTTTCGATCTCTCCACCAGGGGGCGACTTTACCGAGCCGGTTACCCAGGCCTGTTTGAGGGCCTGCGGCTCCTTTTTGATGCTCGACACAAAACTTGCCCACCGCCGACATTTTCCGGCCATTAATTGGCAGCAGAGTTTTTCGCTCTATGAAAAAAATATGATCAAATATTTCACCAAAGAGGTTGATCCCGAGTGGGGTGAATTAATCCAACGCTGCCGGCATCTGCTCCATGAAGAGGAAAAACTGCTTGAGGTTGCGGAAATCGTCGGTGCCGATGGCCTGCAGGATGACGATCATATTCTGATGACCGCTGCAGAACAGATCCGATCCCAATTCCTGAGTCAGAACTCCTTTACCGAAGATGCCTTTTCCAGACCGCCGGAAACGTGTGGCCGGATAAAAAAAATTATTGCCGACTTTGATCAGGCCATGGACGAACTGAAGGCCGGAAACAGTAAAAACAACGAGGAATTAACCGACAACCGGGAGTAGTATGCGTCTTTCAGAACATATTTACAAAACATTTACCCATATCAAAACCCACCTGGTCTTTGTCGAAAAGGTGCAGGAAGTGATGCTTGGTGAAATTGTCCGAGTCGTCATGCCGGATGGACGTCAGGTTGAAGGGGAGGTGCTGAGTATTGATGATGGAACGGTGCTCGTCCAGACTTTTGACGAGTGTACCGGCCTTGATATCCACCACTCGGCAATGATTTTTACCGATCGTTTGAAACAGGCGCCGCTTTCACCGTTTATGCTTAATCGAATTTTCAACGGTTCTTTTCAACCCCTCGATGACCATCCCCTCTATGTCCCGGACAAGTGGTGGCCGGCAACGGGCTATCCGATTAATCCGGCTTCCCGTGAACGGCCCCGTCAATTTATTGAAACAGGAATATCAGCAATTGACGGTTTGAATACCCTGGTGCAAGGCCAGAAGCTCCCGATCTTTTCCTGTGCCGGTCTTCCTGCCAAGGAGATTGTCGGCGACATTCTGCAGTATGCCCGTTGTCCCGGCAGTGCCGGTTCCGAAAAAGGCAAATTTGTTATGGTGTTTGTGGCCCTGGGATTGACCCACCATGAATATGCCTTCTATATGGAAACACTCTCCCGGATGCAAACCGAGTTTGTTGCTTTCATCAACCTGGCAAGCGATGCTGTGGTTGAACGATTGCTCGCCCCGCGCTTTGGCCTGACCGCCGCCGAATATCTAGCCTTTGAACTTGGCTACGACGTCCTTGCAGTCATTGCCGATATGACCAATTACTGCGATGCCTTGAGAGAGGTCTCAACCTCCAAAGAAGAGCTGCCAGGTCGGCGGGGATACCCCGGCTATATGTACTCCGATCTCGCCTCACTCTACGAACGTGCCGGACGTATTCACGGTCGGAGCGGGTCTGTAACCATGCTGCCAGTGCTTACCATGCCTGAGGACGACATGACTCATCCAATTCCAGACTTGACCGGCTATATTACCGAAGGCCAGATCGTCTTGAGCCGTGCTTTGCAAAGCCGCTCCATCTATCCGCCCATTGATGTGCTCCCCAGTCTTTCCCGGCTCATGCAGCACGGTATCGGTGAGCAAATGACCCGCAAGGACCATCGGAGTTTGGCCAGTATGTTTTATAAACATTATGCCAAAGGGAGAGATGTCAGGGTGCTTGAAGCCATTGTCGGCCGCGAAGGTCTGATCGGAAAAGATGCCAAGGCTTTGGATTTTGCCGACGATTTTGAAAAAGAGTTTATTCATCAACCTGGAACAAGCCGGAGCATTTCCCACACCCTTGACGTGGGCAAAGACCTCCTGATAAGGCACGGCCTGGAAACCTTTGAGGATGAAAAACCGGAGACGGAAAAAAGCTTATGATACCGGCAAACCGCACTTATCTCCTGCAACTTCGCGAAAAAAAACATTCCTATGCCGGGAGCCTCCATATTTTGCAGGCCAGACGCCAGGCCCTGATCTCCGAGCTTTTCCAGATGACCCGCTCTTTTTTGAGCTCGCAAGAAGAAATCCGTAATAAATATGCCGCTGCTCTGGCGAGTCATCAACAAGCCTATATCGAGGAGGGCACCCTCGTTCTTCGCGGTATTGCAGCTGCAGCAGACAAAGAAAAATCGGTTGTTATTCGAAAAAAAACCACTCTTGGCATTGAGTATAAAGAAATAGAACTTTTGGGGCGGATCCGACGGGATGTCAATGCTCGTGGCTATGCACTGGGCCAGGTTACTCCACATTTAGATGAGTCCATCTCACTCTTTGAGGAGGTCGTGAGCGGCATGGTGGGTCTGGCTATATTTGAAAACAAGCTTAAACGACTTGGGGAAAAAATAATCGATATTTCCCGGAAAGTACGAATTCTTGATGAGAAGATTATCCCTCAACTCGACCGCCAGATGCATGTGATCACCCAGCAGATCAGTGAGCGAGAGCGGGAAGAGCATTTCAGGCTCAAGCAATTTAAACGAGGCCGAGAAAAAAAGATTCCGGCCTGAACCCAGAAGGGCTCAGTGATGATTTACCTCCCGGCTTTTCATAATCGTTCAATTTCACCTTTATCAAAATATTATTTCGCAAAAATACTTTAGACAGTAAAGTGAAAGAAAATTTGTGTTGCTCTGAGGGGTTGACGATTTGATCCGTTACTGTCCACCAGGGGAGCTCGAAGCAACTCAGGTACAGAGAAAAGGAGGAAGAGCATTTTTGTTCAAGTAGAGCCGCAAGGTGAGAAGATTGCAATTCTACCCAGCCTTTCACTGTTAGACACCCTGCAGCTCCATTCTACAAACCCGGTCGCTTCAATTTGTGGAGGATGTGGCACTTGCGGAAAATGCAAGGTAAAAATACTGTCTGGTCGTGTGACTACCCCAACAGAGGCAGAGAGAAAAATTCTGGGAGTCGATGCCCTTGAAAAGGGAATTCGCCTCGCCTGCCAAACCTTCCCGCTTGATTCAGTAGTCCTGGAGGTTCCCGGAAATATTGAGACCACGGACTTCAAAACCAAATTCGCGCTTCATTATCACCACGAAAAAATTGCCTCAAATGTCAGAAAAGCTTACCTGGAACTTCCTCCTCCATCGTTAGTCGATCAAACCGCCGATGCAGAAAGGCTCTTGCGCCAACTCAGGCAAAGCAACATCTCAACAGGAGAGATTGCCCTTCAAATCCTGCCCATCCTGCCTCACATTCTGCGAAAATCAAACTGGCAAATAACCACAACCGTGATCGGAGATCGTGTGGTGGAAGTTGAAAAAGGGAACACGACAAGAGACAATTTCGGAGTTGCATTTGACCTTGGAACAACAACTGTGGCTGCCTATATTCTTGACCTGAACAATGGCAAGCTCATCGGGCAGGCTGCCAAGACCAACCTGCAAAGCAGCTTTGGCGAAGACGTGATGAGCAGGATAGACAGCGCCCAGCAGGGGCAGTTGAAGGATTTGCAGGAAGCCGCAGTAGCCTCAATGAATTTAGCCCTCGACACTATACTTGCCGGCAGCCCGGTGAAGCGAGAAAATATTTATGAAGCGGTTATCGTCGGGAACACCTGTATGCATCACCTGCTGTTGGGTGTCCCACCCGATTTTGCCGGAGTGGCGCCCTTTCCCCCGGTCATCAACACTCTGCCAGACCTGCCGGCAGCAACTTTGGGGCTTAAGATTGCCCCCAGCGGATCTGTCCATCTGCCACCGGTGGTTTCAGGTTTTATTGGCTCTGACATGGTCGTTGGTCTTGTGTCTCTTGATTTAGAACGGAAACAAGCGCCCCATTTGATGATTGACATTGGAACCAACGCCGAAATCGCTCTCTGCGCGAATGGAACCATTTGGGCCTGTTCAGCCGCAGCTGGCCCTGCCTTTGAAGGAGCCAGAATCAGCTGCGGCATGCGGGCGGCTCCCGGGGCTATTGATCAGGTAAACATTGTCGAAGAGGCCCTCCAAAGCCGCACCATCGAAAACAGATCGGCCCGCGGCATTGCCGGCTCTGGCCTCATATCGGCAGCTGCCGCTCTGAAAAAACAGGGACTCCTGAACAGGCGGGGAGGGGTTAAGAAAAAAGAGGTCCCCGCTAAAATGCGTGATGAGAATAATCGGGGGGTTGTCATTGCCGCCGCTTCAGACAGTGAAACCGGAAAGCCCCTGGTGCTGACATGGCGAGACCTGGGTGAAGAACTGGTAATTGCCACAGCTGCCATCAGAACCGGCATTCAAGTCCTGTTCAGGGAGGCAGGGGTTGGCATACAGGATCTTTCCTCAGTGAGCCTTGCCGGCGCTTTTGGTAATTTTATCAATATCAATGATGCCGTTGAAATAGGCTTACTGCCGGACATTGAACCAGCCCGGATATCCGGGGTTGGCAATGCTGCTGGGCAGGGTGCTGTTGAACTTTTGTTGTCCGTTGAGCAAAGAGCACATGCTAAGGAGCTTGAGCAAAAGATTCACTACATTGAATTGTCCGCCTATCCCGATTTTAACCGGATGTTTTCGGCAAATATGAAGAAATTATGATACCATATTTGTAACTAAGGTGGCTACGGGGAGAAGAGTTCCACATATTTATAACCAGTTCAAATCCCGCAAAGGGAGAAGTTTTGCTGATTTATCTGGTTTTCTGTCAAGGAGTTGTTTATGCAAAAAATCGCTCAGGAGGCGATGCTGGCAACCAGCCATTTCCTGCTGGATGCAGCAGGCATAACGAAAATCCATGAGACGTCACTCCGCATCCTGGAATCAACCGGCATTCAGGTTGAACTGCCCACAGCTCTAGACCTCTTTCGTCAAGCCGGAGCACGAATCGATAATAATGTTGTCAAGCTCACTGCGGCGCAGGTGGACAAGGCCCTGGCCTCTGCCCCTTCGGCCATTTTTCTGGCCGGCAATGACAACAAACACCATATGCTTCTTGAAGGCACCAAGGCCTTCACCGGCACTGGTGGAGCCGCCCTCAATGTCCTGGATCTGGAGAGCGGCCAGAGCCGTCAAGCCACACTCAAGGATGTTTACGACATTGCCCGTCTCGTCGATCGCCTCGACAACATCGATTTTTATGTCCGCCCTGTCGTTGCCCAGGACATTCCTATTGAACACCTGGATATCAACAAGTATTACGCCTCGCTCGCTGGCACCGGCAAACATGTGATGGCTTCCGCTTACAGTGTGGAGTCAGCAAAACAAATCATTGAAATGGCGACATTGATAAGCGGCAGCTTCGAAAATCTTTGCGAGAAGCCGATCATTTCATTTATCACTGCCTGCTGCGATAGTCCTCTGTGCCTCAATAGCAAAAGTACAGACATCCTTACCGAACTGGTTCGTCAGAATATACCGGTGGTCATCGGTTCCGCACCCATGGCCGGGACAACTTCACCGGTGACGCTAGCCGGCACATTGGCACAGATGAACGCGGAACTGCTTTCCGGGATTGTCTACAGCCAGTTGGTTAATCCCGGCGCCCCGGTTATTTATGGCGCCGTTCCATCCACTGCCGATATGCACACCGGCGGTTTTTCCGGCGGCGCGGTTGAATACGGAATGTTGAACAGCGCCGCCGCGCAAATGGCCCAATTCTACCGGATACCGGTTTACAATTCCGCAGGGGTTACAGACAGCCTGACTCCCGATATTCAAGCCGGGTATGAGAAGGCCTTTTCGCTTCTGCAAGCCGTGAACTCGGGTGCCAATCTCATTCATCACGCCGCCGGCATGCTGGACTCCTTAAAGACGGTTGCTTATGAGCAATACGTCATTGACAATGATATCATCGCTATGGCCCGACGCGCCAACAAGGGGATTGTCGTTGACGAGGAACGCCTCGCCCTGCCGATCATAGAGAAGGTCAGTCACGGCGGCAGTTATCTGACCGAAAAACACACCAAACGATACATGCGCAAGGAATATTCCTTCCCGCGCCTGGCAGATCGGAAAAGACCATCGGGGAAAAACGGCGAGCTGATTGATGCCCGGGAAAGGGCACGGCACATCGCCCGTGATTTGCTTCGACAGGAATCTCTTTCACCCATCTCCCCTGATATTGACCGGGAAATCCGTAAACGGTTCACCATTCTCATCTGAAGAGGACTCTTGATGAAAGTAACGATTTGTCAGACCGCACCAAAGCTTTGTGACCTAGAGAGCAATACTGAAGAAATTCTCTCGCTGATTCAAAAATGGCGCGATAACGGTTCAGAACTCATTATTTTTCCGGAGCTGGCGCTCACCGGATACTTTGTTGGCTCCAGGTATCATGAGATGGCCCTGCGCATCGACTCCCAAGAAGTTCGGCAATTGGTAGCCGCTACTAAGGGGACTGCAGCTGTTATAGGATTTATCGAAGAATCACGTTCGCTGAACTTCTACAACGCCGCGCTGGTTGCGGTCGATGGTGAGTTAGTGCATTGTTACCGGAAACTGAATCTCCCCAATTATGGTCTTTTTGAAGAGAAAAAATACTTCTCGGGCGGAAAAAAAATCCCGGTCTTCCGACTTAAACATTTTAATATTGCAGTGTTTATCTGCAACGATCTCTGGCATCCGGCCTTACCCTATCTCGGCATTACCCAAAAAGCTGACATCTTTGTCTCCATTTTCAACTCTTCGCAAGGCTCCATGGGAAGTGAATTCAGCAATATTGAAACATGGAAGGTTATCAATACGTTTTATTCACGAGTCTTTGGAATCTATAACCTCTGCGCCAACCGTGCCGGCAATGAAAGCCTGCAAGGTCGTCGAGGGGAGGAGGGCTTGGAAGACAATGCCAGTGAAATTTTTAGATTCTGGGGAGGGAGTGAAATTATCAACCCTTTTGGGCATCAAATTGCCCAGGCCTGTCTCTACGAACCGGATGCAATTCATGCTCAAATGGACAAGGAAATGTTGCGCAAAAAGAAAATCCTTCTGCCCTATCTCAGGAACGATGATCCCTATTTTACACATCGCGAACTGACACGAATTCTGTTCAATCGCTCGGAGTAACTCGATTACTCTAAGGGTGCTTTCTTTCTATTACTTATCTCCAGTTTTTCAATACCCTGGCGCAGGAGATCGTTAACCTGCCCCTCCTGGTGTTTTGTCAATTGCATCAACTGAAGCTGCTCCTGATTCATTCCGATTGCTTGAAGATCAGCCCGGAGCCTGGCGATTTTTTTACGCAGGCGTTTGCAGGTTCCCTGATGGTATTCCTGAGTGTCATCCGGCAAAATAACAAAAACCGCATCAGCCCCCATTTCAAAAGGCTTGAGGAGCTGGATCTCCTCCAACTGGCCAGGATGCTTTAAGAAAATTTCAGCACAGTTATCGATTCCATGCGCGGACACCTGGCCTCGGCAGGCGGCAAGCGGCATTTCTCGGACAGTGATATACACAAGAATTTTGGGTCGATGAGGGGCATTCAGTGCTGCAAGCTTGTCTGCGATCTCTTGATTCACTCTTGCCGTCTCCCCGTTGTGCATCTCAATGGCTTTGACCGGACACTGGCTGAAACAGATGCCACAAACCTGACAGTGTTCAGGTGCAATGCTCACCCCTCCATCTATCTGTGGCGCACCATAAGGACAGAGGCGAACACAGTTCAGACACTTGACGCACTGGTCACGGTCAATAACAGCTCCGCTGCCACAACTCATACATCGCCTGGCCTCGTCAACCGCCTGCTGCTCAAACAGGGGGTGAACATAAGGGACAAAGTCAGATTTTCTTTCCTCTGGCAGCCGGAGTCGCAGGGGGACACGTTTCTTTTTTGAGACCTTGGCCGCTGTTTCACTGTTAATGGAGCCAACTGGTTCAGGGAGTGCTTCCTGGGGCGGCACCTTCCCAGTCTGTAAAAATTGATCAACGGCTCTGGCAGTCTGTTGGCCGTTGGCACACGCTCCCACGACTGATCCCGGAGGAGTGACCACTTCTCCACAGGCGAAAATCCAATCGATATTGGTCTGCCGGGTAGACCGGTCAAATAGAAGCCGATGCCTCTCGTCAAACTTAAGGCCGCTTCCCTTGGTAAAATCAGGATTGACGGCTTGCCCAATTGCGAAAATCACTGCGTCACAAGAGATCTCCTCTGCCGAATCAGGCTCAATGGAAGGGTTGAAGTTCCCTTGAGCGTCAAAAACCGAGATGACTTTCTGATGACGCAGACCAGTGAGCCTGCCGGTGTTATCAGTAAGAACAGCAGCAGGGCTACGGCGGTGAATTATTTCAATGCCCTCTTCTTCCGCTTCTTGGATTTCATTCCTGTGGGCCGGCATCTCCTGGCGATTTTCAAGACAGAGCATCCGTACCCGGTCGCCGCCTGATCGGAGGGCGACTTGGGCCACATCAATAGCAACACTGCCACCACCGATAACCAACACATCCTGCCCAAAACCGACGGTTTTCTTAGACAAAAAAGATTTGAGGAAGTCCAGGGCCGAAAAAACCCTTGAATGTTCAACGCCCGGCAAAGGCGGAATTTTACCCAGCCCCATGCCGACGGCTATAATCACTGCTGAAAAACCTGAATCATGCAACTCTTTGAGTGTAATATCTTTGCCGATCCGCACACCGGTTTTCAATTCAATGCCATGGCCAAGAATCCAATTAACATCCTGACGTAGTATGGTACGAGGCATACGATACTCTGGAATCGCAATGGCTGGAATTCCTCCCGCACGGTTCTCTTTTTCAAAAATACAAGGTCGATATCCTTTCCTGGCAAGTTCCAGGGCTGCACTCATACCACTCGGACCGCTTCCGATGACTGCAATCCGCTCTTTTTCCTGGCTGACCCGTTTCGCCGGAAGATCCATGTTTTCTGGATGTTCGGCAACAAAGCGTTTCAGTTCTCGAATGGCCACGCCCTCGTCAACATCCATTCTCCGGCAGTGCTGTTCGCACGGATGGTGACAAATTCTTCCACAAACCGAGGCAAAGGGCAGACGCCTGCGGATGACCTCTAAGGCCTCTCGGTATCTCCCATAAGAAATATGTTGCAGATATAATTGGACATCGGCATGGACCGGGCATGCAAGTCTACATGGTGGCCATTGATGCTGAGGATTCAAGTTTTTTTTTGATGGCTGCATCAAGTGAAAAAGTAGCAATGAAAAAATAGTACAAAATAAATGGCTAAAATTCAGTGGCCTCCAGAATTACTTTTTTAATTTGGCGGCCAGTAAATCCCCCAAGGTGCCGAAGGATTGTTTTTGGGACTGTTTTTTGTCCTGACGATACGATTCAAATTCCTTGCGTTCACCTGCTTCGGGTGACTCAGCCTGCTTCTTCTCCGGAGCTGATTCAACAGCATTTAAGGCAAGAGAAATTCGTTTTTCAGCAAGATCAAGTTTTTCAATCCGGACTTCAATCTCCTGACCAACTTCAACAACCTCCCTGGGATGACTGATTCTACGGCCGCCGCCAAGGGTGGAGATATGCAGCAGGCCATCTACCCCTTCTTCCAGAGTGGCAAAAGCGCCAAAATGCGTTAGCCGGACAATTTGGGCCATATGCACCGAGCCTTCCGGATATTTATCCGCAGCTCCAAGCCAGGGATCGGCCAGCACCTGCTTCAAACTGAAAGAAAACCGTTCTTTTTCCCAGTCCAATTTCATCACGGCGACTTCGACCTCTTGACCAACCTGCAGACGTTCGCTGATGTCCTCAACATGGCCCCAGCATATTTCAGATATCGGCAGCAGTCCCTGGATACCACCAATATCAATGAAGGCTCCGAATTTCTGGATAGAAACAACCGTGCCCTTGACAATCATTCCCTCCTTCAGGCTGTCCTTCAACTCCTCCATCTGCCGGCGGCGTTCAACATCCAGGATTTTTCGGTGAGATACGATGATATTCTTGCCGGATTCACCATATTCAATAATTTGAAAGGCCAATTGCCTGCCGCTCAAATCCTCTTCTTCCAAACGCTGGAACCCAAGCTGGGAAAAAGGGCAAAAGGCTCGGACGGAACCGGCGATCTTCACAGAAAATCCACCCTTCACTTCTTTCTCAATAGTACCCTCAACAGGTATTTCAGCCCGAAACGCCTCTTCAAGGTGCTCATTGGCTTCAGCCCCTTTGCCAAGGCGGGTGGTAAATTTCATCCCACCTTTGCCGGCGGAGAGAAAATACGCTTCAACACTGTCTCCTTCCTTTAGCGTAACACCAGCGTCCCCTTCGGATACCTCGCTTACCGAAAAACACCCTTCACTTTTTCCGCCCAGATCAATAAACACCCAATCTTTGCTGATTCTGACAACGGTGGCCTTGACCTTTTGACCAGGCTCCAGCACAACGGGTTCTTCATAGGATTCTTCAAGCAGGTCTGCAAAATTCTGTTCTTCTGTCATCTGGTCCTTCCAATACAAGTGTTCAATTCAATAATTATTCCGGCCCCTATTCAGGCCGATACCTGATTTCAGTTTCTACTTTGCGGCAACTCAGATCTATATATCAAGATCCTCCATCTGCCGGCCGACCTCAACCCGCTCAACTTCCAATGGAGCTGTCTCTAAAATACAGAATCCCGGCTGGGAATCAGCGCCAAGCAGTTCTCCTGGATTAATCAGAAGAACCTCGCTTATCTGCTCAACAGCGTAACGATGATTATGTCCGCAGCAAACAACCTGAAATGCACCCTGGCTTGCAAGTCCCCTGGCCATTTCAGGATAATGAGTAAAAGCGATTTTCAGCCCGCCGGCCTCTATTGCTCCGAAGTTCCCATGATGGGTCAGTGTTGGAAATTTCGTCCCGCACCACTGGGATATCAGATGCTGATCTCCAACGTTGTTGCCATAAACCAGATGCACTGCCCCACCGAATTTTGCCAGTTCGGCAAGCATAAATGGAGAAATCAAATCTCCGCAATGGATTATAGTGCTAACGCTGTAGGCGTTGCAGTATCGAACCGCAGCACGCAGATTGACAATATTATCATGACTGTCGGCAATAACGGCTATCCGCATAAATACAAACCTCTGTTCAACATTGTTACTAATAAACCTTTTCTACTGATTGATGATTTCAGTCCCCTCCGGCGGCGAAAAACTGAACCTGGACTTATCTATTGTGCCATTCTCGATAATATTTGAAAAGACCAGGTCGGTAACGCTGCCAAACGTATCAACCACCTTCAGTCTTCGCAACAGGTATGATGAACGATCTACCCATACTGTTATTTCTTCGATCTGCGGATGCGTCTCTCTGGGGATCAACTTGATCTGATAAGACGAATCATCAATATCCTGCTCGGGGTCTGCCACTTCCTGAACATCAAAATCCCTGACAATATCCGCTGTTCCTGCAAAAAATGAATACATGACATCAGATTCAAGATACTGCTTTGCCGATGAAGTAACCACTTGTTTTTCCTTTGCAAAATACATCAAAAGCCGTTCCCCGTCACAAACAAAGACCTGTTCATCAGGGGTCTGATAATCCCAACGCATAAGCCCCGGTTTCACCAGAATTACCGTCCCACTGCCGGTTCGCGTACGACTGCTCAAACGGTTAGAGGTCTCCTGGGTAAACGATGCCTGCAGCGACGTTATCTTGTCATAGGATGCCTGCAGGTTCCGGGCAATCTGTCCAGCAGAGGGCATCTCCCCGGCGTTTACCTGGGCCGCGCCACCCCAGGCAAATACAGTCAGGAAAAGCAAAAGACCGTAGTATTTCATGATGTTCCTACCTGTTTTTTTCATCTTAGCTACTTTCATTTTTCAAATTCGAGTAAGTTTAATAGGTCTGCCAAATATTTTTTTAGCTGTCAAGGTCGCCGCATCGGTCACGTCAGAGACAAAGAACCGTTTCTCCCCACCTTTTTCAAGGCTTCCGGCAAACTCAGAGTGCGTCTCGAGGTAGTGCTTCAAACTTGCAGCCACCTCCTCCGAAGAATCAATCACAGTCACTCTTTTGCCGATTTTAGGTTGAATAAGTCCTTTAAGCAGCGGGTAATGGGTACATCCCAACACCAATGCCTCCACCTGTTTTATACGTAATGGGTGCAGATAACGACGCAGGATCATCTTTGTTTCACGTTTATTCAGCCAGCCTTCTTCAACCAGGGGTACCAACAATGGGCAGGCAGCTGAAATCACAGTACTTTCAGGACACACTTGCCCTATTTTTTTTGCATACACACCGCTTTTGACTGTTGCCCGTGTACCAATAACACCGACCCGCAGCTTTTTGCCGGAATTGCCGGCAAGCTGCTCGACCCGGCGAACAGCCGGCGCAATAACATCAAACACAGGGAGGTCGAAGGCAGCCAATGTTTTGCTGGTCACAACACTTGCGGCAGAGTTGCAGGCAATCACAATCAGTGTTGCCCCTTTTGAAATCAGAAAGTCGATATTTTCTCTGGCATAACGGTCAATGGTTTCACAACTTTTTGATCCATACGGGGTCCTGGCAAGGTCACCGAAGTAGATCAAATTCAGGTCGGGTAATGCTTTCTCGATTGCATGGGCCACGGTCATTCCGCCCACGCCGGAGTCAAAAATGCCAATCATTATGATGTCGTTGATTTGTTAATTTGGTTGCAACTGTTCAGCAAGGGCTGAAAGTACCCTTAACTTCAGAAGTGCAAGTGAATAGTTACGAATGGTTAAAGCATTTACACAAGAAAGCAGCAATTGTAAACGTTCAAGTAGGTCAGGGTGGAGAATAGAAGTCCCGTTGATCAACGAGATAATTATTGCCATCAAGCGCTTTCACTTTATGCTTCATCTGGGAAGCAGCAGCTGACACCTGGCCAAAGTGATCAAATTTGCCATGGCCAGTCGGGATAACAGCGATAGAGATACTCAACAGGCCAAAGCTGGTCTCCCGCCCCTGCCGGTCTTTTTCAACAAATCCCCCTTTTTTTACATCTTCCGGTTCAATAAACATATTCCGGACCACCACAAAATTTTCCAGAACTTTTTCACAAACAGCAACAGCCTTGTCCTCCGAGACAATGAAGACATAATCATCGCCACCAACATGGCCGACAAAACTATGCTCCCTGGCAATTTCATCAACGACATTCACAAGAACGCGCGCCACCATCAGAATGACATCATCTCCCCGCGCAAAACCATAATGATCATTATAGGGTTTGAAATTATCAATATCCACATAACAGACGGCCATGGATACTTCAGAGTCAAGCGCCTTCTGGATAGCATTGAGGATGGAGGTGTTTCCGGGAAGTTTGCTCAGTGGGTTATTATCAAAAACCCTGTTCATCCTGGCCTCGGCCAGCTGCACTCGGGTCAGTACAGTCTCGGGCATGACAGGACAGCAGAGAAGATCATCAACAGGAAACTCCTGCCAATCAATTCCATCCTTCATATCTTCCTGCTGAACCACTAATAAAATCGGGATATTGGTTTTCTGGAGACAGGCACTGACCATACGAATCAAATCCTTGTCACCATTTCCGGCAAACCCTTTTTCCAAAATAAGAATATCTGGTGGGTCTTCCAGGAAATAGGCTATCGCAGCGTGTACATCCCGGCAAGGAATGACCTGATATCCCTTGGCCTCAAGCACAACTCTGGTTTCCGGGCAATCAAAAATTACTGATCCTGCAACAAGAATACGGGCCACAACTCTTCCCCACTTAAAAAAAAGAACCCCCAGAAGTTTCAGCTTTTAGCTGCCGAATCCGGTGCTTCAGCTTCTGCCTGGATTTCAAGGCTGAAGCCCTTGACTTCCCAAAGTTTTTCCTCAACTTCGTCAATCACCTGGTCAATATCTTCCTGACTCAGCCCGAGTAACTCCCAGGCCTGTTTGTCCAATTTAGGAACCTTATCGTCTCCGGCATGCCCATACCCCATCCCCCGGATCAGGATATCGCTGAAATGAATAATTGCACTGCTCAGCTGCTCAGCTTTTGCCTGTAGCGGATCATGGTGGCAGCCAATAGGCTCTATCAGTCTGGGAGGAAGGTTCCAGATCTTGGTCAGCCAAGCTCCTGCCTCGGCATGGTCCAGGCCCAAAACCTCAAGTTCCGCCTGCCGCATGGTTATTTTCCTTTCCTGCATCAGACGGGTAATCTTTGCATATTCCTGAGGCAACTCCATCTTAATGGCTACCTTGCCGATATCGTGGATCAGACCCGCAGTGCTCACCTCCTCCGGCTCTTCAACCCCAATTCGTTTCGCCACCACATTGCAGACAACAGCGCAGCCCAAAGAGTGTTCCCAAAGCTCGACATCCTGTTTTTCCATCATCTCAAAAATTGAAGCGCTGATAATCAGACTTTTGACGACATTGAAGCCAAGTAAAATCATAGCACTGCTTAAAGAGCTTATACGTTGCGGAAACCCATAAAAAGCAGAGTTCACCAACATTAACAGTTTTGCAGCAAGGATGTGGTCTTTACTGAGCACCCTGCCCATCTGTTCAGTCGTGCTATCAGGATCATCAGCCATCCTGGTCAACTTCACAACAATGCCAGGCAAAGTTGGTAGGTTTTTGGTCTCACGCAAGGCCGCCTTAAATCCTTGCCGTTTCGCATCTTCCATTACTACCTCCGCGAATCAACAAGCTTTTGCAGAATACGCTTTTTAATGTACATCAAAGGCGCAATCTTGGTCACATTTGAAAACCGCTCCTCTGTCTCCTGCAGTTCCTGCTGTAATGTTTTTTCCCCGGGAACTTCAATAGGATGGCCTTCGACTGTGACATAGACCATATCCATTTTTTCCAGGCGGCTAAGCAGACTCGTCGTTAAAGGGGTGCCCTTGCCACATAAAACCCGCCCTTCGGGGGTCATGATGTCTTTCGCCAGGACCATTCCTTCCCTGGCCTGCGAACATAGTATCTGCTGCACTCTCTTTCTCCTGAACGCCTAGCCCGAATATTTCATTAATAAGTACGAAAGTAATATGTAATTAACTGTAAATGTATGTTTTTTTCTTATGGTACTCGACTTTCGAGGTACAGTTATGCAATAAGCTACAACAAGTATACGTGAAAAACTAAAAATTGAACATAGTATAGCACAGTATATTCTTATCGTAACAATCTGAGCTTAGGACGACAATCGAGAAATGATACTTTCTAGCTGTGTCACACATTCGTATCCATTCTGAAAATCATGGATTTTACTGAGATTGAGTCTGGCTTGTTTTGTGGGAAGCTATTTGATTAAGGCATACTTTACTGCTGCTTTCTGGTCGTATTTCATTGTTTTAATGATTCTCAACAATAATATCTGCCCTTTAATTCACATTTTTCGTATGCTGGGCACGTGGCACAAACTTCATAACGCACCTGATCCTCAGCGCCCCAGAGTCCCCGGGCGGTGAGAGCGCACTGAAGCTCACAGTCGTTGCATGATGCTGGTTCTGTCTCCCGGACAAGTGTCCAATTGTCCTGTTCAAGCAGAATCTTTTTCTTCCTGTTGCACGATTCACAAAGAAACTGAAAATGGACACGGCCCTCGTGGTCTTTTTTTTTCCAGGTTGCCATTTTTCCCTACCTTGCAGCGTGGAGAGCGGCACCTAAGGCCCCGACAATATCTGGTTCCGGAGGTGATACAACCTCGGTATCCGGCAAACGGTCCCGCAGCATCCTGACAATACAGGGGTTGCGGGCTACTCCCCCTGAAAAAACCACCTGATTGCCAAACCCTACGCGATGAAGCATCCCCATCAACCGGTTCACCACGGAAAAATGCACGCCCCGTGCGATATCTCTGGCAGGTATCCCCCGATTTTTCATGGATATCACCTCGGATTCCGCAAAAACAGTACACATAGAGTTGATCGCCTCTTCGGTTTCCGATTCCAGCGCGACCGCCCCGAACTCATTAAGGCGGAAACCGAGAGAGGCGGCCATAATTTCGAGAAACCTGCCGGTACCTGCTGCACACTTGTCGTTCATCTGAAAGTTGGTCACTCGACCGCTTTCATCCAGAGAAATGACCTTGGAGTCTTGACCGCCAATATCGACTATGGTTCGACACCTGGGATAAAAGTGCCGGGCCCCAAGGGCATGGGCTTTGATTTCGGTAACCACCTCCCTGGCAAAATGCTCTCGGGCCAGATGCCGACCATAACCGGTGGCGACAATGGCCTCTGAATCATAGACCTTGATCATCTCCATGGCTTGGGCATAGGGATCAAAACCGCTTTCAACCAATTGCCGATCGACTAGTTTTCCATCACGAAAAGCAGCCACCTTGATGGTCCGCGAACCAAGATCAATACCAATATGCATAGAAGCCTCCCAGTTATTCGCGGATCTGTTCCAGAAACGCCTCAATCCGGGTTTGCAGTTGGCCCACATCCTCCGGCGAATAATCAGTTTCGATGGAGAGATAAGGAATCCCCTCTTTCTCGCAAGCCTCCCGAATCTTGATCTCCTCAATATTGTAGGTGTGACAGAACTGCAGAGAATAATGCAGAATGCCCTGTGCATTGGAGTCGCGATACTCCTTCAGCACCTGATCAACCCGTTCATCGTTCGGGGTGAAGCAGGAACAGTCGATCTGCATGTATCTGTCCGTCAAAACCTCGAGCTGACGATCCATTTCTGTCTGATCTTCATCAATCAAATCCTTGAAATACCGGGTACCGATGCAGGACTCTTCATTGACCACAACCGCGCCTGCAGTTTCAAGCAAATTGTGAACCTTCCAATTGGGCAGGGCCATCGGGGTGCCGGAAACCATCACTCTCGGCGTATCGGCAGAACAAGCACCCTGGCCATCGGCAACTCGCTTGTCGAGTTCGTCACACAGTTCGTTGAGCTTCTTGGAAAAACGACCCGGCTCGTCATAAAAGGCAATCTGTTCGATAAGTAGGCCGTCCTTTCCGCTGATAGGGGCCGGATTTGCGGAGCGCAATCTGGTCAAGCGCTGCAAGGCTTTTCGTTTTTCGTTGATGACCGTGATGGCCGCTGCCAGATCCCTAGCGGAAATTGATTTATTACAGACCTCTTCAACCTTGCTTTTGAAATCTTTCACCTCTTCCAGCCAAAGGACTCGGTCTCGTTCCTTCTTCATCTGAGGAATTTCCATAACATAGGTTGGAACCAGCCGGTCAAGAATCTCCCATGTTTTTTTCTTGGCATCGCAAGTGGTTTCACCATAGACAAAATCAACGCTTTGAAAATAGGGGCAAATTCGCCCCGCCTTGAAGCCATAGGCCGATTTGACCATAGGACAGATATTACGGGGTAGAATTTTTTCCGCATCGGGAATTGATCCGGGGGAACCGCCGCAAAGCCCGACACAGACGCCACCGGCTGCCACCACAATCTCTTCGGGAATATACACACAAAAGGTGCCAACTACCGGCTTGCCCGATTTCTTCACCTCCAGCATCTCCTGGATCCGACCTCCGAAGATCTCGGCAATTAAGTCGTCAAAATACTCCATCTTCGTTGGCCGGTTTTCCTGAGCCATAAACATCTTCCCATACGCCTCGCCCAGCATCTGCCGAGCTTTGTCAAAGCGGGCTACATCCATGTCAAGATTTTCCCACATTTCGGGATAGGCCTTAACTTCAAAATTCGTCATCGTACTCATCATTATCCTCCTAAATGGTTATAACTTTTTCCGCCACCTGCATCGAGGTGACGATATCGACCATATTTGTTGCCTCACCAACTTCCTGTTTCTTGCTGAGTCCGAAATGGTCAAGACAGGTTGCGCAAGCCAGAATCGTGACCCCCGCTTCTGCCAGATTACGAAGAAGCGGAATTGCCGGAGACCCATCTGCCGTCAGTCTGACCCCGTTATTGACCAAAACCAGACGCCAAGGGGCCATCTCCGGTAAAGTCTTCAAAAAATTTACAAGAAGCTTGCTCCCTAGTTCGTCATCACCATGACCTAGCCGATCCGATGAGATCAAAACCAAAGTAGTTTTCTCTTTTTTACCGTCTTGCTTCTCTGTGGCGTAATCATGAATGGTCGTATCACATTCACTTCTAGGCATTGGTTATTCCTCCGATATTATTTAATAGAGTGCAATGTTGCCTTGAACAGAATCTCGTCCTCACCATAGCGGCAGACTCCCATCAATTTGTCATTGGGAAGGCAGGGCGAATTATTACTTGTTAGAACCGTTTTGTTTGACCTGGCCCGAATACTACCGGCGACAATCATTACGGGGGAGCCCGTTTTAAGAGCGTTCTTGTTTTGAGCAGAAGCATTCACGGGAGCTTCCTCCATCTTGGATCAGCTATGTGCGCAGCCAGTAAGACAGATTTTCCGCACCCTGGACCAGCAGGAGGTTACACCCTCGATTATAGAGTGGGATCAACCAATAGGCAGGGAAACAGTGTGTCCGTCGTTCGCGCTATCCGAACTGGACAGCCGGCCAAAAACACTGTTCAGTATGATGAGAACATCATGGTTTCCATTTTTTCTAGTATCCAAACTATGAGCCTGACCTATTACAGCCAAAATGCCGATGAGTCAAATAGGTAAAATCTATCAGCTGATGGTTTATGATTGAAATAAGGTTATTTTGGGCAAAAGTAATGAAGATAGCCGCCATACATCTAAGCGGACGAGGCCCCATCCAATAACATTCATTAAACAGGATTTTAGCGATCAGAATTGATTGCCTTGGTTATGTTTTTTTAAATTTTGGGTTAATAATTGGTCAAGATGATTAGCAAAAGATTGCCTATCTCTCTTGTTTAACGTTGATGGGCCACCAGTTTCTACTCCGCTTGAACGAAGAGAATCTATAAAATCTCTAGTGCTTAAGCGTTCTTTAATGTTTTCAGTTGTGTATAGTTCACCTCGAGGATTTAGAGCCAAGCCTCCTTTTTCAACAACTTCTGCAGCTAAAGGAATATCCGCGGTGATGACAAGATCACCAACATCTAATCTTTTAATTATTTCATTGTCAGCTACATCAAGACCAGATGATACTTGAAGAAATTTAATACAGCGTGACGAAGGTATGCGAATAGGTTTATTAGCCACAAGTGTTAATTGCGCTCCGGTTCTATTTGCTGCTTTAAATAATATTTCTTTTATCACCACAGGACATGCGTCTGCGTCCACCCATATTTTCATATCATTTTAATTTTGTTTATCGTTAAAAGTCACTTGCGCCGCCCAATAAACTTACCCGACAGGCCGCAGAAGTTCAGCGTCAAGCGAACCGTCTGGATAATAGAGAAGGCCTCCTTCTAAGGGTTCAGCAATCCATATATAAGCCAAGGGAGGCCCGAATATTTCATATGAGAATTTGTGTTACTCCGAAACAGGGAGCCCTTTTTTTCTTAAATTGTTAAGCACTTCCGCAACCTGACTCTTATTACAGTCATCTATGTGATATACGTTTTTCATTCCATCCCTGAATTGCAGTATGAAATGCCCTTTTTCATTAATATGCACTTCTTTAATGTGTTCGTTATCAAGCCATGGATTAATCTCTGTCATAAAGTCATTCAAGCTGCAAGTTTTCATAATCAGTTCTCCTTTTTGGAATACCATAAAAATTAGCCCTTTATGAAGTCAAGGGGATCTCTATTTCCCCGTTGCCGATTAAAGGAAGAATCTTATCCAACTCCGGGGATAAATTACGCCCCATCAGTTTGTCCATCAAATCATGGTCTGTTTCTTCCCGGAGCTGATAACCTCTATCGGTGTTAAAAATTTAACACCCTATATTTGCTTTTTTACCCCTTGAATTGTCTATATTGCCCTTTAAAAGGCCTGTTTTTGACAATGAATCCTCATCTTTTCAAACACTTAGCGTGTCACGACCCCATTCCCCGCCCATTCCCGCAGTTCATTTTCAAAGATCATGCTGCTCTTGAGCAGAAGCGAAAAAATGTTTTTTTACCGTTAACGGACTTTTTTACCTATTGACAAGTGGAAACCTTCTAAGGGTTAGCGGAATTTTACGTATGATGATCGGCGTAGATATCTAGTAAACTCCGTATCATTTTTTGGTATTGAGTGTGATGTTTCTTGGCTTCTTTCTTGAAAAAATCAATACTTGCTTTACTTAGAGTAATAGTGACTTTGACATTGTCTTCCTTGAATACAAGTTGCTCAGGAGATGGAAGAAAATCATCAATTATTCGAACTTCCCCTAAAGGTTCATCCGTGTATTTAATTTTATTTTTTGCTTTGGTTGCCATAAATTTTCCTCCCTTTACGCCAATAGCCAGCTCCGATTATACGTATTGTATTTCCACGAAACGTAAATCGTACTGTGATAATGCCTTCCTTCACTTTGCCAAAACAATAATATCTTTTTTCGTTTTGACTGTGAGTTAAGTCTTCAGCAATAACACGTTGCGGATCGGCAAATGCATATTGAGCCAACTCAAACGAAACATCATGCGTCTCTTGATTTTGCTTATTTTTTGTTTCGTTCCATTCGAACTTGACCTTTTCCATTCTATTAATATATCAATTAGGAGGCGTGAAAGCAATATAAATATATGGTTTTTTGTATGGATACAATTTGCGACCGCCGCGGATCAGTCTCAAGCGGGTTGGCAAGCTTGCTTGCCGATCCGTGAAGCCGACTGCAGCCGCTTATTGTGAGGCGCGTAGCGCCGAACACAAGTGGATGGTAATACGCGGCGATTGCGTCTGACTGGATCCAATTGATGCCCCGGACTTGCAGTCTTTGTTAAAGTTAATTTGTGGTAGGCGTGCTTTTGATCCGGCCCGATGCCCCGCGTCCAGCGGGGCATCGCCGCTAATCAGCCGCGCTGCTTTTTGCGTCGGCTGCATTAGTCTTGTTATGTGAAGTTCTTATACCTCCAAATCCAAAACAATTCTTCCCTTTATTTTCCCATCAAGCATTAGATCAATATTATCGGATAATTCAGCAAAAGATATTTCTGTGAAAATTTTCATCAAATTATCGAGTTTCCAGTCTTTGGCCAATTTATTCCAAACAACTTCTCTGTACTCCATTGGATAATTTTGTGAGTCAATACCGATTAAAGATACACCTCTCAGAATAAACGGAAATACTGTGAGACTGAGTTTTGCTGAAGCAACATTACCACAGCAGGTAACCACACCCATAGGTTGAGCTGATTTTATAATATTATCAAGGATACTTCCACCTACGGTATCTATTCCTCCTGCAAAACCCGGTTTCATCATGGGACGCTTATTTTCTTGTCCGAACTCTTTTCGATCAATAACTTCAGCTGCTCCTAATTTGAACAGAAAATCGTGATCTTCTTGCTTGCCTGAAATTGCTGTAACCTTGAACCCTAACTGTGAAAGAATAGCAACACTGATTGATCCTACGCCTCCTGTTGCTCCAGAAACCACGACTTTCCCATGTTCTGGCTTAATATATTCAGTTAGCCGAAGAACAGACATTCCAGCTGTCAAGCCCGCTGTGCCAATGATCATCGACTCTTTCATCGACATTTCTACTGGCAATTTTACTACCCATTCTGAAGGCACCCTTATATATTGTCCAAAACCTCCATCTGTATTCATTCCCAAGTCATAGCTTGTAACTATTACATTTTGATTTTCACGAAACTTTTTGGAATTAGAACTAACAACAGTTCCAACAGCATCAATTCCTGGGGTGTGTGGGTAATTTTTTGTTACTCCTTTATTTCCACTTGCCGAAAGTGCATCTTTATAGTTTAAAGATGAATATCGAACCTTGATTAACAAATCGTTTTCAGGCAAATCACTAACCGTTTTGGTTGTGATACTTCTTATAAATTCGTCTTCATGCTCTTCAACCACAAATGCTTTAAATTTTATTGTGTCCATAATTATATCACCGTTAAATTTTCTCACATTATTTATCACATAGTAGAGTAGAAGAAAGGCGCGGTAACAGAAACAGATGTGTGTGAACTGTCGCAAGCGGCAGGTTCTCCGTTGTGATCCGTTTCCTTTCCCCCCTCGTCGAACCGGAAGTCGGGTTTTCCCCGTTACGGCTCTCCGACGGCCTTCCCCATAGGCTTATAAGTTATGAAATACAAGATCAGCCACGAAAAAGAGCGAATTCAAGTTCGAAGTGCACCTTTTAGTGAATAGGTAGGACATTGCTGGCGAGTCTGCTATTTTGAGGTTTACCACAACTTCAAAAAACAGAACAAGGAGCCAACAATGTCCTACACTCATCTTAATGCACGAGAGAGAATGTGTCTTTTTTATTTACATCAAACTGGTTTGCCTCTTCGGGATATAGGGATATAGTTGAACCGATCACATTCAACTATATCCAGAGAACTCAGACGCAACAAACGTACTTTTGGCTGCTACTGCGATCAGGCAGCCCAGTCGTTTGCTGAGGAGAGAAAGGCAATTCCCCGTCATATTCGCAAACAATCCAATGAGCTAGGGACGGTTAGTGACCCTCATTGAGCGGAAATCACGTTACCTCCTTGCGGGAAAAGCAAAAGACGGCACAGCGACTTCTTTCAATGATGTCAGCTTGCAGCTTTTTCAACAGATACCGGATAATTATCGTAAAACATTGACCCTCGACAACGGTAGTGAAAACAGT
>Ga0102953_1000602_pt1 | contig 24424 bp, 25 predicted proteins | sample SalPon2A_C_D2_MG_FD_78509 | JGI IMG/M metagenome (GOLD analysis project Ga0102953, IMG submission 78509) | Soil microbial communities from South San Francisco under conditions of wetland restoration - Salt Pond MetaG R2A_C_D2_MG | ecosystem: Environmental > Terrestrial > Soil > Wetlands | place... | reverse complement strand
GGCCTTACAACGTGAAGAAAACGACAAGCTGCGACGCTTGGCCCGGTCCCCCTCCCGTCGCTTGCGGGACGATGCCGAACGGCTGGCCGCTGCTATGACGTAACCCCCCCCCCTTCGCCTACCCGGAGAAGCCCCCGCTTGTTGCGGGGGTTTTTCTTTGCCTGCCGCTAGAAGCCCCTAGGATGGGCCAGGATGCGCGAAAGCCCCTGGCCGCTCCCCTACTACCTGCCAAGGGCCGCTTGCTCCCCCTGGGGCATCTATCGGGCTTTAACGGGGGGGTTACTGGCATGGGTAGAGATTGCCCCGGTCTCCCCCGGTCTCCCCCGGCCCATGCCAGGCGTCCCCCCTGCCCATGCCGGCCCCTGCCGGCCCATGCGCCAAGGGAGGGGGGGGTTGCCAAGGGGGGCTTTCGGGGGTACCCCCCGGCATTGCCCGCGAGACCCCCCTTAGAAACCCCGGGCCCATTTCAGACCCATCCCGCTAAGTCCTTGATATCATTCAACACTGAAAAAAAATAAAAAAAGTGAAATTATTTTTGTAGACCTTTTCCGATTTCAGAGGTATAATACTATAGAGGCCCCCGGGGTGATATATATATATTATACGGAGTATGATGGACAAGGATAGCGACAGCAAACGCAAGCAGCTCTCTGAGCGCTACCTTATCGCTATCAGGGAGTACATGAAGGGTAGGTCCCAAGGAGAGGCTATGCGTATAGCAGGGTTCTCACCTATCACTGCTAACGACCATCCTGAGTACGTCTTCGGTAGGGCTGACGTTCAAGCTGAGATACAGAGGCGGAGAGACGAAGTGGAGCGTAAGGCTAGCATCAGTGTCGAATGGATCATTGAGAACATCAAGACCATTGTAGAGGCTGAGGATGTCTCTCATGCTAACAAGCTCAGAGCCTTGGAACTCCTGGCCAAGCACTTGGGTATGCTGACTGACAAGGTGAGCCTCAACATAGAGGACGATATTGTCAGGCGCATCCAGGCAGGCAGGGACCGTATAGCTGCGGTTAAGGCTGAGCTGGAGGAGGCAGAGGGTGCAGAAGCCTCACATCTTGACGGTGATAATCCAGTTCACTGATCTACGAGGAGGCTACGCTACGTCGTTCAGTGCTCGGTTTGAGACCGGGACAGCGGCACAAGTCGCCGGAAATGCCTGGGCAACGCACTTCGCAAGCACCAATCACATAGTCACATGGTACATCTTTCCAGAGAAATAGGAGCAGTTAATGGGCAATGCAGTTTTCGTACTAGTTCTGGTGTGGGCGTCATACGCTGCCCTCTTCTATAAGAGGTTCAAGAAGGAAACTGGCTGTACCAAGTGTGCGGTTATCAGGGCTCTCACTTGGCCCTACTGGGTTTGGAAGTGACTCTTGAGAGCGGCCGTCGGCTTGCTCGTAGACGGATGGGACGGATTGCCTTCGCCTCCCTCCTCATCCAAGGGTTTGCCGTACTAGCTGGCGTCTTCCTAGGAGGAGACGCCTGGGCCGCAAACCTGAGAGCAGCCGAGGGGGTATTGCTCGGTCTGTTCTGGACTGAGACGGCCATTGTAGGCCTATACCTAGGCGCCTCAGGGATGGAGGCCATCTGGAAGCGGAAGGGCTAATATGTTTGGACTAGGTTTTCCATGGCTGAAGATCGGGGCGATAGTGGCAGTGGTGGCAGTGATAGGGTTCGGCTACTGGCATTATACTTCGCTTCTCAGGGAGCGGGACCAACTCCGAGTTCAAACCGCTCAACAGCAGGTCGCCCTAGAGAACTGGGCAGACCGCTGGAACGAGATGAAGGTAGCTCTAGAGAAGAGCGTTAAAACACACAAGGAGGCTCGGAAGGTCTATGTGGAAATGGAAGCTCTCTTCGATCGGCATGATCTGGCAGCCTTGGCCCAGGCCAAGCCCGGTCTCATTGAACTTCGTGTCAATCGGGCTACTGCTGCTGATGGGCGCCTGTTCGAGTGTATCACCGATCCCGACTGCACCCCAACCTCCGGTCAGCCTTCCTCCGATTGAGGCAGTCCATATGCGGCCTGTGCAGTGGACAGTAGATCATGGGCAGTTCTGCTTGGCCCCTAAGTATTATGAGAACCTGGCGCTCAACACAGCCGAGTTGATGCGCTGGATGTTAGAAGCAAGAGAGAGACTAAATGAATAGCACTAGCCAGTTGGCTGACCAGCTCGCTCAGCTATACAATAAGCCACTGGACTATGTGATGTTCGCCTTTCCATGGGACAGTGATCCCTCCATTCAACTCGTTAAGCTGTCCCCGGAAAACCGGAAAAGGTTCAATTGCGAGTATGGCCCGGACGACTGGGCTTGCGATTTCCTAGACCGCCTCGGCAGCGAAGTAGAAATGCGAGGATTTGATGGCAGGATAGCAGTTGAGCCGATCCGGTTCTCCACTGCGTCGGGACACGGTATTGGTAAGTCCACGCTGGTGGCTTGGCTCATCAAGTGGATTATGGACACCCGACCGTTCTCGAAGGGCATGGTCACAGCAAACACTTCGGATCAGCTCCGTACTAAGACATGGGCTGAGCTCGGAAAGTGGCACAAGCTCTCTGTTACGGCTCATTGGTATGACTATAGCTCCGGTCGCGGGGCCATGTCCCTCACCCACAAGCAGTTCAAAGAACGCTGGCGTTGTGACGCAATGACCTGCCGGGAAGAGAACTCTGAGGCATTCCAGGGGTTGCACGCCGCGGGCGCTACTCCCTTCTACATCTTCGATGAGGCCTCTGGTATCCCTGACACTATCTTCGAAGCCCGCTCCGGTGGTGCTACTGACGGTGAGCCCATGTGGTTTGACTTCGGTAACCCCACGCGTAAGAGCGGCTACTTCTACGAGAACACGGTGGGTAAGTTTCGCCATCGCTTCATCACACACTCCATCGACAGTCGATCCGTCTCTATCACCAATAAAGAGCTCATCAAGGAATGGGCTCACGACTACGGCGAGGATAGCGACTTCTTTAAGGTTAAGGTCAGGGGTGTCTTTCCCTCGGCTGGTTCTACACAGTTCATCGCTAATGAGCTAGTCGAAGAGGCACAGGCGCGCATCCCCGTAGAGGACAAGTCAGCGCCGCTTATCATTGGCGTTGACGTCGCTCGCTTCGGTGATGATGAGACAGTCATCTATCCCCGCATAGGATACGACGCGCAGTCCTGGGGTATCCGGAAGTTCCAAGGCCTAGATAACTATGCTGTCGCCGATAAGATCATAGATCTCCTCAAAGAGTTTGAGGCGCTCGGTAAGCACTGTAGTGGCCTGTTCATCGATGCAGGCGGCTTAGGAGCTGGCGTTGTCGACATCCTGCGGCGTCTTGGCTATTCGCCTATAGAAGTGCAGTTCGGTACGAAGGCACGGGATGAGGGCTATGCTCTGATGGTCGATCAGATGTGGGGGAGAATGCGGGATGCACTGTATAAGCTCAGTTTGCCAGATGATCCAGATCTCTATAATCAACTTACACAGCGGGAGTTCGGCTATAATCTAGCTGGGAAGATGCGACTTGAGACTAAGGACAATCTTAAGAAGCGGAAGCTTAAGTCGCCTGACATTGCCGACGCGCTCTCCTGTACCTTCTACCAGGAGACCGCAGCCATGGTGATCCCTCGGATAGAGACCGCCAATGGCGGCAAGGTCATGCATGAATATGACCCGCTTTCCCCTAGTTTCTAAAATTAAATTTAGGAGCCTTAAATGGCTGGTCAACGTATTGTAATAAAGCGACAGATCGGCCAGCGCCTCGTTAGCGATACGATATCGATCAGTAAACTAAAAACCCTACTAGGTACTATCTTTACCTCTGCCGATCAAACTAAGCTGGATGGCATTGAGAGCGGTGCTACAGCGGACCAAAGCGACGCAGAGATCGAGACCGCTTACAATAACCAAGTCAGCGTAGTTTCCCAAGCCGAGGCGGAGGCCGGGACCGCTACCACCGTCCGGCGCTGGACGGCGCTGCGCGTCGCGCAGGCCATAGCTGCGCTAGCTTCAGGCGGCGGCGCCCTTGACACCCTTCATGTTCAGGAGCAGCAGGCGGACGGAAACCCCGCTGGCGGCTTCACCAGCGGGGCGTGGCGAACACGTACGCTGAATATCACCGTCGCCAACACTATCACGGGCGCTTCGCTTTCATCCAATCAAATCACCCTTCCTGCCGGAACCTACGATATCGAGGCGCGCGCGCCGGGCTACCGGGTGGACAAGCATCAGTGCAAACTGCGCAATATCACTAACAGCGTTGACGTAATAGCCGGCTCCAATTCCGTCACATCTTCGGCTACATCGCAACAGGTCGATAGCTTCATCTCCGGCAGGTTTACGATTGCCGGAACCAAGGTTTTAGAGCTGCAACATCAGTGTCAGACCACGCAGGGCACTAACGGCATGGGCATCCAATGCTCCTACGGTGTTGGTGAAGTCTACGCTAACGTGGTGATACGGAAAATTTCGTGACCAAAGCCGCAATTAAAACTCTAAGGAAGATAAATGAGTTCACAAAATAATCCTTCATATCTATATGTCGCAGTTACGCCTGATAATGCGACTAATATTGACGGCGATAATCTAACCCGTGGACTATATGTAGGCACAGGGGGTGATCTAGTGGCCGTGGATCGTGACGGTACGGCTATAACATTTGTCGCTGTTCCGACGGGGGCGATCCTTCCGATCCGATGTGTTCGTGTTAATTCCACTAGTACCACGGCTTCAGATATTGTAGCCTTGTTTTAAGGAGGCCTTTATGGAGATCGGCATCAGCCTTGCGCTGACTAGACTGGGTTTGATCCCCGGTCCCAATATTGAAGTCCTCAGTGGCGCAGGTGCGGGTATCTGGCCTGTCCCCGCAGGTGTAACTTCGGTCACGGTAATTGGATGGGGTGGCGGAGGCGGAGGGTCAAACAGTGTCGGCTTCGATGGAGCCGCTGGCGCTGGCGCGGGTGCTTGCGGATATAGTGCTATGGCAGTTACCCCAAGTTCGAATATCAATTATAGCATAGGCGGCGAAGGCACTGACACTTGGTTTGTAGATAGCCTCACCTTCCTGATTAAAGGCGGCACCACGGCATCTGGCACCACGACCGGCACAGCCGGAGGCCAAGCAGCTTCTTGCATTGCCGACACTGCTTTCAACGGCGGCAATGGGGGTAATGCCGGTGGCATCGGCAACAACTTCGGAGGCGGCGGTGGCGGGTCCGCCGGTACCGGTGGTAATGGCAGCAACGGTACTGCTGGCGCTCCCTCCACCCGTGGAGCAGGCGGCGCAGCAGGTATCGACAATGGTGATGGTTATACCGGTGCTGTTGGTGGTCAAGGTGGTAGTAACGTTAATGACGCGGGCGCCGGAGTAGTTCCAGGCGGCGGCGGGGGTGGCGCCGGCTGGGGTTCTAATTTCCCCGGCGGCAATGGTGCCGCTGGTCAAATCGTTGTAATGTGGTGATAGTATGGGCGTCGTTTCAGATTTCGTAGGTGGCTTGTTTGGTGGTGGAGGGTCAGACTATTCGCTATTCAATGGTCTCTATGGCGGCAGCGGGGCTAATGCAGTACCAAAGGCGCCCCCCATTCCTGAACCAGTCCAACCTTCAGCTATCGATATTCAACGTGCTAGGGAGTTCTCTAAGGCGCGCTCGACTTATCTCGGACGAACCCGAGGCGGCACTAAAGTGCTTCGCGCTACACTCCTCGGACCTTCCAAAAGCACTTCAACTTATTTAGGAGGTTCCTAATGGGGGTGATTTCAGGACTACTTGGCGGCGGGGCTGGCCCACAGCAAGGCTATGGCCAAACAGTTGTGGGGCGTCTCTCGGGCTCACGGATTGCTCCGAGGGCACGTGCTTTCGCTCAGACCAGCGCTGAGAGAGCTAACTACTTCGGTGATCCGAAGAACCTAGCCCCTGGCGGCGGGGCTGTTATTCCCCCTCCGACTAGTTTCTTAGCGCGACAAGATACCTTGTCCAGTAATTTTCTGACTTCTGATCTTAAGCGCGCAAAGCAGAACCAGACGCTCCTTGGACAAATTGGTTTTAGCAATAACCGTGTTGGAGATTTCCAGCGTGGTGTCTTTGCGCTAACTGGTGGCCGTACCCGGCCGCAATATTAAAGGAGCCGCTAGTGGCAGATCAAACGCTTCGGGATTATTTCGAGCGCCGCCGCTCGTCTCTTAAGACGGAGCGCTCGTCGTTCATTCCGCATTATAAAGATCTGGCCGACTTCGTACAGCCGAGGCGTGGGCGGTTCATTCAGCAGAACCGTAATAGAGGCGAAAAGCGGTTCCAGAACATAATCAATTCTAAGGCTACACAGGCCCTGCGAGCTGCCACCGCTGGTATGCTGGCGGGCACTATGTCGCCATCCCGTCCATGGTTCCGCTTGGAGACAGTGAACCCGGATTACATGGAGAGCCAGCGCGTTAAGGTCTGGCTGTATAAGCAAGAGAACCTCCTCCGGGAGATCTTCAATCAGGGTAATCTCTATAACATGGCTCCGACTATGATCTCGGAGTTGCTGTTATTCGGCACTGGCTGCATGACGCACGTCGATGATTTCGCCGACGTGGCTCGGTTCTATACACATACTGCCGGTAGCTACATGATTGGCCAAGATGATCGCTATGTCATCAATACATTGGTCCGGGAGCAGGATCTTACTGTCTCTCAAATAATCAAATGGTTTGTTAAAGAGAATGTCTCAGCTGCGGTAAAAAATGCCTATGATAAGGGTAACTATGATGCTTGGTATCCGATTGTACATTTTATAGAACCGAACCCGGATGTTAAGTTAGGTAGCCCGATGGCTAAGGACCGGGCTTTCCGTTCGGTTTATTATGAACCCGGTGGCGACAAGGATAAGTATCTCAGTCGCTCTGGCTTTGATAATTTTCCTGCCTATGTCCCGCGTTGGGATGTAACCGGTGAGGATATCTACGGGACTAGTTGCCCCGGTATGATTGCTCTTGGTGATATCAAGGGTTTGCAGATCGAAGAGAAGCGCAAGGCACAGGCTATCGATAAGATGGTCAATCCGCCCCTGAAGGGCCCGGCTGAGTTGCGCAACGTCCCAGTCAATAGCCTCCCTGGTGGACTAACCCTATATAATGGTATCCAGGGGCGCGAGGGATTGCAGCCGATCTACCAGGTTAATCCGAACCTCCAGGACTTGAAGGAGGATATTGCTCGGGTCGAGCGGCGGATTGATGAAGCCTTCTACGTGGATATGTTCTTGGCCATCTCGCAGATGGAGGGCATTCAGCCGCGTAATCAGTACGATCTGGTGCAGCGCAATGAGGAACGGCTACTTCAACTTGGCCCTGTGCTAGAGAGGATGCATGGTGAGTTCCTGGCTCGTCTAGTTGAACGGACCTTCGATCAGTGTGTCCAGTCCGGCATCATTAATAATCCACCCCCGGAGATCGCCGGACAAGAGATCAATGTCCGCTTCATCTCTAACCTGGCAATGGCGCAGCGCGCCGTGGCCACGCAGCCGATCGAGCGCATAGCTGGCTTCGTTGGTAATATGGCGCAGCTCTATCCACAGCTAACGGATAAGTTCGATGCTGACCAGGCGGTGGATGAATATGCTAAAGCCATCGGCGGGCCGCCTGCAATCATTGTCCCGGACGACGTGGTACAGGCTAATCGTGATCAGCGGGCTAAATTGCAGGAGGCGCAAATGAAACTCGCGGCTGCCAATCAGGCTGCTTCCGCCGTTAAGACGGCCTCTGATGCAAAAACAGGAGACGCGAACGTGCTAACGGATCTCGCGAATAAGACCCGATGACCAGTGACGTTGGCGATAAGGAACAAGTCAAGAAGCGCAAATCTAAAGCGCAACTTGAACAGGAGCGCCAAGATGAGGACCTTCGTAAGGTTCTCGAAACCTACGAAGGACGCTCCTTCATCTGGTGGCTGCTAGAGAATGCTGGCATCTACCGAACAACCTTCAGCGTGGAGCCCAATGAGGCAGCTTTTAATGAAGGCATCCGACAGATTGGGTTACTTACTTTATCCCGCGTTGATGAGGTTGCGCCTAATGCCTATACAAAAATTAGGGCCGAGGCGCAGGCCCGTAAGGAGAACACATGACAGTAGAGAACACGGAAGGTGCTGTTACCAATACTGAGACGAAAGAGACCACTGATCAGGCAGATGGTACAACTGCTTTGACCAGTAAACAGCCTAACCCAGCGGCTAACCCGGACGCTGTGGTGGAGGCTGAGGGCACTAAACCGGCAGCGGAGCAGGACGCCAAAGGCGACAAGTCCGAAAAGGTTGGAGCGCCTGAGAAGTACGAGGACTTCCAGATCCCAGAGGAACTCACCGTCGATGGAAATCGTATGGATGAGTTTAAGCCAATAGCGAAAGAGCTCGGTCTTACGCAAGACCAGGCGCAGAAGCTAGTGGATTTCTATGCCGATGGGATCAAGTCGCAGGTTGAGCAGACGCAATCTGCCTGGAACGACATCATGACCACCTGGCAGGAGGACGTGAAGAAGGACCAGGAGATCGGTGGCAAGGCCTTCGATGAGAGCCTCTCTTCCGCTAAAAAGGCACTTGATGCCTTTGGAACGGAGAAGCTCTACGAAGCTCTCGAACAAACCGGGATGGGTAACCACCCTGAATTCATCCGTGTCTTCTCGCGGATGGGTAAAGCAATCGCTGAGGATAAGATCCGGATCGGCGGTGCATCTGCGGATGGACCAAAGGACCCGGCTCACGTCCTCTTCCCCAACCAAAAGTAAGGATAGGAAATGACTGCTCTGTCTGTAACCAATCCTACCCTCCTGGACCTGGCTAAGGCTACGGACCCGGATGGGCGGATTGCTGCAATCGTTGAGATCCTCAACGAGACTAATGAAGTCCTGGCAGATATGTCCTGGATGGAGGGCAACCTCCCGACCGGGCATCGTACGACCATCCGTAGCGGTATCCCCGCTCCGACGTGGCGTAGGATGTACCAGGGCGTTCAGCCGAACAAGTCCACGACCGTGCAGGTCACGGACAACACTGGTATGCTCGAGGCGTATGCCGAGGTCGATAAGGCCCTGGCAGATCTGAATGGTAATACCGCTGCGTTTCGGCTACTCGAGGACCGTGCCCACATCGAGGGCATGAACCAGGAGATCGCTTCTACGCTGTTCTACGGCAACGAGGGCACGGAGCCCGAGGCCTTCACTGGCCTGGCGCCCCGCTTCAACGATACGACTGCTGCGAATGGTGACAACATCGTTCTTGGTGGGTCGGCCGTTGGTCAGACCGACAACGCGAGCATCTGGCTCGTGGTGTGGGGCCCGCAGACTTGTCACGGCATCGTTCCCAAGGGCTCGTCCGCTGGCCTTCAGATGAAGGACATGGGCGAGGTTACCATCGAAGATGTCGATGGCCTCGGTGGGCGTATGCAGGCATACCGTACGCACTATCGCTGGGATGCTGGCCTCACGGTCCGCGACTGGCGCTACATCGTGCGTATCCCGAACATCGACAAGTCAGCTCTGACTGCCGATGCGACGGCGGGTGCGGATCTGCCGGATCTTATGTTCCAGGCCATGGAGCTAGTTCCGAACATGTCCGGAGGTCGGCCGGTCTTCTACATGAGCCGGAACACGCGTACGTTCCTGCGCCGGCAGCTCTCCAATAAGGTGAGTGGTAGCACGTTGACCATCGATCAGGTCGGCGGTGTCCCGGTCATGAGCTTCCAGGGTGTGCCAATTCGTCGGGTCGATGCTTTGTCGGCTGACGAAGCGCGCGTGGCCTAACGGAATAGTATAGGAGAAAATACATGATCTTGGACAAGCGCACTGAGTTCGCCACTGCTGAGGACGTTTCGGCGGCCACTGGCACGGCGAACACCACGTCGCAGATTGACATGTCCGTTGCCCGTGATCTTGGCAATGGCCAGCCGATCTACTTCTACGTTGTAGTGACTACGGATTTCACTACAGGAACCACGGCGGAGGCTGCTTTCCAGCTTGCATCGGATTCCGGTGCGGCAATCGATACCGGTGGGGCGCAGACCATCCACTACACTAGCCGGGCGTTTGACACTGGCGAACTGGTTGCGGGAGCGATCCCGGTGTTCGTTGAGGTCCCCCTGGAGAACCTCGATGCTTACGAGGAGTTCCTGGGTTGTCAGGTTGTGACGACTTCGGCCACGACGACGGCCGGTGCCGTTACTGCCGGGCTCACGCTCGATAAGCACGGTTGGAAGTCCTACCCGGACGCCTCTAACTAAGCTATAGGTGAGAGGGGGCTTCGGCCCCCTCCCCTTTAATAGGAGATATAGATGCGCGTTAAGCTCAAGCGTGACTGGTTCTATCCGGCAGTTGAGAAACCATTCAACGATGCCCGGGCCATTAGCGGTGGGCGCCTTCGGAAGGGCATCCACGAAATAGATAATAGGTTACGAGAATTCCTGCCTCATGACGCTGAGATCTTAGATGAAAAGAACAGCGATGAGCCCATGGTCGTCGTAGATACTGAGAATACAATGGCTTCATTTGATACTGCGAGAGTAGGTGATGAGAAGCTCAATGAAATCATGGACGAGCATAATCGCCAGGCAGCCATTTCTGAAGAGAAGCGGCAAGGGGCTATTAAGTTGCGTCGTACGGAGGCCCTAGCGAAAGCCCGGGCTGCCAAGAAGGCCAAGGCAGAAGCAAAGAAGGCTGACTAATCATGGCGCTGAGCAAAATTCAAATCTGTAACATGGCGCTTGCCCATGCGGGTTCCCGATCTAAGATCGAGAGTTTGGATGAGGCCAGCACCGAGGCATGGCAATGCAAGTTGTGGTACGATCACGCACGCAAGACTGCCCTGGCAATGTTTGATTGGAACTTTGCTCGTAAACGCAAGGCCCTTTCACTTGCGGATGAGGATGCACCTAGCGGTATTTGGACGTACCGGTATAGCTATCCTGCGGATTGTGTGCAGGCCCGGGAGATCCAGAATGTCGTTAGCGTTACCTCCGATGCGCACCCTTTCGAAATCGAGATGGAGAGCGATGGCGAAACCAAGACTATCCTAACGGATATCGAAGACGCCATCCTCATCTATACGTTTGACCAAACCAATCCCAACACGTTCTCGACGTTCTTTGTGGACCTCCTGGCGTGGGTGTTGGCATCCTTTGTCACCTACTCGCTGACTGGTAAACAGTCTAATGTGGATCGTTCGTTGAAGCAGGTGCTTAACTTGCAGATCATGGCTCCGGCTATGAATGCCAACGAGCGGGTGGGACGGGAACCACGGGATGCGGATCATATCAGAGGACGTTAATAATGCCAGTCAAGACTAAGGCACCGCAGCAGACGGTAGATCCAATCACCAACTTCTTCGCCGGCAAGCCCATCCCTGGTGGCCCTGAGGCAACTTCGTTTCAACGAGTGCTCTCCGTTCTCCAGCAGGTTCTAGGGCAGCAGGCACTTCAGAAGAAAAAGAAGAAGCAGACGAAGGCCGATAAACTATACGGAGGCTAAGACATGGCTAAGCTGATCCAGCCCAATTTCAGTAAGGGCGAAGTGGCGCCCCAGCTTCATGGGCGGGTTGACAGTGACATGTATCGGCAGGCCCTCCGTAAGGCCCATAACACAATCATCCATACATATGGTGGTATTTCTAACCGCTCCGGCACTGTGTTCATTGGGCCCCTGAAGGACCACTCCGAAGAGAATGCTCGGCTGATCCCATTCCAATATAACACGACCGACGAGTATATGCTCGAATTCGGCGACCAGTATATGCGGGTCATCCGGAATGATGGGCATGTGGTTGAGACGGCCGTGAACATCAGCACCATTGCTAAGTCTGGTATGACCAAGGTTACCACGGCAGCAGCCCATGGTTACTCGAATGGAGATGAGATCTATATCGAGGGCGTGGTCGGTATGACCGAGGTAAACAAGCGGCGGTTCCTCGTGGCCAATAAGACTGCCACGACTTTTACGTTGCAGGACCAGTTCACTGGCACGGATGTGGACAGCACGAGCTGGTCGGCCTACGTTTCGGGTGGGACGGTCGCGCGTGTTTTTACGTTGACCACCCCGTATCTCAGCGCTGATCTGCCGAAACTGAAGTACGTTCAGTCAGCCGACACCATGACGTTGGTACACCCGGACTATGATCCACGGGATCTGACACGCACTGACCACGATGTCTGGAGCCTGGACGTTATTACGTTTGCCCCGGCTCAGACTGTTCCCACCAATGTGACAGCTACCCCGGACTCTGCTGGGGCCACCACCTACTATTACGGCGTGACTATCACCAATGCTCTTACGTATGAGGAGAGCCTTGTAGGCGAATACACTCTGACCACAGGCGCTACCACTCCAGCCAATACCGTGAGCTGGGATGCTTCAAGTGCTGCGTTACAGTACCGTGTATACCGGAAGGAGAACGGTCTATATGGCTTCATCGGCGCCACCGAGGACAGTAGCTTCTACGACAATAATATCGATCCCGATACACTAGATGGACCTCCGATCTCCCGCACTCCGTTCTCGGCTACGGACGCTAAACCCGGAGCTGTGACCTACTACGAACAGCGCCTATGCTTTGGCGGGACTACGAACCAACCAGATACGCTGTACACGAGCCAGTCCGGCCATCGCACCAATATGTCGATCCGGTTCCCCTTACAAGATGATGACGCCATTACGGCTACACTCAACTCACAGGAGGTTAACGAGATCAGGCATCTGGCAGCCGGCGAGGATCTGCTGATCTTTACTAGCGGTAGTGAGTGGCGTGCCAATTCGGGCGGCCAGGCGGCGGCCTTCTCGCCGTTGACCCAGCAGTACAAGCCGCAGTCGCAGTGGGGCTGCTCGCATATCCGCCCTATTCGTGTGGGTGATGAGTACATCTTCGCGGAGAATGGCAATGCGCGAGTGCGCACTATGGGATTTAGCTATCAGATCGACGGCTATACTGGGCAGAACCTAAACACACTATCTCAGCATATGCTGGCCAATGACGCGCCTGATGAGTACATCCTGCGGGACTGGTGCTTCCAGTATTTCCCGGAGCCCCGCCTGATTGCCGTGCGGACTGACGGGCAAATTCTTACGATGACCTACGACAAGAATGCTGGCGTTATTGCTTGGACCACCTGGGACACCGAGGGCCTGTTTGAGGCCACGGCCAGCCTCCGGCGTGGGCTTAGCTCGGTTGAGGATGCGATCTTCTTCGTGGTAAAGCGTAAGGTCAATGGCAATTGGATTAGGACAATCGAGCGCCTGCACACCCGAAAATTTGCGGATGAGCGGGATGGCTTCTTCATCGATGCGGGCTCTTCCTATGATCCGCAAGTGCAGATCACAGGCATCCTGGAAAGTAGCGGCACGGTTGTTATCACGACTGCGAATGCCCATGGGTATCAGGTCGGAGATGTGATCGAGTTCGCCGATATTATATGGGAGCTCGAGGTTGACGCGTTTGGTAATGAGATACCGCTTGATTTTCTGAATGACCACCGCTACGAGATCATTGCTGTCACTTCTAATACATTCACCATATCTTGCGCTGGAGAGGTCGTATGAGTTGGAACCTAGTCGATCTCTCTTATGACAGCCTAAGTATTAGGCCTTCGCAAACGCCCCTGACCGGCGGTAGTTTGAATGCTATTGCTGTTGCTGATGGTGGTACTCGGCTATATGCGTTGAACGGTGCTTCGCAACTCGATCAATATGATCTGAGTGCGACAGATGATATTAGTTCAGCCATATTCGTCGATACGTTTGATCCTGGACTTGATACGACCAATCATCCTAGTAGTATTTGGATAAGTTGTGATGGGCTAACGCTCTGGCTAAATGATAATGCCAGCGGTACTGGCAACAATCAGATGAAGGAGTACACCTTCGGTATAGCCTGGGATGTCACTACGCTGTCCTTGACCAACACGGTTGATCTATCAGGGACTACTGGGACCTTTTCTGGCTATGCTTGGTCATGGGCTAATGATGGTGCGAAGTTCTATTCATATGGGACATTCCCTAACATCTATGAGTTTGATGCTAGTGCCGCCTATGATATCACATCTCTAAGTTATACGGGAAATAGTTTTGCTATCAATAGTGTAACTGGTATCACTTATGGTACAACTTTCCGTGTATCTAATGACGGTACAAAACTGATTACCGCGCAATTCAGCTCACCTAATCGTTTGATGTTTGAGTTGGATTTTGGCACAGCATATGACATTACAACTATAAACACCACACCGGCTGATAGTTATAACCTTACGGCTGATGAGAGCTTTACTACTGATAGTGATCTATTTTGCTTAGCTGCATGTGTAAATAAGCTCTGGCATGTAGGCGAAGGCGCGGGTTCAAATAACACACCCTTTATCTATCAGTGGGACTTAGGAGCCCAAGACACCAATGAGCCTTGCTGCGGTGTTGTCGCAACCTGTCCCTCATTCACTTATGTATCGGGTGGTGTGGCTCGCCTAACTACTAAAGAGATCACGGGTCTCTGGTGGTTCGGCACAGGTTGTACTCCGGTCTATGCGTTAGTAGATGGTGACGTTATCCAGGTGGAAGTCTGTGATGGCGTGGTGACTTTGCCCCGGCTGGCTGCCAGGGCGCATATCGGCCTTCCCTATACAGCCGATATCGAGACGCTCAATATCGAAGCGCCTAAAGGTACTATCCAGGGCGGACGGAAGAAGCTCACCGACGTGACGCTTCGCTTCCATAAGTCCCGGATGCCGCTCATTGGTCCCAACTTCGAAGACATGGTTCAGATCAAACAGCGTGAGAATGAAGCCTATGGCCAACCGACCGCGCTGCTGACTGGTGACAGGGTTCAGAATATCCCACCCAAGTGGAACACGCACGGGCGGATTGCGATCCGGATGAAAGATCCGGTTCCACTGACCGTCTTGGCCGTGGCTCCGGAGTTGGAGGTAGAGGATGACGGTTAAGCGTGAGATTGTTAAGGCCATGCCGAAGCACGCGCGGGAGCTGGCAAAACATATCCGCAAGACAGATCGCGCAGAGGTCGAAGCTCTCGGCCTCACGCCTTTGCAAGTTGCTAAGCGCGGTGTTGAGCATGGACACCATGTCTTCCTGGCTAATGGAAAAGTGGTGGCTATGTTCGGTTGTGACCCTGATCCGAAGTGGGCTGGCGTTGCTTGGCCGTGGCTGCTCTCGACTGATAAAATAGAGGGTAATCATTACTGGTTCGCTCTCGCCAGCCGGAAGTTAATTAACCACTGGCTGGAGCACTATGACTTACTGACCAACTATGTGGACAGTCGGTACACTGATGCGATCCGCTGGCTCCAATGGTGCGGGGCGGACATCCGGCCGCCGGAGCCCCTCGGACCTGAAGGCATTCCCTTTCACCGTTTTGAGATATATAAGAGATGAGCTTTTTCAGTGCAATCGGAGGCATCCTAGATGTAGGGACTACGCTTCTCGGCATTGGTGGTGCGTCCCAAGAGGCCTCAGCCAATGAAGAGGCGCAGAAGTACCGTGCTGCTGTTGCCCGAAACAATAAGCAGATCGCCTTGGCTGCGGCCCAGGAAGCCTACCGCCGAGGGCAGCTCACAGCCCAGGATGCGGTGGCCCGGGGTATACAGCAAGAAGCTAATCTGCGTAGTTCGGCCCGGCAACTTGTAGGACAGCAGCGTGCTGGTCTCGGTGCTTCCGGCGCATTAATTGACGCAGGCTCAGGCGGGGATATCCAAGCCAATACGGCTGGTCTAGCGGAACTTCAGGCGCTAACGATCCGCAGTAATACGGACAGGGCCGTGAGAGATATCCAACTCTCCGCCGCCGACGCCCGCGCGCAGTACCTTCAGAAGGCCCGCGATTATGAAGCAACTGCTGGACTAGCCGAACGAGGGGCGGTCAATGCTCAAGTGGCAGGCGCATTTAATGTTGGCCAAACTCTGCTGTCTGGTGCTTCTAGCGTGGCCAGCAAGTGGTATAACTACAACTCCCAAGGCGGCGACTTCTGGAGCTTCGGATAAAAGGATAGAGAGTATGGCACGCATTCCACGCCCCGATCAGTTCGGCCTCGGCGGTACCGGCATTCTGCCGCCCCGTGAGGCGGTTCCCAGCGCGACCTTCTCTAATCCAGGAGGCGTCACTCCGGAGAACTTTGGGGCTGGGGTTGGCCGGGCTGCCCAGGACTTAGCTCAGGGTGGGCGGCAGCTCAGCGATGTGCTTGTGCAGGCGGCTACTAATGATCTCATTATGGCCAATGAGCGCGAGGCCAAGCAGCTCGATATATCGTATTCCAAGCGTATTCGTGATCTCATGTATGGAGATGGTACGCCTGAGAACCCGGGCTATTATGGTCTTCGGGGCGAGGCAGCCGTCAAAGCTAGGCCCGAGGTTATGGCGGCGCTTGAGGAAGCCCGTACTTCCATAGCTGGTCGAGCAGGTAATCCGAAGATCGCTGCTATGTTCAACCAGGCGTCGGCCGCTCGGATGGATAGCGAATTGAAAGTTGTGGGCCGGCATTTCCAGGCCCAGTCGGTAGTAGCCAACGACAACACCCATAAGGCCCGTATCAAAGACTTCGGTGATAATGCCGTTGCCCATTATAATGATCCCGAGCAACGTGACCGGGATATTGCAGCGATGCGTGCCGAGGTCGAAACCTATCAGCGAGACAAGGGAGCCACGCAGGAGGTAATCGATAGTAAGATGCAGGAGGCGCTGTCACTAGCGCACCAGGGTATTGTCGAGCGTATTCTAGCTGGTGGAGATTTCACCGGTGCTATGGCTTACTACCAGGCGCATGAAGGCGAGATCGATGGCCCCACGCAAACAGACATTCTAAACAAGATTGCCCAGCATACATCAGCGACGGCTTCAGGTGTGAAGCGGACGGTCCGGGAGACGATTAAATCTCTCCGTTCTGGCGCTGTTCCGGACAACCTGGCAGAGACCCAGGCTGCCGTAGATGCTATCCCTATGAACGTAGACAAATCATTAGATAACCTGCGCCTCGATCTGGTAGATGCCGTCGGGGACCAGGCTGTGGTATCGGCGTTCAATAAGAAGCCGATTGCGGAGCAGGGGAAGGTCATAGCTGCCTTCCGAGCTAGAGCATCTTCCCCTGATCCCAATGCACGTCTTAGCTTGGATGAGAGCCGGCAGCTTCGGTATCTCAACGAGTCCTATAATAACAATGCCCGGGAGTTTGCTAAGGGTAACGGGCTCCAAGTGGCAGCGAACAATAGCATTGTACCGCCGCTTAAGCCTCTCGATTACCGGGATCTCCCGGCTATGCTACAGCGTTCCCATATGGCCGATGTAGCGTCTGAGGCTTACGGCACCACAGTATTACCGCTTACGCAGTCCGACGTTACGGACTTCATTAACCAGGTCACAGGTGAGGGTTCAGCCACGCCTCCGGCCTTGGAAGATGTCAGCCTTATGTTGGCTAATGCACAGGCTGCCTTTGGTGAAGACGGGGCTGCTTTCATAGTAAAGGATGCCATCGAGAAGAAGCATCCCGAGTTGGCCCTGGCGTTACAAGTCAGCAACCAGCGGCCTAAGTTGGCTCAGGATATTCTTAGGGGCCAGCGGTTCCTGCTGGAGAACCCGCAGTATAAGCCGGGTGATCGGGATAAGCTAGAGAATAGCGCAGCGGTCTTCGGTAACTTCTTCACCAAGGACACGGCGCAGGCGCAGGGTGATATCCTAGCGGCTGCTGACGGTCTCTATGCTATCCGGGCCCAGCAGAATGGGGCCCAGGACTTTAATCCGCAGCTTTATCGTGAGACCGTCACGGATATTATGGGCGGGTTCGTTGATCATAATGGACAGCAGATCCTCCCAGCCTATCCTGATATGACGCAGGATGACATGAACCGGATCATGAGCGCCTTGCGTAATCAAGACCTGATGGACTCCACTGGCGAGTTGCCCAAGACTACCAATGGGCATGACTTCACGGTCGATATGTTGCAATCAAGTATCTGGAGTTCGGAAGCCCATTTAGTCTCCAACAGTATGAACGGCACCTACCAGATCATGATCCCGCATTTGGGCTATGTGCTCAATTCTGACGGATCAGCACCTTATGAACTGAACCTACGGCAGATCATAGACAGCGGGCTTCAGGTACCGCCGGGACTACAGCTACCGGATAGTTACCTAGTTGGCCCCGGCGGTGCCGGCACTATTAGCACACCGGAGACTATCACGCCGCCGGAGGGCTTGGTTACGGTGCCTCCGCAGGAGACGGCGCCGGTAGATATTCCGCTTAGCGTCTCTAAGATGTTCACGGCCAGCGCTGAATATAATACGAAGGACGGCATACCAACCAAGGTCTACAAGGATAGCGGCGGTGTGCCTACTATCGGAATTGGGTTCAATCTGAATAGGCCAGATGCCAAACAGACGATTGAGGCATATGGCTATAACTACGATGCTGTGCTGGCGGGCAAGCAGGAGATAACACCTGCCGATGCCACGGCCATTTATCAGACCCAGTACGAACAGGCCCGCCGAGAGGCTACCAATATCGTACCCGGGTTCGCTTCTCTCGATCGGGCCCGTCAGGTGGTTTTCACTGATATGGCCTTCAACCTTGGTGCGGACGGTCTGAGCGGTTTCCATGATATGTTGGCGGCCGTGGCCAATAAGGACTGGAACCTGGCTGCTAAGGCGGCTAAGGATAGCCAGTGGTACAAGCAGGTGAAGAACCGCGGTAAACGGAACGTGGAAGTCATTAGGACTGGACAGATACCGGGAATTAACTAATGAGCCTATTCGATAAAACGAACCAGGATCGTACTGCTTTCGCTAATGCTGCGCCTTATTTCCCGGCCAGTATGGGCGAGAGCTTGCGCTCCTCGTATGATCTCATGGCTCAGACGGAGACGTCCTTCGCCTTCCATAATATGGAGTACGACCAGTTCAGCTCCTATAATAAACGCATTCGGGAGTTGACTGGTGAGGTACTGCCTAATCCGTTGGATGGTAATGGACCCTTCGCTGCTGAGGCTCCGGGGGCGTTCGAGTTCAACATCGCGGATTGGTTTAAGCAAGTCAAGAACCTGCGGGGGAAGTACCCGGCCCTTCCGCAGATTGACCACGAGAGATTGCTGGCAGATATTGCCAAGTCCCGGAAGGATGTCCGGGATCGCCGCGCTGAAGTAGCCAGCCGTGAGACTGGGCTCGGCAATGCCGCAGCCTCTTTCCTCGGTGGCGCTGGCGGGGCTATGACGGACCCGCTAGTCTTGGGCAGTATGGCATTCGGAGGCGGTGCTGCCCAGGGCTTTATTCGTAATGTCCTGACCCAGGCGCTAATTGGGGCCGGCTCTGAAGTGGGTGTGCAAGCTGCCGTGCAAGCCACCCGTTCCCAAATCCCGGGTGAGCAGCCGAGCTTTTACGACGCAGCCACGGCTGTGCTGTCCGCAGGCGCCGGTGCTGGCATCCTGACAGGTGTCATCCATGGTGGCGTATGGGGGGTACGTTCACTCATACGTCGTAGTAAAGAACTTCCTAAGCATCTCCGTACTGATGAGGTCAAGGTGGCTGAGAAGCTCCTTGAGCGTCAAATGGAGATGGAGCAACACAATCCTTTCCCGGATACAATCCCGGGGCGCATGGAGCACGTCCGCCGATTGGACGAGGCCATGTACAATCTTGCGCGACCTGAGGCTAGCAGCACCTACTACAATACGACTACCGCAGTAGGCCGTGTGCTACCCCAGGACGTAAGACCGGACCTGCCGGTGATTAATGCCGGCGAGACGCTCGATGAGTATGTAGCGCGGGTCCGGCAGTCCGACCCTATTCTCTTCCAAGAGCTGGATCAGACGGTCCAGCGTACATCGGAAATCGACAACCGGCTCAAAGCGATTGAGATCGAGCAGGCTGCCACTCCACTGGGAGATACCGGTAAACTGGCTGACTACTTAAAGCTTAGTCACGAGCAGAAGCGTCTGTCCGAGGCTCGGCGTAGCACAGCTAATCGGCGTAAGTTGCAGAGGGTTGAACGCAAGCTCCGTGAAGCCGATATCAAAGGCGGGGGAGAACTCCGTGCTGCCCGTGCACAAGTGCGGTTGGCTGAAGAGAAAGGTAAGCTAAAGGATGAGTTTAAGTCTCTCCAGAAAAAGCAGAAGCAGCTAGAGCGGCAGACGAAGCGGCTGGTCAAGAAGACCAAACGTCTGGCTATTGGCGATAGTTCGGCCCCGGTGAAGGCCGCCATAGCCAATACCGTATGGGACCAAGGCACCAAGGATCTGGCTGGCTTTATGGCAGATTTGGGCGCGCGTATGCGTCAGGATGCCCAGGCGGCCAGCCCGCTGGCCCCATGGCACTACATGGATAATATCGATCACACCCCTCAGGATGCCCTGACCATCGACCCCGAGATCGAAAAAGCGGTCAAGGATGAGGGGCGTATTGAGGAGGAACTGGCAGCGGCTGTGGAACAGACCCCAGACCGTCAGATTGAATTAACCAATGAGGACGGGACAACCTTTGCTGGTACCTTCACAGAGCTTAAGGAGGCATTGGACTCCGATAAGAAACTCTACGATGAGCTCCTCAATTGTCTTAATGGAGGCGCCTAATGGCCATTGATACCTGTCTGCTAATGAAGGCGGCTGAGGGCATTGTCTCCGAGTCTAAGGCTAAGAAGCTGGTCAAGGAGATCCAGGATCGGGTTGAGGAGGCTCGAGGGCGTGGTCATATTAAGACCCCAGCGGATGAGCGCCTCGTGGCCGAGCGCCTACTGAAGGAGAAGACGCAGAATCTCTCCCGCAAGAAGCGCATGGCAGTCCAGCATAAGCGCGTGCTAGAGGGGCTGGATCGTGAATACCAGATCGCCCGGGATGCTGGCCAGCCTGTTGATAAACTGGTCATGGCCTATCTGTCACCGGATTTTCGCCGGCGTTTTGGCCACCTAGCGGATGTTGAGAGCCGTACGTCAGCGCTCCGTAAGCTCTACCAAGCTAAGATGTCAGAGGTTTACAAGGCATTCCGCTCTACGTATGCGGGTTTCCATCGCGACCTATCTAATCTCGAGCCGATGATCCATGAGAAGTTTGGTAAGTATGGTCGGGACACAGGTAACCCGAAGGCCAAGCTCTTGGCGGAGCAGCTCACCCGTGCAACTGAGTATGCTCGGCAGCGCTATAATGCGGCCGGTGGTGATATCCCTTACCGTGAGGACTGGGGCTGGTTCCAGTCGCATGACCCCGTACGGATAGCGGCTGTAAGCGAACAGGAGTGGATGGATTTCGTCAAGGCCAACCTGGCTATGGACCGAATGACTGATGTCAATGGCCTGCCCATTAACCCAAACCTCCTGGACCAGCAGCTCAAACAGATCTACAGTAGTATCGTTACTCGCGGCTTGTCTGACATGAAGGCCGGCCCGCCTGGTCCTAAACTCCTAGCCTCGAACATCAACCAGCGTGCTAATTCTCGGTTCCTAGTGTTCCGCGATAGCGACGCTTGGCTGGCCTATGAGAAGAAGTTCGGGACGGGTAATATCTACGAGAACATCATCACTGGGATGGACCGCATGGCCCGTGACACGGCTATGCTGGAAGTTCTAGGCCCTTACCCGGAAGCTACTGTCCGCTATATGGAGAAACTGATCGATAAGGGGTTTGGTGAGGATGCCATCTCTAAGTCTGGAAAGCTAGGCAGTAAAGCGGCTGATAAACTGGGCTCGCCTAAGGTCCATCTTCGGGCGTTGTATAATACTGTGTCCGGTCGTACCGGCATCACAGCCAATTCTAAATGGTCTCAGATCAGCGCAGACGTTCGCTCTATCATGACTGCATCGGCCCTGGGTGGCTCCTGGTTTGCAGCCATTGCAGATACGGTGACGGCTGGCGTGACCCATCGGATGAATGGTGTTTCCCCGACGCGTGCCCTAGGCCGCGTGATACACATGTTCGCCACTAATAGCACAGAGGACCGTCTTCTGGCGGCCAACCTGGGCTTTGGCGTAGAGGGTTGGGCCTCCCGGGCCATTCAGTCCCAGCGTGTACTGGGCGAAGCTGTAGGTTCCCGTTGGACTGAGGTTCTGGCTGATACAGCCCTGCGGCTAGCATGGCTCTCGCCTTGGACTGAGGCCGGACGCCTTGGGAATTCGGTCGAGATGCTGTCCTATCTAACCCAAGAGGCTGGCAAGGGGTTCGACCAGCTTAAGCCAGAGACCCAGCGGCTATTCAGCACGCATGGCATCACGCCGGAGGATTGGGATATCTTCCGTAATACGCCCCAATGGTACCATCCGGATAGCGGCGCTAGCTTCATCCGACCGGAGGATGTATTAGGAGACACGTTCGAAGGACGGCGATTTGAGGTCGGCAACAAGGTGCAGACCATGCTGGCCCGAGAGCTGGAGTATGCGATCCCCTCATCCAATGCCAGGGTCCGGGCAATGTTCACCTATGGCTTGCCTGCCGGTACCTTTTGGGGTGAGGTCATGCGTAACACGGCTGTCTTCAAGAGCTTCCCCATCACTATTCAGGCTACCCACTGGATGCGCCTGATGTCTGAGGCCAATCCCAAGACCAAAGCTGAGTATGCGGCCTGGCTCTTCTTGGGTATGACAGCCATCGGCGCCCTGGGGGAGCAGCTCACTAGTATCAGCCGTGGCCGAGACCCGGAGAGCTTTGCCTCTGGTGGCTTCTGGCGTAGGGCCCTGGTCAGGGGCGGTTCATTTGGCCTCCTGGGCGATACCTTATTGGCTGACCAGTCTAAGTACGGGTCGTCTCTAGACACGCTCCTGGGACCTGTATGGGGTCTCCTGCCGCAGGTTGGTGGGCTTACCCTGGGTAATATCCAGCAGCTCTATGAAGGCAAGGATACGAATGCTGGCCGTGAGCTGGCCCGGTTCACCACTCAGAATATGCCAGGTCATACCACCTGGTATGCCAGGCTGGCGCTCGAGCGGCTGATCTTCGATAATCTGGATCGGCTCCTTGACCCCAAGGCTGAGCGGCAATTCAGTGACATGGAGCGCAAGTATTATAAGGAGCGTAGCCAGCAGTTCTTTTCCAAGCCGGGCAGCGGCGCTGCTCAACGGCTTCCCGACCTAGGTAAAATGTTTGAGGCAGCACAATGACCATTAGCAGCGAAGTCAATGCGGTAAAGTATGATGGTGACGACTCCACTACGGGGTTCGCCTTCACCTTCACCGTCAACGAACCCGACACGGGAGTAGACCATGATCTTGAAGCCATCAAAATTAGCTCTGCTGGCGCCGAGACCACTCTCTCTGAGGGTACTGGTACCACGGATTATAGCGTCACCGTGGCGGCCTATCCCGGTGCAGGATCAATCACGTATCCGGCCACAGGTGGAGGCACTCTAGCCACTGGGGATAGTATTGTCATCCGCCGGAAGCAGTCTCTAACCCAGGCTACTAATCTAGAGAACCAGGGTGGATACTTACCTGATGTGCTGGAGTTCACTCTCGATGATATGGTCCGGCAAATACAGGATCTCAAGGAAGAGATCGACCGCTGCCTTCAGATTAAGGTCGGCGACAAAGAGGTCAATGCGGCGGATCCAGATCTACCCCTCATGGTGGCCGGTGAGTATCTAGTTGTAAATGCTACCGGTGATGGGTTTGAGCTGACCGGCTCAACGACTACGGCGGCCACGGCTTCTTCGGCTACACCGCAGGATGTCACGGCTGCGGGTGGGTCGGCTGGTGTAAGCACTGACTATTCCCGGGCAGATCATGTTCATGATATAGGTACGGCTGCTGATGTGGTCAGTGACACCACACCCCAGCTCGGCGGTAACCTAGATGCTAATGGTCAGAACATCCTGATTGATAGCACCAACTTCATCGGTGACGAGGGTGGCAACGAGCAGGTTATCTTTAACACCACGGCATCGGCTATCAATCAGATCGAGATTACCAATGCTGCCACCACCAATGGACCAGAGATCAAGGCTTCAGGAGATGACACAGATGTTGATCTTGTACTCTCGCCCCAGGGTGCCGGCATCCTCTCTCTTAATGGTCCTGTCACGCTTGGTGGCGACCTTGATGTGGGTAGTCAGAGTATCGTCTCCAGCGCAGCGGGCGATATCACTATCACCCCGGACACAACCGGGGATATCATTCTCGATGGACAGAAATGGCCGCAGGCTGATGGGACGGCTGGGCAAGCGCTCGTAACTGACGGTGCTGGCCAGCTCGCATGGCAGAACAACCGTGGTGTACAGTATACTGCGACTACGACCACGGCTACTCCGACTGTTATCGCCTCCGGATCTATTGCTGCTGATACAGCAATGGTTATCCATGCCGAAGGGGTGTGCCGGGATGCTACCACTAGCGTCAATGCGACTGGGTTCGAGGTTCACAACGCTGTCCTCAATGATGGAGGCACGTCCGCAAATGGCACGCAGACTGGTGACATTATTGATATCACGCCATGGTCCACTGATATCCAAATTACGGC
>Ga0102953_1000601_pt1 | contig 24460 bp, 21 predicted proteins | sample SalPon2A_C_D2_MG_FD_78509 | JGI IMG/M metagenome (GOLD analysis project Ga0102953, IMG submission 78509) | Soil microbial communities from South San Francisco under conditions of wetland restoration - Salt Pond MetaG R2A_C_D2_MG | ecosystem: Environmental > Terrestrial > Soil > Wetlands | place... | reverse complement strand
TACAGCTCGAGGATCTTGTCCTTACTGTACGTGCGCTCGAGCTCGAGCGCGACGCGCGCCTCACGCACCTTCCGCACGATCGACTTCGTACTCGGCAGCTTCTCCGGGAAGACGTTCCGGGCGAGCTGCATGGTGATGGTCGAGAACCCTTCGGCGAACCGCATCGTGATGATGTTCTTCCAGAGGGCGCCGAAGAACCGGTAATAATCGATGCCGTGATGCTCGAAGAAGCGCTGATCCTCGACGGCGATGAACGCCGCGGGCACCGCGGGCGGAAGATCCTTGAGCGCGACGACGGTCCGGCGCTCGGCACCGAGCGTGGTGATGAGCCGCCCGTCGGCGGCGTAGACCTTGGTGGCCTGGACGGGCCGATAGGTCTCGAACTGGCCGATGGACGGACAGTTGCCGCCGGCGCAGGCGCGGGTCCACGAGCCGTAGCCGAGGCCGATGCCGAGACCGAGGCAGGCGAGGGCACCGAAGCCGACGAACTGCTTGGCGGAGGGGGAACGCCGGAACGCGTTCCAGAGACGTGAGACGGGATTCATGCGATCCGAAACGTAGTGGGAGACCCGGCGGCTTGCCAGCCGTCGCGGCAAGACCTAACCTTCGCGGCCATGGAGACCAAGGGCTTTCTCGCGGAGCTGTCGTGGCGCGGACTCGTCCACGAGCATACGCCCGATTTCGCGGACGAGCTGACCGCCGCGACCGGCGGACGTCCGCTCGTGGGCTACGTGGGGTTCGACCCGACGGCGCCGAGCCTGCAGGTGGGGAACCTCGTGCCGATCATGCTGCTCGCGCATCTCCAGCGCGCGGGCGGCCAACCGATCGTGGTGATGGGTGGCGGCACCGGCCTGATCGGAGATCCGAGCGGCAAGAGCACCGAGCGCCCACTCCTCGACCACGCCACGATCCGGGAGAATGTCGCGCGGCAGCGGCAGCAGTTCGGCCGGTTTCTCGACTTCGGCGAGACCGACGCCGGCGCCCTGATGGTGGACAATGCCGACTGGCTGTCGGAGCTCACGCTCATCGAGTTCCTGCGGGACATCGGGAAGCATTTCACCATCTCATACATGCTGCAGAAGGAATCGGTCCGCGCGCGGCTCGAGGAGGGGATCTCGTTCACCGAGTTCGCCTACATGCTCACGCAGGCGTACGACTTCCTCCAGCTCCACCAGCGGCACCGGTGTCTCCTGCAGATGGGCGGCAGCGATCAGTGGGGGAACATCACGGCCGGGATCGAGCTCATTCGCCGCGTCGCCGGAGGGAAGGCGCACGCGCTCGTGGCGCCGCTCATCACGACGTCGACCGGCGCCAAGTTCGGGAAGAGTGAGGGGCACGCGATCTGGCTCGACGCCGAGCGCACGTCGCCGTACGAGTTCTTCCAGTTCTGGATCAATCAGCACGACCGCGACGTGGAAGCGTACCTGAAGATGTTCACCTTCAAGACCGCCGAGGACATCGCGGAACTCATGCGGCAGCACGCGGCCGATCCCGGCGCGCGGATTCCACACCGCGCGCTCGCGCGGGACGTGACCACGCGCGTGCACGGCGCGGCGGCGGCGGAGCGTGCAGTGGAAGAGGCGACACGGCGTTTCGGCACGATCGATCCCAAGACGGCCGATGCCGCCTCGCTCGCCCGGCTCGCCACGCAGCTGCCGTCGGGCGCGTTGCCCGCGGGGGCGGGGCCCGCCACGCCCGTGGTGGATCTCGTCGTCCAGGCGGGCATCGCCAAGTCGAAGGGCGAGGCGCGGCGGCTGATGCAGCAGGGTGGAATCACGCTGAACGGCGAGCGGGTCACCGACACCGCGTCGACCGCGGGCGCACCGCTCCCCGGCGGATACTACTGGCTCACCCGCGGGAAGAAGACGGACTACCTCTTCACCCCCTCCGCGTGACGCGCGCCGGCGTTCAGCCGGCGATCAACTCCACCACGCGCTCGACCTCGTCCACGGTGTTGAACCAGTGGGGCGAGAGCCGAAGGCTCCCTTCGCGGAGGGAGCAGGCGATGCCTGCCGCCTTGAGGGTCGCGAACGCGCGTTGCACGTCCGGGGGCCGGATGCAGACGATCGCCGAGCGGTGCACGTCGTCGCTCGGCGAGACGATCGTGAATGCGCCGCGGTCGGCCGCGGCACGGAGCGGTTCCTGGACCCGGGCCACATGCTCGGCGATCGCGCCGACGCCCAGCTCGTCGAGGAGCCCGAGACTCGTGGTCATTCCCAGGATGTCCTGGAACGGCAACGTCACCATCTCGAAGCGCCGCGCGTCGGTGTGGAAGGTGGCGTCGTACGCGGTGAGCTTGGAGAAGTCGTCCGTGCCCGCGAAGGCCATCCAGCCCGCGAACCCCGGCTGCAACACCTCGAGCAGCTCCCGACGCACATAGAAGAATCCGGAGCCCCACGGCGAGAGGAGCCACTTCTGGGCGCCCGCCGAGAGGATGTCCACCTCGGTCTCGCGGACGTCGAGTGGGAGCTGTCCGAGCCCCTGGATGGCGTCCACCACCAGATAGACGCCGTTGGCGCGGGTCGCGGCACTCAGCCGCGCGAGATCGGCGCGGTGCCCGTTGGAGAACTGCACCATCGAGATGGCGAGCACCCGCACCTTGGGATCCGCCAGCCGTTCGATGAGGAGGTCCTCGTCGGGCCAGCCTTCCGGCGCGGTCGGCGCGAGCTCGACCACGATCCCGCGGCGCTGGAGCATCATCCACGGATAGACGTTGGCGGGAAATTCGCGATCGGAGATCAACACGACGTCTCCCGCTTCGAGCGGCAGGGCCTGCGCGGCCATGTTGAGACCGTAGCTCGTGTTGGTGGCGAGCCCGATTTCTCGGATCTCGGCGTTGAGCAGGCGTGCGGCGGCGGCTCGGCCGTCGGCGAGGATGCGCTGCAGGTCGGTGTCCGGAAGCCGCTGCGGGGTCGCGCGCAGCGCGTCGAACTCGTCGAGGGCGCGCCGCGTGCGTTCGGGAAGCGGGCCGACCGAGGCGTTGTTGAGATAGATCGTCTCGCGCGTCCACGGATATTCGCGGTCGCGCAGGGCCCGGAACGTGTCCAGCGATGGCGTGGTCGTCATGGTGGGAGGAATCTAGCGGAGTGGCGACCGGATGGGGCGCCTGGGTACGTTGTCAGCGCGCCTTGGAGACGGCGGGCGATGGAGGAGCGCGGTGGTCGAACGGCGACAGTTCACGCTGGTGTTGGGTGGGGGCGGGATGCGGGGGCTCGCCCACGCGGGCGTCATGCGCGCGCTCGAAGAGGCCGACTTTCTCCCGCGCCAACTCGTCGGGTCGAGCGTCGGCGCCCTCGTCGCCGCCGCGTGGTGCGCCGGGGTGAGCGGCGTCGAGATGACGCGCATCGCGCATGAGCTGCAGCGCGACGACCTCTTTCAAATCGCGCACCGCGACATGGCCTTCAAGCGGATGCGCTCACCCGCCCTCTTCCGCCACGGACCGATCGCCAACTTCGTGCAGGGGCTGCTCGGCGATCTCACCTTCGACGACCTCGACCGCCGTCTCGTCGTCAACACCGTCGACATCAACACCGGCACGCAGGTGCTCTGGGGCCTGCCGGGCCTCACCGACATCCGCGTGGCCGATGCCGTCCTCGCCTCGTGTGCGCTGCCCGGCTTTCTGCGTCCGCATCGGATCCGCGAACGGTACTTCGTGGACGGCGCGGCCGCGGCGAATCTTCCGGTCGGCGTCGCCGGCACCGATCACGACGATCTCGTCATCGCCGTGGACGTGGGTGGTCGCGGTCGCGCACGCAGCGGGATGGAGCGGACCGGCTTCGCGTCGGTGTACGCCCGGGCCATCGAGATCGGGATCCAACGGATGGAGGACGCGGCGCTTCGCGAATGGGCGCGCCCGCCGCTGCTGCTCCTTCGGCCCCGCGTGTGGCACGTACCCCTGCTGAGCTTCTCCCACAACGACGCGCTCGTCGAGGCCGGGTACCGCGTGGCTCATCTGGCGGTCGCCGACGGGGCGGTACTGCCCCCGCCCGACGGATCGGGCGTACATCCGCGACGCCGCCACGCGGTGCGCGTCGAGCGCTCGCTCTGCGTGGGATGTGGGGCCTGCGTGCGCGCGGGTCCGCCGGGACAGTTCGCGCTCGATGCGGAGGGCAAGGCCTACGCGGTGGTGCCGGAGCCGATCTGGTCGCCGGTGGACGGCATGTGTGTGGGCCTCTGCCCGACCAGCGCGATCATCGCCGATCCCAAAGACTGAGCGTCAGGCGTCCGCGCCGGCCAGCTCGAGCCGGTGCAGCCGCTCGTACAACCCCCCGGCCTGCACCAGGTCGGCGTGCGTTCCCTCCTCCACGATCCGTCCCCGATCGAGCACGACGATCCGATCGGCGCGCGCCACGGTCGCGAGCCGGTGCGCGATCACGAACACCGTGCGGCGCTCGAGCAGCCTCGCCACCGCCTGTTGGACGAGGCGCTCCGAGCGCGGGTCGAGCGCCGACGTCGCCTCGTCGAGGATCAGGAGCGGCGGATCGCGCAGCAGCACCCGCGCGATCGCGATGCGCTGGCGTTCGCCGCCCGAGAGGCGGGTCCCGCGCTCGCCCAGCCGCGTGTCGTAGCCCTGCGGGAGCCGCATGATGAAGTCGTGCGCGTTGGCGGCGCGCGCCGCCGCCTCGACGGCGGCCGGATCGGCGTCGGCCTGATCGCCGTAGGCGATGTTCCGCCGCACGGTGTCGTTGAAGATCACCGTCTCCTGACTCACGATGCCGAGCGCGCGCCGGAGCGCGGTGCGGCTGAAGGCCGTGAGCGGGACACCATCCACGAGCACCGCACCGCGTTGGGGATCGAGGAACCGCGGCAGGAGATCCACGAGCGTGGATTTTCCCGCCCCCGACGGACCCACCAGTGCCACCACGCTCCCGCGTGCCACCTCGAGATCGATACCGCGGAGCACCCACTCGCCGGGCTCGTACGCGGCCCACAGGTTCGAGAAGACGATCGCCTCGCGCACACCCGGGAAGGCCCGAGCCCCGTCGCCCCCATCGTCCGCGTCCTCGGTCGGGAGCTCGAGCACGTCGAAGATCCGCCGCGCCGCGGCGAGCGCCTCCGCGGCGAGGGCCGGAAAGTTCGCGAGCGCCTTGACCGGGGAGAGCAGCCGGAGCGTCACGGCGAGAAAGACCAGAAATACTTCGGGCCGCACCGCCGCGGGATCGCCGATGCCGTGTGCCGCGATCACGAGGAGCAGGACCACCACGCCCGCCCCCAGGACCTCGCTGAGCGGGCTCGCGAGAATGGCGAGCCGCTCGGTCCGGAGCACCGCGTCGACGTAGCCGTCGGCGGCCGCCGTGAAGCGCTCGTTCTCGTACGCCTCCGCCGCGTGCGCCTTCACCAGGCGCGCACCGGCAAACGCCTCGTGCGCGGTGGCGGTGAAGTCGCCGCGTGCCTCGACGGCGATCTTGGCCCGGCGCCGGATCCGGCCGAGCAGTGGCCGGAGCGCGAGCGCGAGCGCGGGCGCGAGCACGAGGGTCACGAGCGCGAGGCGCCACGAGAGGGCGAAGAGGACCGCGACGTAGACCAGCACCACGGCGCCGCTCCGGAGCACCGAGGCGAGCGCCACGCTCACCGCGAGTCGCGTCTGGTCGGCATCACCCACCAGCCGCGCGAGGAGCTGGCCGCCTCTGGTCCGCGTGAAGAAGGCGAGGCCCAACCGCTCGACGTGCCGGAAGAGATCGACGCGGAGGTCGCGCGCGATGCGCTCCTGGATCACGACGCCCGAGTACGCGGACGCGTAGTACGCGACGTTCTTGAGCAGCATCGCCAGGAGAATCAACAGCGCCGCCACCAGGAGCGCGGCAGCGGGGGTCGCATGCTGCAGCCAGGGACCGGCGAAGGCCTCGAGGCCCCGCTCCAACGCCGTCGGCGTTGCCGAAAACGCGCGCGGCGCGCCGAAGAGCAGGCGCAGAAACGGCAGCAGCAGCGAGAACGTGAGGCCTTCGAAGAGCGAGGCGAGGAGCGCCCCCGCGCAGCTCAACGCGAAGAGGCGGCGGTACGGCCGCAGATACCCGAGGAGCCGCCGGAAATCTCCCACTCAGGAGTTCGTGCGCGCGGTGAGCAGCGCGATCGGGAGGATCACTTCCTCGGGGGTCACGCCACCGTGCAGGAACGATCCGCGATATCGCGCCTGATACTCGCGCAGCTTGGTCGGATAGACGAAGAAATGGTCGGCGGTCGCGAGGAGCATCCGCACGCCGAGCCGCATGCGCGGGAGGCCCCACGCCGCGGGGTCTCGGACGAGGATCGCCGCGTCGGATGATTCCGCGCGCAGGTCCTCGCCGAACTTGTAGCGCAGGTTCTGCGTCGCGTCGCGCTTCGCGAACACCGTGGCCGGGGTGTTGCAGTGAATCGAGCCGTGATCGGTGGTGAGGATGACCGGTACCTTGCGACGCTCGGCTTCCTTGAGCGCGCGCATGAGCGACGAATCCTGAAACCACGCGCGGGTCAGGGTCCGGAGCGCCGCCGCGTCGCGCGCCACCTCGTAGAGGATCGCGTTTTCGGCGCGGCCGTGGGTCAGCTGGTCGATGAAGTTGAAGACGAGCGCCGTCACCCCGGGTTGGGCGAGCTGTCCGGGGAGCGCCCGCAGCATCTCGTCGCCGTCGCCGAGCGTCGAGAGCTTGGTGTACCGCACGGGCACCGGTTGCGGCCCGAGCTCCGCGAGCTGCTCGGTCAGGAGCTCCGCCTCGTGCATGTTGAGGCTCTCGTCGTCGCGGTCCCCCCACCAGGCCGGATGCCGTTGCGCGATCTCGGCCGGCAAGAGCCCGCTGAAGATCGCGTTCCGCGAGTACGGCGTCGCGGTGGGCAGAATGCTGAAGTGATACGATTCCTCGAGGTCGAACACCTCGGCGATGGCGGGCTTGAGCGCTTCCCACTGATCGAGTCGCAAACAGTCCACGACCACGAAGAGGACCGACGGGTTCCGCTGGAGCAACGGACCCAGGAATTCGCTCACGACGTCCACGGAAAGCGGCGGCCGGTCGCCCTCGGGTTCCTTGATCCACTGCGGGTAGTGGGCCTCGATGAAGCGGGCGAAGTCCCCGTGCAGGCTCGTCTTGAGCGTGCGGAGCGCCTCCTTGAGCCCGCCCTGGTCTCCGGCGTCGAGCCGCACCTCCCACTGCGCGAGCTCCGCCGCGAGATCGGTCCACTCGCGCCACCCCATCCCCTCACGCCGCCGTTCCTCGAGCTCGCGGAACCGCGTAACGAAATCGCGGGCGAGATGTTGTTGGCGAATCCGATCCCCTTCGACGAGACGCGTCACCACGCTCAGCACCTGGCGCGGGTTCACCGGCTTCACCAGATAGTCCTCGAGCTCGATGCCGATCGCCTCGTGCATCGTGCCGGCCTCTTCGCTCTTCGTGATCATGACGACCGGCACCGCGGGATCGATCATGCGGATCTCCCGGACGAGCTCGAGACCGCGGCGGCCGGGAAGCTGCTCGTCCAGGAGCACGACGCCGTATGGTTGACGGCGGAGAAAGGTCAGCGCGTCGTCACCGTGCGCCGCGCGCTCGACCCGGTATCCCTGCTCTTCGAGAAAGAGCGCGTGGGCATCGAGCGATTCGATCTCGTCGTCCACCCAGAGAATCGTATGGGGGCGGGGCATGCGTGAAACATACCGGGGGATACAAGGGGTGGGCCACGCGCCGGGGCCGGGCTGGCCGCTCGGGGCGGCCGCCTCTACATTCCGCCTCCCATGCCCGCCCGGCCCGCCATCCTCGTCGTGCGGTTCAGCTCGCTCGGGGACGTGATTCTGACGACGCCGCTCCTGCGCACGATCCGCCGGGCCCATCCCGACGCGGACGTCACGTTCGTCACGAAGCGCGCCTACGCCGAGGTTCTGACCGAAAGCCCATACGTCACCCGACTCGTGACCCTGGAGCCCGGGGAAAGCGTACGGACGCTCGCCGCACGGCTGCGCGCGCCCTTCGCCTGGCGCCTCGACCTGCATGGCAGCCTCCGTTCGAACGCCCTCCGCATGCTGCTCGGCGGACGCTGGAGTTCGTATCCCAAGCGGCGCCGGATGCGGCGGCGGCTCGTCACGCACCGCGCTCCGGCCGGAACGGCGCTGCCGCACGTGGCGGAGCGCTACTTCCACGCCGCACGCGGATTGGGCGTGACACCCGACGGCGGCCCTCCCGAGGTTCACGTGTCCGCCGCCGCCGCGGCGCGCGCCGCCGAGCTCGCTCCCGCCGGCGCCGTGGTGCTCGCCCCGGGCTCCCGCCAGGCCACCAAACGCTGGCCACCCGAGCGCTGGCACGCGCTCGCCGAACGGCTCCTCGGCAAGGGATACCGGGTGATCGGCCTCGGCAGCGTGGGTGAGGAACGGTTGCTCGATACCCCGGGGATCGTCCCGGCCTTCGGGCTCCCGCTCGGCGTGGCGGCGGGTGTCCTCGCGGCGGCGCGCGTCGCGGTCGCCAACGACTCCGGCCTCATGCATCTGGCCACGGCGGTCGGCACGCCCGTCGTGGCGTTGTTCGGACCCACGGTACGGGCCCTGGGGTCGGGGCCGTACCGCGCGCCGAGCACCGTGGTCGAGCGCCCCCTCGGCTGCCGGCCCTGTTCCCCCTACGGTGGGCCCGTTTGCCCGCTCGGCCATCACCGGTGCATGATTGAGATCGCGGCGGACGAGGTCGAGACGGCGGTGCTGGCGGCGTGAACGAGACAGTGCGAGCGGCGGCCGATAAAGTGGCCGCAACGCTCACCAAGGAGGCGCGGGGTCCGCGCCGAAACGGGGTGTTCGCGCTCTGGCTCGTGGCGCGCGTCGCCGCCGATGGCGTCGGCCCCCACGGGGCGAGCCCCCGTGCGCAACTCCGGCGCCTGGATGCGCTCGACCGCAGGTTGAGCAGCCTCTCGGTGGCACCGCCGCTCCGCCGCGCCCTCATCGGTGCGCTGCGCCAGTTCCAGGCCAGTGATGAGTGGGATGCCGCCCTGGTGCTGCAACAGCTCGTGGCACCGGCGCGTGAAGCGCTCGGCACGGGCGTCGCCGATGCGATGCTGGCCGTGGTCCGCGCGGCGCGTGCCGCGCCCATGGATGGAGATCGATGAGCACACCCCGTCGCATCGAGCGCCGCTCGCTCGACAACCTGATCCAGCAGGTCGATACGCAGGCGGCCGACGAGCTCGCCCCCGACACCGTGCCTAGCGGGTTTCCCTCACTCGACAAGATGTTGGGTGGCGGATTCCGGCGCCGCGACCTGATCGTGCTGGGCGGTGACGTGGGCAGCGGCAAATCGGCACTCGCCCTCGGGATCGCACTCCGCACGGCGGCGGCCGGATATCCCGTCGTGTATTTCTCGGGCGAGATGGACGAAGACCGGCTGATGGAACGCGCGCTCGCGCTCGAGGGTCGCGTACGCGTGGACGACCTCCGCGCGGCCAGTCTCGGGGAGCGCCCGCGCGCCGCGGTCGGGGCGGCCGTCCTTCGCCTCCGCGATCTCCCGCTCGCCGTCTACCCGATGACCGCGCGCTCGTACGATGACGTCCTCGAACCGGCGTGGGCGCATCACCCCGCGCTCGTCGTGGTGGACTATCTCCAGCTCTTGCCGCCCCCCGCGAATCGCGCCACGCAGGACGAGGACACCGCCGCGGCACTCCGCGCGCTCAAGGCCACCGCGCTCGAGACACGCATCGCCTGTCTCGCCGTGGCCCAGCTGCCGCATCACGTCGCGACGCGCGAGGACCCGCGGCCGACACTCGACGATTTCGGCACCCTGGGCGGCGTGAAGCAGCACGCCGACGTCGTGCTCAACATCTATCGCGAGGAGATGTACAACCCGGGCGGCGGCGTGGAGGGAGCCACCGAGCTCATGATCGCCAAGAACCGGAACGGCCCCACCGGTTTCATCGACCTGTACTTCTATCAGCACTGGCTCCGCTTCGAGGACATGCTCGACCCGGAACCGTGACCTGCCCGCTACCGCCTGTTACCGCCCGTTACCGCTTATGACCGCCTGTTTCCGCCCCCGTCTCACCCACATCACCGATCCCACCACGAGCACCATCGCGAGCAGCGTCCGGCCCGTCACGGTCTCACCCAGGATGGCCCACCCGAGGAGCACCGCGACGACGGTGTTGATGTAGGTGTAGGTCCCGGTGATCGTGGGTGAGAGGTGTTTGAGCACGTACATGTAGCTGCTGTATCCCACCAGCGAGCCCATCACGACGAGATACGCGATGGCTCCGGCACCGGCGGCGGTGAGGTGGAAGGCGGGCCATTCGCCGGCGGCGGTTGCAACGACGAGCAGCACGATGCCGCCGGCGAGCATCTGCAGCCCCGAGCTCACGTGCGGCCCGGACGACATCGGATGGCGCTTCGCGTACACCGAGCCCAAGGCCCATGCCATCGGCGCGATCGTGAGGCCGATCGGCCCCCGCCAGTCCGCGTGCCGTAGCGAGGCGACGTCTCCGCCCACGAGCAGTACCGTGCCCGCGAATCCGAGGAGGAGACCCACAACCTGCGTCGCCGTGGGACGCGAGGTGCTGCCCGGGATCACGGCGTCGAAAAACGCGAGCCAGAGCGTCATCGTCACGACGAAGATGGCGGCGACTCCGGACGCTACGTACTGCTCCGACCAGACGACGAGACCGTTGGCGACGGCGAGGAGGAGGATGCCGACGATGGCGTTGGTGATCCAATCGGCGGGCCGACGTGGAAGGGGACGGCCCGTCATGCGTGCGAAGGCGAGCAGGATCACGCCCGCAATGGTGAATCGGACGCCGGCGAGGAGCGCGGGTGGAACGTGGCCCACGCCGATCCGAATGGCGAGGTAGGTGGAACCCCAGACGATGCAGACGGTGATGTACGCCGCGAGGACGCGGCCGCGGCCGACGGGTTCGGGGCCGGCGCCCTCGGGCGCCGGATATACCGGGGGGCTACTTGCCGCCAGTCGTGTCCGCCGTGCTGTCCGGAACGGCGCCGACCAAGGTCACCTGGGAGCTCGCGACGCCCGTGCCCTTGATCAGGATCCAGAGCGGGGGGCCGTTGCGAGAGGCATGCAGGCTGATCGAGCCGTCTGCCATCGTGGCATCGCCCACGATGTCCCACTTCCCGTTCACGAGCTGCTGCCGGTACCAGTCGGCCACGGAATCGGGGCCCAGCTCCACCGTCAGCATGGTCTGGATCGCATCGGAACCGATCTCGCTGGACGTCAGCTTGGCGCCGGGGATCAAGGGGACCCCGCGCAACGCCGTGTTAGCGGCGCGATGGGCCGCGACCTGATCGGGGGGCGGCGAATTGCCGCCGCACGCGCCGACCGTGAGCGTTCCAAGCAGCGTACCGGCGAGAAGCCAGGAGGTGGTTCGCATCGCCGCGAAGGCTACATCGGACCGCGCAAAGGGGCAAGCGCCGCGTTGCTCGGCCCTCCCGCCGCGGTCTATATTGTAGGCTCACGAGGGTAGACGTCCCGCGGGCCCGTGGTCGAGGAACGAAGTATGGCAGGCCATAGCAAGTGGAAGCAGATCAAGCACAAGAAGGCGGCCGCTGACGCCAAGCGCGGCGCCAAATTCACCAAGCTCATCAAGGAAATCACCATCGCGGCCCGGCAGGGCGGCGGCGATCCCGCCGGCAACGCACGGTTGCGCACGGCCATCGACGCGGCGAAGGCCGGCAACATGCCGGCTGACAACATCGACCGTGCCATCAAGAAGGGCACGGGCGAGCTCGAGGGCGTGAACTACGAGGACGTGACCTATGAGGGGTACGGGCCCGGCGGCGCCGCGATCCTGATCGAGGCGACGACCGACAACGCCAATCGCACCGTGGCCGAGCTCCGCCACATCTTTACGCGACACGGCGGGAATCTCGGGAGCCCGAACTCGGTGGCGTGGATGTTCGACAAGAAGGGGCAGATGACGGTCGACGCCACGCGCTACGACGAAGACGCGGTGATGGAGGCCGCGCTCGAGGCGGGCGCGGATGATTTCGAGCGGGACGGTGAGCAGTACATCGTCACGACCGAGCCCACCGCGCTCCATGCGGTGCTCGACGCGCTGAAGGACAAGGGCATCTCGGCCGAGGATCCCGAGATCGCGATGCTTCCGCAGAACACCGTCAAAGTCGAAGGCGCCGATGCGGAGAAGCTCCTCAAGTTGATGGAGGCGCTCGAAGACCACGACGACGCCTCCAAGGTCTTCAGCAACTTCGACATCGACGCCGAGACCCTCGCGGCGGTCGGCGGGTGAGCTTCACGGTGCTGGGCGTGGATCCCGGCACCGCCGTCACCGGTTACGGAGTGGTGGCGCCGGCCGCCGGCCGGCCCGGCACGCTGATCGAGTGCGGGGTCGTTCGCACCGCGGCGAAGACGCCGCTCCCGGCACGCCTCCGCACGATACACGACGGCATCAGCGCGCTCCTCGAGCGACATCGGCCCCGAGTGCTGGCGGTCGAGAGCGTCTTCTACGCCAAGAACGTCCGCACGACGATCACGCTCGGCCATGCGCGTGGCGTGATCCTGCTCGCGGCGGCGAACGCGGGGGTGGAAGTGGCGGAGTTCGCACCACGACTCGTGAAGCAGACCGTGGTCGGTACGGGCGGGGCCGCAAAGGCGCAGGTGGCGTACATGGTGCAGCAGCTCCTGCGACTCAAATCGCCTCCCACCCCCGCGGACGCCGCGGACGGCGTCGCGCTGGCACTCACCTACCTGCTCACCGCGCGAGGTCGCGCGTGATCTCGGGGCTCCGCGGCACCATCACCGAGCGCAGCGGCGATCGCATCGCGATCGCGACGGCCGCGGGGGTGACCTACGAAGTCGCCGTGCCGCTCGGCGTCCTGGAACGGCTCCCCGCGGATGGTCAGGCGGTGGACCTCCAGACCGTGCTCGTGGTGCGCGAAGACGGCTGGCTCCTCTACGGGTTCGATCAACCGCAGGAACGGACGATCTTCCAGCGCGTGCTCGGCGCGAGCGGCGTCGGCCCGCGGCTCGCGCTCGCCCTGCTCTCCACGCTCGGCGGCGGACGCGTCGTGCGCGCCTTGCGCGATGGCGATCTCGCCGCACTCTGTACGGTACCGGGCATCGGGAAGAAGACGGCCGAACGGATGGTGCTCGAGCTCAAGGACCGCGTGAAAGACCTGGACGGCGGCGGCGGCGGCGGCGCGCAGCCGCCGGCCGCCGATCAGGCGGTGCAGGCGCTGGTCAATCTCGGATACGGTTCCGGCGACGCCGAGCGGGCCGTGCGCGGCGCCGTGGCGGCGGATGGCACCGCCGAGCCCGCCGAGATCATCCGGCGCGCCCTTCACCTTCTCGCCAAGGGACGATGACGACCACAACGATGGCTACGGCTGAATGGAAGTGCACCGTCTGCGGTGCCACCAATCGGAAGCTCGTCTCCGCGGACGCGACGCGCGTCGAGGACCGCTGCGTCACCTGCCATACGCGCCACGTCGTCGAGCGTCAGGCGCGCCCCACGTTCTGGCGGGCGACTCCCAAGACGTGACGCGGCCCGAGATCACCACCCCCGACGCGCTCCCGGACGAATCGCCCGCGGAGAGTTCGCTCCGGCCGTCACGGCTCGACGAGTTCGTGGGCCAGGAGCGCGTGCGGGAGAGTCTCCAGATCGCCATCGATGCCGCCAAGCAGCGCGGCGAGCCGCTCGATCACACGCTGTTCTTCGGTCCCCCCGGACTCGGCAAGACCACGCTCGCGATGCTCATGGCCCGCGAGCTCGGCGTGAACATCCGCACCACGAGCGGCCCCGTGCTCGAGAAACCGGGCGACCTCGTGGCGGTGCTCACCACGCTCCAGCGCGGCGACGTGCTGTTCATCGACGAGATCCATCGCCTGCGTCCCGTGCTCGAGGAATTCCTCTATCCGGCCATGGAGGATTACCGGATCGACGTGCGGATCGCCGACGGGCCGAACGCGCAATCCATTCCGATGGCGATCGAGCCGTTCACGCTGATCGGCGCCTCGACGCGCTACGGGATGCTCACGCCGCCCATGCGCGCGCGCTTCGGCGTGGTCGAGCGCCTCGGCTACTATCCCGCCGAGGACCTCTCGAAGATCGTCGTCCGCTCGGCGGGGATTCTCGAGGTCGGCATCGAACGTGCCGGCGCCGAGGAGATCGCCAAGCGCAGCCGCGGTACGCCGCGCGTCGCCAACCGCCTGCTCCGGCGCGTGCGCGACTACGCACAGGTGCGGGCCGACGGGACCATCACCCGCGACGTCGCCGAGGCGGCGCTCGCGCGGCTCAACGTGGACGAGTACGGGCTCGACGACATGGACGGCCGGATTCTCCGGCTCCTGATCGAGAAGTTTGGCGGCGGTCCCGTCGGTCTGAACACCATCGCCGTTGCGGTGGGTGAGGACCCGGGGACGCTGGAAGAGGTGTACGAGCCGTTCCTGATGCAGCAGGGATTTCTACATCGGACGCCCCGGGGCCGGGTCGCGACGCCCGCGGCTTACCGCCATCTGGGCTTCACGCCCCCGCCCACCGAGCAGCAGTCCATCTTCCCTTGAGCTCCACCGCCGGGACGCCGCGGCACTTCGCCGCCGCCGATTTCGACTACCGCTATCCCCCCGAGTTGATCGCGCAGCATCCCGCGCCGGAACGCGGCGGGGATCGGTTGCTGGTGCTCGAGCGTTCGACTGGCACCATCACCCATCGCATGTTTCGCGATCTGCCGGAGCTGGTGCGCGACGGCGACGTGCTCGTCGTCAATCGCAGCCGCGTGATTCCCGCCCGATTGCATGCGATCCGTGACAACGGCCGGCCCGCCGAGCTGCTCCTGGTGCACGCCGAACCCGACGGCACGTGGCTCGCGATGGTCCACCCGGGCGGGAAGCTCAAGGCGGGCCGCCGCGTGCGGTTCGGTGACGATGCGCGGGCGGAGATCGTAGACGTCGTGGGTGGCGGCTTGCGCCGCGTGCGCTTCAGCGGAGCGCTCGACGTGCACGGCGTGATGGAACGCTACGGGAGCGTCCCGCTTCCCCCGTACATCACGCATGCACCGGATGCGGAGGACGCCGAGCGGTACCAGACGATCTACGCGAGAGACGAGGGCAGCGTCGCCGCGCCAACGGCGGGACTGCACTTCACCGAGGAGATCTTCGAGCGCGTGCGTGCGCGCGGCGCGGAGATCGCGGAGCTGGTCCTTCATGTCGGGCCGGGCACGTTCAAGCCGGTCGAGGTGGACGATCCCGAGGCGCACACGATGCACGCGGAGTGGTACGCCGTGCCCGACGAAGCGGCCGCGGCCGTGAATCGCGCCAAGGCCCGCGGCGGGCGCGTCTGGGCGGTCGGCACCACCTCCGCCCGCGTGCTCGAGACCGTGGGACAGGATGACGGCACGGTGCGGGCGGGATCGGGGTGGACCGATCTGTTCATCCATCCGCCGTTCACGTTCCGGGTCGTGGACGCCTTGCTCACCAACTTCCACCTTCCCCGCTCGACACTCCTGATGCTGGTTGCCGCCTTTGCCGGCTACGAGCACACGATGGCGGCGTATCGCACCGCGGTGGCCGAGCGGTATCGCCTGTACAGCTACGGCGACGCGATGGCGATCGTCTGATGTTCGAGTTTTCCGTAGACGGTAGCGCGGGCCCCGCCCGTGCGGGGACACTCGTCCTGCCGCACGGCGCGGTGAAGACGCCGTGCTTCATGCCGGTCGGCACGCAGGGGACGGTCAAAGCGCTCTCGCCGTTCGATCTCCGCGCGGTCGGCGCGCAGATGATACTCGCCAACACCTATCATCTGCACGTGCGGCCGGGCGAAGACGTCGTTCAGGCGCTCGGCGGGATTCACCGGTTCATGGCGTGGGATGGGCCGATCCTCACGGACTCGGGCGGCTTCCAGGTCTTCTCGCTCGAAGGTCTGCGCAAGGTGGACGACGACGGCGTCGAGTTCCAATCCCACGTGGACGGGAGCCGCCGGCGCCTCTCGCCGGAACGCGCGGTGGAGATCGAGTGGGCGCTGGGCCCGGACGTCGCGATGGCGTTCGACCACGTGATCACGGGCGCCGCGGATCACGCGGCGGCGGCCGACGCGCTCGATCGTACGACCAAGTGGCTCGCGCGCTGCCGCGCGCGCCACGCCGAGCTGTCTGCGGAGCGGCCCGGGCGTCAGACGCTCTGGCCGATTCTCCAGGGCGCCGCGTTCGATGATCTCCGCCGGCTCGCGCTCACGCGCATCCGCGACATGGGCGACTGGACCGGGCTCGCGATCGGCGGCCTCGCCGTCGGCGAGCCGCGTGAGACGATGTACGAAATCCTGGAGGGACTCGAACCATCACTGCCGGCGGAGACGCCGCGATACTTGATGGGCGTGGGATTTCCGGAAGACCTGCTGGCGGCCATGGCGCGTGGCGTGGATCTCTTCGACTGTGTGGCCCCCACGCGGAACGGGAGAAACGGCTCCGCGTTCACGGCGGATGGGACGGTGAACATCCGGAACGCGAAACATCGCGCCGATCCCGCACCACTCGATCCGACCTGCGACTGCGAGACCTGCACCACGTACAGCCGCGGCTACCTTCGCCATCTCTTCGCCGCCGACGAACTCCTCGGCCTGCGGCTGCTCTCACTCCACAACGTGCGCTTCCTGATCCGGCTCGCGGAGACGGCGCGGGCGCGCGTGCTCGATGGGACGTTCAGCGGGTGGGCGCGGGCGTGGATGGACCGGTACGCGAGCGGCGCGTAGATCGGCACGTCGGGCCTGAAGCACCCCGCCTAGACCGGTTCGGTGGCCTCGCTTTGCGGCATCCGGGCGAGCGATTCCTTCAACGGCTGGATCGCCTCGCCGAGCGTGACCGCCTCCTGCGCCCGGAGCACCAGGAGCCGCACCTGCGTGCGGGCCCGCACCGTCGCCGAGCGCCGCACGTTCTGGAAGACGGCCATCTCCCCGAAGTGCTCGCCCGGCCCGAGCACGGCCAGCCGCGTCTCCCCCTCGGGGCCCTCGCGCACCACCTCGACCTCGCCCGCCTGGATCACGTAGACCTCGCGACCGATGTCGCCCTGCTTGATGATCGTCTGGCCCGCCTCGAAGAGCGCCTGCTGGACGCCCGGCGTGTCGGCCACCTTCATGTTCACGATGTCGCGGCCGATGAGCGGCCAGACCAGCCAGTCGAGCATGAGCCGGAGCTTCCGGTCCCAGGTCGGGACATAGCGCAGGAGAAAGCCGCGCCACACCAACCAGGCAAAGACCCCCGTGAACGGCACCCCACGGACGTGAGCCACCGCGCGTCGGCGTCCTAACGAACACGCGTCGCCGAGGCCCGGGTAGCGGAACGGCCGCAGCGGTTGCCCGTGCCGCATCCGAACGATGTTTCGTCCGATGTGCCGGCCCACCTCGAGCGCGTAGATCCCGAGGGGCGGACACATGCCGCCCTCGGGATGGGGCACGGCTCCACAGTCGCCGGCCGCCCAGAGGTTCGTCCGGCCCTCGACCTGCCCCGCGGCGTTGCACACGATGCGGCCGCGTTTATCCCGTGGCAGGTCCATCGTATCGAGGAGCGGCACCTGCGCCGTCCCGGTGCAGCTGATGATCGTCCGCGTGGCAATCCGCTCGCCGGAATTCAGCACCGCCTCCTCCGGTGTGGCGGCGGCAAGCCGCGTCTTCATCCGGAACTCGAGGCCCAACGGCTTCAGGCCGTCGAGATAGCGCTGCGCCCAGCGCACGAGCTTCGGCTGGTGCGTGTAGAGCTCCGGCAGGATCGTCTCCCCCGAATGGACCACGATCACCCGGATCTCCTCGGTCGGCAGTCGAGGATATTCGCGATGCGCCAGCAGGTGCACCCAGTCGACGAGGTCGCTCGCGACCTCGATGCCGGCGTAGTTACCCCCCGCCACCACGAACGTGAGCAGCCGGCGGCGTTCCTCGGGATCGGGCTCGATCTCCGCGAGCTCGAGCATAGTGAGCAGATGGTTCCGCACCTCGAAGCAATCGGCGTAGGTCTTGAGCCTGAGCGCGTGCTCGGCGAGCCCGGCGTAGCGCGAGAGATCATCTACCGAGCCCAAGGCCACGACCAACTGATCGTAGGGCACGGTGTATTCGCGCCCATCGAGCGCCCGGCTCGTCGTCACGGTCTGCGCGGCGAAGTTCACGCCCGTGATCTCGGCGTTGTGGAACTTGCCGGGCCGGAAGATCCGCCGCGCCGGACTGATGATCTGCCCCGGCTGGATCCGGCCCGTCAGCATCTCGGCCACGAAACCGTGGAAGGTGTGGTAATTGTCGCGGCTGATGACGGTGAGATCGACCTCGCCACGGCGCACGGCCTTCCTGAGCGCCTTGGCCAAGAAGATCGCGACGTAGCCGCCGCCGAGGCACACCACCCGCGTCGGCGCCCGTCCCGCCGCCGCCGCCACCGCGTGCGCCTCCTCGTCCTCCGCCGCCTCGAGCAGGTCCATGTTGGCCGCGTTGATCGGCCGCGTCCCCGCCTCGATCTCCTTGATCACCCCCACCAGCGCCGCGTGCACCGGCACCGGCACATGGAGCGCGCGGGCCCGCTCCACGATGTACCCGTTCAACACGTCGATCTCCGTCCGCCGCCCCGCCTCGATGTCCTGCCACATCGACGACTTGATGTGCCCGTGCACCTTCGCCATCTGCCGGAGGATCGCGCTCTTCACCGCCAACCCCGCCCGGTACCGCCCCGCCCGCCAGAGCTTCATCACCCCCCGCGCTCGCCGCCGCGCCGCCGCCCGCTCCCGGCTCTCCAGCACCAACAGCCCCATGTTGAGCTTCCCGTTCACCTTCTCCAGCCGCACCCCGTCCGCCCGCGCGACCGTTACGGCCTCGGTGATCAACTGGAGCATCAGCAGCCGCGAGCGCGGGTCCGCCACCATCTCCCCCAACCGCCGCCCCAGCGCCGCCCCCAGCGAGTTGATCGTCGCGTTGATGACGAGCTTGGTCCACTTCGCCCCGCGGATGTTCCCCATCGGCACCGTCGGCGCCACCTGGTTCAACACCGCCGCCACCTCCCGCACCCGCGGCGTCACGCCCCCGTCCCACGCCCCGAGCTCGAACCCGCCTTCGGACGACGTCCGCGTGATGTGCCCCGGCCCCGTGAACGTCGCCCCCCACCCCACCACCCCCGAGAGCATCCGCTCCGGGCCCACCACCGCGGCGATCGCCTCCTCGTTGCCCATCCCGTTCTGCAACGACACCACCACCCCGGTCGGCGCGAGGTGCGGGAGGATGGACTCCGTCGCCACGCGCGTGGCCGTGGACTTCACCGCCAGGAAGACCACGTCCAGCGGCCCCGCAATCTCCTGGGCGTTCGCGACGATGGGGGGGTGAATGGTGGCGGGGGTGGTCCCATCCCCGTCGATCAACAGGCCGCGCGAACGGATGGCGTCCACGTGGGCCTGGTTCGTATCCACCAGCACCACGTCCGCCCCCGCCTTGTGCAGCATGGCGCCGACGACGCCGCCGATCGCCCCGCAGCCGACGACTGCGAGCTTCACGGTCTTCCCCTCCGACTGCTGTGGAAGTAGTCTCTGCCGACCGGCATCGGCCGGCGTTCCCCGTACGGTCGCCAACGTACGGCGCGACAAGGTGGATCGCAACTCGCCGACGGTGACCAAAGCCCCCCCCCAGCCCACACACCGAGGAGAGCAATCGTGCCCGCACAAGACTTCGTCGGAACCTGGCGCCTCGTCTCCATGGAAGCGCGGTCGTCGACGGGCGCCGTGAACTACCCGCTGGGTGAGGACGGCGGCGGTTTGATCATGTACGCCGCCGATGGCTACATGAGTGTCGTTCTCTACCGCGCGGACCGTGAGCGTTTCGGCACACCGGACATCATGGCCGGCACCGAGGCCCAACTCGCCAACGCGGCACGCAGTTACGTGTCCTACGCGGGCCGATACGAGGTGCACGGCGACCGGGTGCACCATCACGTCGAGGCGAGCCTCTTCCCCGACTGGGTCGGTACCACCCAGGAGCGCATCTATCAGTTCGATGGGAACCGGCTCACGCTCAGCACGGACCCGATCCCCCTGGGTGGTGCGGAGTTGCGCGTGCTGCTGATTTGGGAACGCGTGCAGCGCTGAACCGGCGTCAGGCCTCGCGGGGCCGCGTGGCCACCGGCAACTGGCGTTTGATCTGCTCCACGTGGGCACGTCCGGCCTGCCGGCCGGCGTGGATGATCGAGACCGCCGACCGGTAGTCCCGCCAGCCGAAGAGCGCGACGTCCGGACGAATGCACACGTCGGCCTCCAACGCCGCCTGCTCCGCGAGCACGTCGCCGGCGAAGGCGTAGGAGCGGAAGATCGTGGACATCAGGTTGTGTTTCTCATCCAGCCGGTGGCCGGCCGCGCGCTTGCGCTCGTCCGACACGCGCCCCGGTGCGGGTACGTGCACGGCGATGATGAAATGCGCGCCCATCGCGCGCACGGGCCGTACGGGGAGCGGCGTCACGACCGCGCCGTCCACGAGCAGCCGTCCGTCGATTCGCACGGGCTCGAAGATGCCGGGGATCGAGATCGACGCGCGGACGGCACGATAGACGGGCCCTTCACGCAGCACGACCTCGTCGCCGTTTTCGAGATTAGTCGCCACCGCGCGAAACGGGATCGGCAGCTCGCCGAACGTCACGTCGCCGATCGCCTCCCGGATCATCCGTTCGATGCGGCGCCCGCGAATGATGCCGTAGTGCGGCAGCGTGAGGTCGGCCTTGTCGATCAGGTTGCGACGCGTCTGTTGAATGACGACGGCCTGGGCGGTCTCGACGGGCAGTCCCGAGGCGACCATCGATCCATAGAGCGCGCCACCGCTCGTTCCCGCAATCATGTCGATCGGGATCCCGGCCTCGACGAGTGCCTCGAGCACGCCCAGGTGCGCGAGGCCCTGAGCGGCGCCTCCGCTGAGCGCGAGCCCCACCGATGCGCCGATGAGGATCCGGGCGAGCCGGTCGAGGCCTGGTCCCGACCGGTCCGAACCGCCACCCGGGTCGATCCACACGATCGGCAGCGGACTCTCCGGCAGCGCGGCGGCGCCGCGCGTGCGCTCACCCGCGATCGCCACGCGCACCGGTACCCGGAGCTCGGCGTGGAGCGGTTTGACTACACGTGCAACATCCTCGGCGACATCGTCACCGACCCCGAGCACCGCGGCGACCGCCGAACGGTGGAGCGCCGCCCGGCGCTTCAGCGCAACCTCCGCCGACGTCCAGACGATGACGTGGCGATACCCCTGGCGCAGCTCGTCCAGGAGTGCCGCCACCGACGCGTCGGACTCGCGCGCCAGCACCTCCGGCGGCACGGCCAGGTACGCCCCTGCATCGACCGGCGCGGGAACGGGACGCGGCGCCGCACGCAGCCCGGCGCCCGGCCCGAACGGCCGCAACCCCGCCGGCGGATCGACGCCGAGCACCACGAGCACGGCCTGACGGCGGAGCTGCGCGCTGACGCTTTGGAGGAGGCCGATCAGGAGCTCCGCCATGGCGTCCGCATCACCGACGCCGATCAGGGTGGCGAGGCGCGTGCCGTGTCGCGCCATCTGCTCGTTCGTGTCGAAGAGCCGGGCGCTGAGTGCTCGGCTCAGACGGAGCGCGAGGCCGGGATCTTCCGCCACGGCCCGATCGAAGTGCGACTTGGCGAGCGCGAGCAGCCGACTGTCGGTCCGCGCGCGTACCGTCGCCGAGCGCGGCTGTCCGGTGAGCAGCGCCATCTCGCCGAAGAAATCTCCCGGCACGAAGCTACTGACGACCTGCTCGGAGCTGGTGCCTTCGTCGAGGACGGCCTCGAGCGTCCCGGACTCGACGATGTACAGCGCGTCCCCGGGATCGCCCACACGGAAGACCGGTTCGCCCGCGGCAACCTCGAGCGCGGTACAGGCATCGGCAAACGCGTGCAGCTGGGCCGAGTCGAGCGACGCCAGCAGCGGAACGCGCGCCAGGAGATCGTGAGCCGGCGGCTCGGACTCAGACACGTGTGGTGGCGGCGGTGGTGGGACCGAGCATGGCGCGGGCCCGCACGGCACCTTCGCGGAGCGCGGTTTCGATGCGCTCCCGAATCTCCTCCGGCGACGGCGCGGCATCGCTCTCAGGACGGGTATCGATCAACGGTCCGAAGTGCATCAGCATCCGCGCACCTGGGGGAATCAGCAGGTGCTCGTCCCAGCGACTCCGAATCCTGACCTCGCGACTGCCCGCCACGACCGTCGGGACGACGATCGCGGCCGCGCGCTTCGCGATCACCGCCGCGCCGAGCTTCGCCTCCTCGGGCGGCCCGGCTGGTCCGTCAACCGCGATCATGCCGTCGCATCCGTCCTTGATCTTGGATACCATCTCCACGACACCTCGCGCCGAGACGGGCGAGCTCGGATCGGCGCCGATCGGGATCACGTCGTACCCGAGGCCGGTGGCCAGTTGCTCCATCACCCGGCCCTCCCACGTCATGGGCGCCATGATCACCGCGCGGCTCTCCCGACCGTAGAGACCGGGGTAGACCGCGAGATTGCAGAGATCATACCCGTGCCAACTCACGAGGAGAATCCGCCGGCCGGCCGCCTTGACGCGGAGGACGTCGTCGAGACCGACCGCGCGGACCCGCGCCATCGCAATCATGGAGCGGGCGAGTGTCCGCAGCGCCACGCCCGCGAGCGTGATCGTCACGCGCTCGGCGGTAGCGCGGGGTCCGGGGAGATGCGCACTCGTCCGACGAGGCCCCGCGCCGGCGTTTCCACCCTTCCGCGCCGCGCGTGACTCGGCATGCCGAGGATCATGTCCCGGTCCCCGTGCTTCGTCGCGAGTTCGGACCGAATCGGTGCTCACGCGGCATCCCCCGCGCTACCGTGCGGCAGCTGCGCGAGCGACTCCTTCAACGGCTGGATCGCCTCGCCGAGCGTCACCGCCTCCTGCGCCCGGAGCGCGAGGAGCCGCACCTGCGTGCGGGCCCGCACCGTCGCCGAGCGCCGCACGTTCTGGAAGACGGCCATCTCCCCGAAGTGCTCGCCGGGCCCGAGCACCGCGAGCCGCGTCTCCCCCTCGGGGCCCTCGCGCACCACCTCGACCTCGCCCGCCTGGATCACGTAGACCTCGCGGCCGATATCGCCTTGTTTGATGATCGCCTGGCCCGCCTCGAAGAGCGCCTGCTGGACCCCCGGCGTGTCGGCCACCTTCATGTTCACGATGTCGCGGCCGATGAGCGGCCACACCAGCCAGTCCAGGACGACGCGGATCTTCCGGTCCCAGGTCGGGACATAGTGCAGCAGGAAGCCCCGCCACACCAGCCACCCGACGAAACCGGTAAACCGAATGCGCCCGCGCATATGGGCGATGGCGCGGCGCCGTCCCAGCGAGCAGGCATCCCCGATCCCGACGTAGCGCAGAGGCTCGAGTGACTTGCCGCGACGCTCGCGAACGATGTTCTCCCCGATGTGCCGGCCGATGAGCATCGCGTACAAACCGAGCGGCGGACACATGCCACCCTGCGGGTGCGGCACGGCGGCGCAGTCCCCCGCGGCCCACACGTTGTCCCGGCCCTCGACCCGCGCGGTGGCATCGCACACGATCCGGCCGCGTTCATCGCGCGGCAGGTCCATCGTGTCGAGGAGCGGCACCTGCGCCGTCCCGGTGCAGCTGATGATCGTCCGCGTGGCAATCCGCTCGCCGGAATTCAGCACCGCCTCCTCCGGTGTGGCGGCGGCGAGCCGCGTCTTCATCCGGAACTCGAGGCCCAGCGGCTTCAGGCCGTCGAGATAGCGCTGCGCCCACCGCACGAGCTTCGGCTGATGCGTGTACAGCTCCGGCAGGATCGTCTCCCCCGAATGGACCACGATCACCCGGATCTCCTCGGTCGGAATGCGCGGGTACTCCTTCTTGGAGAGGAGATGGAGATAATCCACCAGGTCACTCGCGACCTCGATCCCGGCATAGTTCGCGCCGGCGATCACGAACGTGAGCAGCCGACGGCGCTCCTCGGGATCGGGCTCGATCTCCGCGAGCTCGAGCATGGTGAGCAGGTGATTGCGCGCCTCGAAGCAACCGGCGTAGGTCTTGAGCTTGAGCGCGTGCTCGGCGAGGCCGGCGTAGCGCGAGAGATCGTCCACCGAGCCCAGCCCGATCACCAGCTGATCGTACGGCACCGTGTACTCCCGCCCGTCCAGCGCCCGGCTCGTCGTCACCGTCTGTGCGGCGAAGTCCACGCCCGTGATCTCGGCATTGTGGAACTTGCCCGGCCGGAAGATCCGCCGCGCCGGACTCACGATCTGGCCCGGTTGGATGCGCCCCGTCAGCATCTCGGCCACGGAACCATGGAAGGTGTGGTAATTGTCGCGGCTGATGACGGTGAAATCCACCTCGCCGCGCTTGACCGCGCGCCGCAGTGATTTCGCGAGGAAGATCGCGACGTAGCCGCCGCCGAGACACACCACCCGCGTCGGCGCCCGTCCCGCCGCCGCCGCCACCGCGTGCGCCTCCTTGTCCTCCGCCGCCTCGAGCAGGTCCATGTTGGCCGCATTGATCGGCCGCGTCCCCGCCTCGATCTCCTTGATCACCCCCACCAGCGCCGCGTGCACCGGC
>Ga0102953_1000600_pt1 | contig 24476 bp, 28 predicted proteins | sample SalPon2A_C_D2_MG_FD_78509 | JGI IMG/M metagenome (GOLD analysis project Ga0102953, IMG submission 78509) | Soil microbial communities from South San Francisco under conditions of wetland restoration - Salt Pond MetaG R2A_C_D2_MG | ecosystem: Environmental > Terrestrial > Soil > Wetlands | place... | reverse complement strand
GAAACTTGCAGCTACTAATGAATTGAACCGCCTATGTCATCGACCCCATTGCATGATCCGCTAGCGCCGCCGGTGCCGGATGCGACCACCGAAATCCGCACCACGACCTGCTATATGTGCGCCTGCCGTTGCGGCATCCGGGTGCATTTGCGCAACGGCGAGGTGCGCTACATCGACGGCAACCCGGATCACCCTCTGAACGGCGGGGTGATCTGCGCCAAGGGATCTTCCGGCATCATGAAGCAGTATTCGCCGGCACGCCTGACCAAGCCGCTGCGCCGCAAACAGGGTGCGGAACGCGGCGCGGGCGAGTTCGAGGAGATTTCCTGGGAAGAGACGTTCTCCATCCTGAGCGAGCGGCTGGCGAAAATTCGTTCCACCGATCCAAAGAAGTTCGCGCTATTCACCGGGCGCGACCAGATGCAGGCGCTGACCGGCATGTTCGCGCGCCAGTTCGGCACGCCGAACTACGCCGCGCACGGCGGCTTCTGTTCGGTCAACATGGCGGCCGGCATGATCTACACCATCGGCGGCTCGTTCTGGGAATTCGGCGGACCCGACCTGGAACGTTCCAAGCTGTTCATCATGATCGGCACCGCCGAGGATCACCACTCCAACCCGCTCAAGGTCGCGATTTCCAAGTTCAAGCGCGAGGGCGGACGCTTCATCTCGATCAACCCGGTACGCACCGGATACTCAGCCATCGCCGACGAGTGGGTGCCGATCCGCCCCGGCACCGACGGCGCACTGTTGCTCGCACTGGTCCACGAAATCATCGCACTGGGCCTGTACGACCGCGACTTCCTGGTGCGCTACACCAACTCCGGCCAGCTGGTAAACCTCGACGACGAACACGACGAATACGGCATGTTCGTGCGCACCGAAGTACCGGAAGAAGAAGCCTGCTACGACCCGCAGAACAAGCTGTGGTGGGACCGCAACACCGACAAGGCAGTGCTCACCCATGCCGAGGGTGCCGATCCTCGCCTGTTTGGAGAATACAAACTGGACGACGGCACGCCCGTCAAGCCCGCATTCCAGTTGCTGCAGGAGCGTGTGCAGGATTACACGCCGGAGTGGGCCAGCCAGATTACCGGTGTCCCGGCAGAAACCATCAAGCGTCTGGCACACGAAATGGGCATCACTGCGCGCGACCAGAAAATCGAGCTGCCGATCGCCTGGACCGATTCCTGGGGCAAGGAACACGAGACCGTGACCGGCAATCCGGTTTCGTTCCACGCGATGCGCGGATTGGCCGCGCACTCCAACGGTTTCCAGACCATACGCGCACTGTCCATCCTGATGACGCTGCTCGGCACCATCGACCGTCCCGGCGGCTTCCGCCACAAGGCGCCGTTCCCGCGCCCGATCCCGCCATGCGCGCGTACGCCCAACGACCCGCGCGCCGTCAAACCGGACACACCGCTTGACGGCATGCCGCTGGGTTGGCCGGCCGACCCTGACGACCTGTTCGTCAACGACGACGGCAGCCCGGTGCGCCTGGACAAGGCCTTTTCATGGGAATATCCGCTGTCGGTGCACGGCCTGATGCATAACGCGATCACCAACGCCTGGCGCGGCGATCCCTACCCCATCGACACGCTGCTGATCTTCATGGCCAACATGTCGTGGAACTCGACCATGAATGCGGCCGAAGTGCGCAAAATGCTGAACGACAAAAACGAGGACGGCGAGTACAAGATTCCGTTCCTGGTGGTGTGCGACGCGTTCCACTCGGAGATGACCGCGTTCGCCGACCTGATCCTGCCGGACACCACTTACCTCGAGCGCCACGACGTGATGTCGATGCTGGACCGCCCGATCTCGGAATTCGACGGCCCGGTGGACTCGGTGCGCATCCCGATCATGCCGCCAACCGGCGAGTGCAAGCCGTTCCAGGAAGTGCTGATCGAACTCGGCACGCGGCTCAAGCTGCCGGCCTTCGTGACGAAGGAAGGTGCACGCAAATTCCGCGACTACCCGGACTTCGTGGTCAACTACGAGACCGCGCCCGGCTCCGGCATCGGCTTCCTCGCGGGCTGGCGCGGCAAGGGCGGCGAAAAATTCCTGCACGGCGAACCGAATCCGAAGCAGTGGGAAATGTATGCGCAGAACAACTGCGTGTTCCATTACGAGTTGCCCAAGAGCTACCAGTACATGCGCAACTGGAACGAGGGCTACCTCGAATGGTCGCAGCGCAACCACATCACGCGCTACTCCGAGCCCATCCTGATCCACCTCTACTCCGAGGTGCTGCAGAAGTTCCGCCTCGCGGCGCAGGGCCGCGGCATCACACGCAAGCCGCCCGCGAATCTGGCGAAGCGCATCGAGACCTATTTCGATCCGCTGCCGTTTTTCTACGAACCGCTCGAGGTGCAGACCAGCGACAAGCACAAGTATCCGCTGGCCGCAGTCACGCAACGGCCGATGGCGATGTACCACTCCTGGGATTCGCAGAACGCATGGCTGCGCCAGATCCACGCACACAATTACCTGCACGTGAATGCGCGCACCGCACAGGCCGCCGGCATCAATGACGGCGACTGGGTCTGGGTCGAATCGCAATGGAGCAAGGTGCGCTGCATGGCACGCCATTCCGAGGCAGTCGAGCCCGGCACGGTGTGGACCTGGAACGCAATTGGCAAGGCCGCCGGGGCATGGAACCTGACGCCGCAGGCCAACGAATCGCAGAAGGGCTTTTTGCTCAACCACGTGATCTCCGAAGAATTGCCGGCAGATGCACAGGGCTACCGCCTGTCGAATTCCGACCCGGTCACCGGCCAGGCCGCCTGGTACGACGTGCGCGTACGCATCTACAAGGCCGAAGACGGCGAGCCCGAGCAGACCTCGCCGCAGTTCGCACCGATGAAACCGTATCCCGGCATGAAGCAGCGGCCTTCCTGGCTCGCGTATTTCGGCGGCAGGAAAGGAGGCAAGCAATGATCGCCTCGAAGAACCGTCGCGAGCGGCTTGAGTGCAAGGCGCACGGAACGCAGCGAACGAGACATACCACATGGGTAGGCGAGGAGCGAGTACCGCGCAACGCCGCAATCAAGTCGCGCAGCAGGTTATTCGAGGTGATCAAATGACCCAGCTCGCTCTTGTAATCGACCTCAACGTCTGCGTTGGCTGCCATGCCTGCGTGACCAGTTGCAAGGAATGGAACACTTCCGGCAGCGCCGGCCCGCTGTGCGACGAGCGTCCCTACGACGAAGATCCGACCGGCACCTTCTTCAACCGCGTACAGACCTTCGAGGTCGGGCAGTTTCCCAACATGGAAACCGTGCACTTCCCGAAATCCTGTTTGCACTGCGAAGACCCGCCCTGTGTGCCGGTGTGCCCGACGGGTGCCAGTTACAAGCGCAAGGAAGACGGCATCGTGCTGGTGGACTACGACAAGTGCATCGGCTGCAAGTACTGTTCCTGGGCCTGCCCTTACGGCGCGCGCGAAATCGACGAAAAGCAGAAGGTGATGAAGAAGTGCACGCTGTGCGTGGACCGCATCTACGACCAGTCACTGGCCGAGATCGACCGTAAGCCGTCCTGCGTCAAGGCCTGCCCGACCAGTGCGCGCCTGTTCGGCGACATTCACGACCCGGAATCGGAAGTGTCCAGAGCAATCCGCGAGGAAGGTGGCTACCCGCTGATGCCGGAATGGGGCACCCAGCCGGCCAACCACTATCTGCCGCGGCGCAAGACCAAGATCAAGATCCACAAGGACGAACTGGAGCGTGCCGACAATCCGCTCAAGGTTGACGGCAAGCTGCCCAAGCCGAGCAAGTCCGAGCCGACGCTGGACGACTTCACGACATGGTAATCAACACATGAAACCCGCCTTCTCCGTCATTTTCCTCACCACCCTCATCGGCGCCGGCCAGGGGCTGTTTCTCGCGCTGTACACCCAGCAGTCGTATGCGCTGTTCGACCTGCTGCCGCACCAGAGCGACCAGTTCTACGGTTATGGCAGCCTGCTGGCGCTGTGTCTGCTCGCAGGCGGCCTGGTCGCGTCGTTCTTCCACCTTGGCCATCCCGAGCGCGCTTGGCGTTCTGCCGCGCAATGGCGCACGTCCTGGCTGTCGCGCGAAGTCATCGCCCTGCCCGCTTTCATGGGCATGACCTTCCTGTATGGCGTGGCGCATCTTGCACACTGGCATCCGGTGCTGACGACGTTGCCCGGCGGGCTGAAGATCGACCTCACCATCGTGCTGGGCGGCATCGACACGCTGCTTGCCTTCACCCTGTTCGTCTGCACCGGCATGATTTACGCCTGCTTGCGCTTCCTGCGCGAATGGCATTCGCCGCTGACGATCATCAACTACATCCTGCTTGGCGGCGCCTCCGGTTTCACGCTGGCCGCGTTCTACGCAGCGGTTGCAGCACCCGACCAGGCGAGCTTCTTTGCCGGCTGGGCCGTCATCATCACCCTGCTCGGCCTGGCCGGCCGCATCGCATCACTGTGGCGCAATGCGCGGCTGCGCCCGAAGTCGTCGCTGCAGACCGCCATCGGCGTCAAGCACCCGCGTATCGTGCAGAAAACCCAAGGCGCGATGGGCGGCTCGTTCAACACGCGCGAATTCTTCCACGGCAAAAGTGCGGCTTTCATGCGCGCGCTGAAACCGACATTCCTGGTGTTGGTGTTCGCGCTGCCGCTGTTGCTGCTCGTTTCCAGCCTGTCGCAGCCGGCGGCGTGGATTCTGGGCATGGCATTCGTTGTGCAGTACGTTGGATTGCTGGTCGAGCGCTGGTATTTCTTCGCCGAAGCCAACCATCCGCAAAATCTCTATTACCAGACCATAGGCTGAAACGATGAAACAACGCGACCAGGCAGGCCAACACCGGAACTTCCGTTTCCTGCTCTGGCTGTCGGCTACCGCACTACTGCTGTGTTTTGCGCTGCCTGCAGAAGCCGCCGTTGTCGCAGCCAAGGCGGCAAGCACCACCGCTTGGTGGGTATGGCCGCTCTCGCTGTTCGTGGTGTGCTTTTTCCTCGGCATGATCGCGGTGCCGGCCGGTGTCGGCGGCGGCGTGCTGTTCGTGCCCATCGTCGGCAGCTTCTTTCCGTTTCATCTCGATTTTGTGCGCGGCGCCGGCCTGCTGGTGGCGATGGCCAGCGCACTGGCCGCCGGCCCTTCGCTGCTGAAGAACGGCATGGCCAACCTGCGCCTCGCCATGCCGCTGGCGCTGGCCGCATCGATCAGCTCGATCGGCGGCGCCAAACTCGGCCTGGCGCTGCCCGCCAACGTCGTGCAGATCGCGCTCGGCGTCACCATCCTCGGCATTGCCGCGCTGATGCTCTCGGCCAAAAAATCCGAGTTCCCGCATGTGGCGCAGCCCGACCCGCTGTCGCAGAAACTGGGCATCCACGGCGTGTTCCGCGACGTGATCTCGGGCAAGGACATTCCCTGGCATGTCCACCGTACGCCGATGGGATTGGTGCTATTCCTGATCATCGGTTTCCTCGGCGGCCTGTTCGGCGTCGGCGCCGGCTGGGCAAACGTGCCAGGGCTGAACCTGCTGATGGGTGTACCGCTGAAAGTGGCGGCGGGCACTTCCAGCATGATCCTGGCGATGGCCAGCTCGTCCGCCACCTGGTATTACCTGGACAATGGCGCGATCCTGCCGATCATTGCCGTACCCTCGGTGATCGGCATGATGATGGGCGCGCGCATCGGCGCTCACCTGCTGACCGTGCTCAAGGCCTCGGTGATCCGCAACATGGTCATCGCCATCCTGCTGTTTGCTGGCGTGCGCACCCTGCTCAAGGGCATGGGCTGGTGGATATGAGGAGATAAACATGGAACCCGACCGCCAGAGCGCTTCCGAACAATTGACCTATGCCGCAGTGCTGCACTGGAGCACGATCATCGGCTTCATCGCGCTGATCGTCACCTTCGTTGTCTATATGCTGGGCTGGCTGCCCGCCTATGTCCCGCTGGACAAGCTGCCGCACCTGTGGGGCCTGTCCACGACCGAATACCTCAAAGCAACCGGCACCCCGACCGGCTGGAGCTGGCTGTTCATGATGAACAAGGGCGATTTCGCCAGCCAGCTCGGCATCGCCATCCTGTCCGGCTGCTCCATTTTCTGCATTGCCGCGATCATGCCGGCCTATGCCAAGAGCAAAAATCTCACCTATATCGCAATCTGTTTTCTGGAGATTGTTGTTCTGGTACTGTCGGCCTCCGGCATCTTCGGACACTAAGGAAAACCATGAGCCACCCTTTCGAGCACATCCTGCTGTCCACCGAACATACCGAATTCGATGCAGGTGCCGAGCGTTTGGCCTTCGACATGGCCAAGCGCTGCAAGGTATCGCTGTCGGCGGTGCTGCCGGTGGTAAGCAATCCGGAATACGAAGTCATTGCTCCGCAATTGGCTGAACACGCCGAACATGAGGCCGCAGCCAAGATCAACACCTTGTACGATCATGCCGCCGCAGCCGGCATACAACTCGAAGTGGTTGCACGCCGCGGCGTGGAGCCGTTTCGCGAGATTGTGCAGGAAGCCACCGAACGCAAATCTGACCTGATCATCACGCGTCGCCGCGGCAAACGCAGCTTTCTGTCCAATCTGCTGATTGGTGAAATGGTCAGCAAGGTGGTCGGGCATGCGCCGTGCAGCGTGCTGTTCGTGCCGCGCGCAGCAGAACTCTGGTCACATGGCATACTGGCCGCGGTCGACACCTCGCCCAACGCGGAGCACGTTGCCCATGTCGCGGCCAGGATTGCCCGGCAGTGCGAACTGCCGCTTACCCTGATCAGTGTGGTCGGCCACGACACCCCCGAATTGCGCGCTCGGGCGCAGGCAACCCTGGATCGGGTTGCCGCCATCGCCGAGGCGGCTGGCATACAGGCCGAAAAACGCGTAGTCACCGGCAAACCTTTCGAGCGGATACTGGATGAAACGAAGGCGGTTGGTGCAGACCTGATCGTGGTCGGCCGGCATGGTGAAAGCAATGTGATACGTACGCCATTTGGCGGCACCACCCAAAAAGTGGTGGGCCTGGCTGATATCCCGGTGCTGGTCGCACGAGAATGATCGAGGTTTGGAGTATTACCGTATAACCCTTGTGGGGTATATCGGCATACCCCATGGTGGTAATAGACGTAAACAGCTTAATTTAACTTAATAGCAGTATTGTCACCGGCTGCTTTTTTGCATGCCGGATTACGTATAAAAACAGTTGTAACCACATGGAGAATAAGCATGAATGTAGATAAAGAACTGGACGCACGCGGCCTGAACTGCCCGCTACCGATCCTGAAAACCAAGAAATCCTTGGCAGATATGGCATCTGGCCAGGTATTGAAGGTCGTTTCCACCGACTGCGGCTCGGTCAAGGATATGCAGGCATTCTCTTCCCAGACCGGCAATCCCTTGCTCGAACAAGCTGAAGAAAATGGCGAATACATATTCTTCGTACAAAAAAAATAAATCAACTATTACTAAAATTTCCAGGACAGGGGAGGAATCATGAAAAAAATGGCGATCATTGCCACCAAGGGCACGCTGGACATGGCTTATCCGCCATTCATTCTGGGCTCCACCGCGGCAGCACTGGGCTACGAAGTCCAGATTTTCTTCACCTTTTACGGACTGACACTGCTGCGTAAAGACCTTTCCGATGTAAAAATCAGCCCGCTGGCCAATCCGGCGATGCCGATGCCGGTGCCGATGCCGGTGTTTGTGCAGATGCTGCCCGGCATGGAATCCATGGCCACCATGATGATGAAAGACAAGATGAAGAAAAAGGGCGTTGCCTCGCTGGAGGAGTTGCGTTCGCTGTGCCAGGAAGCCGACGTCAAATTCGTCGCCTGCCAGATGACCGTCGACCTGTTCGAATTTGAAAAAAGCGACTTCATCGACGGCATCGAATACGGTGGTGCAGCCACCTTCATGGAGTTTGCCGGCGACACCGATATCTGCCTGTTTGTCTAGCACGACATCTATTCGTGCGGGAACATAGCGATATCAACAAAACAGTAAATAGGCATTAAGGGATAGCAATGGCACACATCGTGGTTCTGGGAGCCGGAATCGGCGGCATGCCGATGGCTTACGAAATGCAGGAAAAAATTCGCCAAGGGGACAAGGTAACCGTCATCTCCAATTCGGAAAATTTCCAGTTTGTGCCGTCCAATCCCTGGGTGGGCGTGAAATGGCGTTCGCGCGATGACATCAGCTTCCCTATCCGCCCCTACCTGGAACGCAAGGAAATCGACTTTATCTCGGTCGGTGCCAAGCGTGTACATCCGGAAAAGAACCAGATCGAACTGGAAAACGGCGAGACCGTGGACTACGATTTCCTGGTCATCGCCACCGGCCCCAAGCTGGCATTCGATGAGGTCGAGGGCTTGGGCCCGCATGGTGGGTTTACCCATTCCGTATGCCACGTCGATCACGCCATGAAATCCCACGGCGAATGGGGAGACTTTGTAAACAACCCCGGCCCTATCGTGATTGGCGCGGTGCAGGGAGCATCCTGTTTCGGCCCGGCCTACGAATATGCCTTCATCATGGAAACCGACCTGCGCCGCCGCAAGATCCGCAACAAGGTACCCATGACCTTCGTCACTTCCGAACCCTATATCGGCCATCTTGGTCTGGGCGGGGTTGGCGACTCCAAGGGTATCCTGGAATCGGCGATGCGCGACAAGCACATCAAGTGGATCTGCAATGCCAAGACCACCAAGGTCGAGGCCGGCAAGATGTATGTCACCGAGCACGATGAGGACGGCAATCCTAAGAAGGAACACGAGCTGCCGTTCAACTACGCGATGATGCTGCCTGCTTTCAAGGGTATCGATGCAGTATTCGGTATCGAGGGGCTGACCAACCCGCGCGGCTTTATCATCGTCGACGAGCACCAGCGCAACCCCAAGTACAAGAACATTTATTCGGTCGGCGTTTGCGTCGCCATTCCGCCGGTGGAAGCCACGCCGGTGCCGACCGGCACACCCAAAACCGGCTACATGATCGAATCCATGGTCACGGCAACAGCGGAAAACATCGAGGCCGAACTGAACGGACGGCAACCGACCAGCCATGCTACCTGGAATGCCATCTGCCTGGCCGATTTCGGCGACAGCGGTGTGGCCTTCGTAGCACTGCCGCAGATACCGCCGCGCAACGTAAACAAGTTTTATGAAGGTAAATGGGTGCATACTGCCAAGGTTGCCTTCGAGAAATATTTCATTCGCAAAATGAAAAAAGGCACTTCGGAGCCGTTTTACGAGAAATCAATCCTCAAGGCCATGGGCGTTGAAAAATTGAAATAGCAGCAAAATTTGCATACAGTAGGAATAGTGCCGGGAACACCGGTCTTGATTTAACAACAGGGGAGTAAACTATGATCAAGCAGAAAGCACTAGTCTCGGCGCTGATAGTCGGGGGACTCATCTCACCACTGGCTTACGCCACCAACGGCATGCTGCCTATAGGCTATGGCCTGAAGACAGAGGGCATGGGTGGCGCAGGCATTGCTCTGCCACAGGACTCCCTGGCCGCCGCCACCAACCCTGCCGGCATGGTGATGATCGGCGACCGGATCGATATTGGACTGGAATGGTTCCGACCAAACCGTACCACGACTGTTACTGGTGGAGCTGCAGCACCATTTAATTTCCCTACCGGCTCTTATAGCGGCAATGGAAAATCGGACTTCCTCATCCCTCAGTTTGGTTATAACAAGATGATCAACGCCGACACCTCGCTCGGCGTATCCGTGTTCGGCAATGGCGGCATGAACACACAGTACAACAATAATCCGTTTGTGTTTTTCGGCGGATCCGGCCCCGCCGGTGTTGATCTGCAACAGTTGTTCGTCTCGCCGACCTGGTCGATGAAAGTCAACCCCGACAATGCAATCGGTGTGTCCCTGAACCTTGCCTACCAGACTTTTGCCGCCACAGGCGTGCAAGGGTTCAGCCCAACAGGTACCAATGTCGGGCACGACCATTCCACAGGCTATGGCCTCAGGATCGGTTGGACCGGAAAAGTCACTCCGGATGTAACACTGGGGGCGACCTACCAGACCAAGACCAAGATGAGCAAGTTCAACAAGTACTACTGGCTGTTCCCCGACCAGGGTAGTTTCGACATCCCGGCCAACTACGGGGTGGGTGTGGCCGTCAAGGCAACCCCCGCGACAACTGTTGCTTTTGACGTTGAGCGCATTCAGTACTCCGGCGTACCGACAATCGGCAATACATTCTCTGCTGCCCAGGCAGGTTTGTTGGGCACAACCAATGGCCCTGGCTTTGGATGGAAGAGCATAACCGCTTATAAGCTTGGAGCGAGTTATGACTACAGCCCCACTTTGACGCTGCGCGCGGGATTTGATCATTGTGACAACCCGATACCGGCCAGCCAGGTCACCCTGAATATCCTGGCCCCGGGCGTCGTCCAGGATCACCTCTCGCTGGGCGCAACATGGAAACTGGAAGACAAATCCGAAGTGACAGTTGCCTGGGTCCATTCCATGAACGCCTCTGTCAGCGGACCGAGCGCCTTCAATCCAGCCACCACAATCGACTTGAAAATGTATCAGGATGCGATTGGCATTTCTTACGGCTGGTAATCACCGTTTAGAAATGAACTAGCAATTATGCCTGCCCGAAAGGGCAGGCATTTTTATTGTCCCACGCTGGAAAACGCGATCAACTGCCTTTGATTCGATCCTGATAACGCGCGCGGTACAGCAGGCGCGGCGCGGCAGGATCATCCGTGAATGCTGCACGATCGTGCAGCACGTTGTTACACAACAGCCCCATACCGGGTTCGAGGCGGGCATGCAGTACATATGGGGAATCGGCTGCCAACAGTTTTTCCAGCGCCGCAACGGCAGCCCGGGTGGCAGCATCCGCTTTCCAGACTATGCTGCGGGTACGTGCGGTGTAGCGCATGTGCAGACTGCCGGCGGCCGGATCCATCGAAAACACCGGTCCCGGTTGTTCGGGACGCACACCATCGGTCTCGTCCACCCGCTCCGGGATGGTCATCGCATCCGGCTGCATCAGCGCGCGGACATGTTCCGGATTTTCGTCGCGCAACAGCAGGTAAGCCAGCTCATGGTCCAGCAACCTGTTCTCTCCTCCCTGCTGCGCGCTACGCACGCAGTGCAGCACCATACCGCGGATGGTGCGCTCGGGCGGGTTGTAGTAACCATCGGTATGCCACTTGATCGGGCGGTTGGTGTAGGGGATAAAAGACTGGCGCGGCTCGCCGTTGTTGACCTGTATCTCGGAAATGCCGTCCTCGTCGGCCAGCCAGTTGGCATCCAGGTGCTCCAGCCCAAATTGCCGTCCAAGTTCGCGTGGGATGGCGTTATTTGCGTCGTGCAAGGAACTGGCATAGATTGCCATGTTGCAGCGGCGCACACGCGCCAGCAATTCATCATGCTCAGTCTGACTCAAAGCACGCGGATCGCGCACTTCAACGATCAGCTCGGCCGCAGAGCGCGGCGCCTGCTCCAGTTTGCGCGCATGCCAGGCTGTATAGGCAGCGGCATCCTGCACGCCGAACGGAAAATCCCCCACCTTGCTCAATCCGCCGCCGCGCTATTACGCCGCCGTTTCGGTTCGTCGCCGAACAGGCCGTGCATTGCTTTTTCCAGCGTATCCACGGCTTCCGGCGCCTCGATCGCCATAACCTGATCGGTCACCCAGTAGCGATCGCGATCGTGCATTACCTCCTCCTGCATTACATAACCCAGATGGCGCATGAAGGAAAAATTGGACTCCCCTTTCCCGTAGTCGAATTCCGCATACTCGCCCGCGCGCCGGTTAAGCTGTTCAATGAAAGCCGTCTTATGCTCCCCCGCCGTACCACCAAGCAGCCGGCTCCAGTTGTCGGACAGGGTTTCGCCGACGCGATTAGCCAGCGTGCCGGTAAAGGCTACGCGATCCTCCCCGCTCATACGCCGGTAGGCGATACGGTCGGCAACCTGCACCAGGAAAATCAGGAATTCCGACAGGAAGGCAAAATACTGGGGGCCGACGACAATGTCGAAATCAGCATTGCGCATGCTCTTCAGCGCGTTTTCGCCAATGCGCCAGACGATGAACGCTACCGCGCCGGCAATTTCCTCCGGCGTCTTGGCCTTGTCACTCCTGAACCATTGGCTTTTGACGCGCATCAGGTGTGCTCCTCTACGACGGGGTTTCGCATCAACCCTTCTGGATGTAAAACTCGTATTCGCCGGCGGCAATTTCGACCGTATCGAGTATTTTCATGCCGGTCGACTCGGCCCATCCGGTGATGTCCGACAGGATGCCGGGACAGTTGCTGATCAGTTGCAGCACTTCGCCGGCCTTCATGCCGTCGAGCAGTTTTTTTGCCTCGACGACGGGGCCCGGGCAACTCACACCGCGAATATCCAGCAGCACATTCGGCTTGTGCCCATGTCCCTTGCCTTTCTGGATGTAGTAACCGGTACCGCCATCGGGACGCTTTTCGGTTTTCAGCACCTGGTTGCCGGTCTGTCTGGCCCAGGCAAACAGGTCATCCTGGGTGCCGGGGCAATCCGACACCAGCAGCAGTATCTGCCCAGCATCCAGGTCGTCCACCATGCGCTTGGCACCGAGCAGCGGCCCCGGGCAAGTCAGTCCTTTCAGGTCGAGCACTACATTGGCTGTATTCATATCGTTTCCTCAAATTCCACAATTTCAACTTTAAACTCAGTAGCCGCCCTTGCCCAGCGGCTGCGGCAGACCGGCGACCTTCGCGGCCTGCTTGGCAGGCCCCACCGGAAATAAATCATACAGCGATTTGCTGTCCGCTTCCGGCATGAATCCCTGCACATCCTTCAGCATGCTGCGGAAGTTCGGCGTATGGCCATGTTCCCGGTATTGATCGCGCATGTACTTGACGATTTCCCAGTGCATGGGGGTCAGCGCGATATTCTCGGCCGCCGCAATGGCTTCCACGGCCTCGTCTCGATAGTCCGGCTCCAGCAGGTAGCCATCATCATCGGTTTCCAGTTCGACGCCCTCGACAGTGTATGACATCTCCATCTCTCCTTTACATTGACCAGTTAACAATAAATTCGTGCAATACGTCCGCGACCTCAATCGAGGCTGGAAATTTCCTTATAGGGAATAAACAGGCCACAACCATAGCGACGCTCGCCGCCCAACCCTGTTTGTTGCAGGCGTAAAGATCCCTCGAGGTTCAGTTCATATACAACCAAGCTGTAGCCGGATATAGCACGCTCTCCGGCACGCAGTTCAACACGCTTGCCGCAAATACACTTGCAAGGAATCTCCAGTTCGCGCAAGCGCTCTGCCACCTCCTCCAGAAATTCGTTTTCGCCACTGGAGCTTGCCACCAAGTGCGCATGCAACGTCGGATGGGCCAGCAACGGCCGTTCGCGCACCGCCCCCACCTGCAGCACATGTCCTGCAACCTCCAATTCCCGGCCGGATAACTGCCGGGCCTGTGGCACCAGTCGCTGCGGCAGTCGCAGCACCAGCTTGGCGCGCTGCGGCAACAACAAGTCGCCACCGCTGCGTGATCCGCGCAACGGCAGCAGACCCGCCTGTTCCTCCGTTTCCAGCCAGGGCAATGCGCGCACCAACTCCTGCCACAGCACAAAGGCATATTCGCCCGGAAGCGTGCCACCCTTCAGGTCATAGACTATTTCTGCCATCGCGCCTGCATCTTCATTCATCCTTGCTGCCTTCCTGTGCATCGGCCCAGAGCCGCATTGCCTCCGCCCACTGCCGCGCGGTCAGCGGATCGAGGTCGAAAATGGTGAAACGCTTGCCTTCGCGAATGCGGATACGCAACATGTTCATTGCACCCTCGGCATGCCCGATCTGCTGCAGTTCCACTTCCTGCCCGCCCAGTGGCACCCTGAATTTTTCCAGCTCAGTAATCTGCGCCATTTTCCCTACCATTTCATATAGATATTGAGTTGCTATTGCCATGGATATGGCGCTATATTGGCATACAATATTGAGCGCAATATATGCCCCCTGCGTCTATAGCCTATACAGGGTAAAACGGCATAACACTACAGGGGGAAACATCCCCCCCTTTCGGGCTATTTAACATCTTTGCAAGATGCGTCAACATGCGGATCATTAGGATTTGCTGAATTGCCCGCATCGATGCGGTCAATTATAGTGAAACAGCTCCCGAGCAACCGGGCAACTTGAAGTGCACGCCGGCAAGCAAGCTGGAACGCACGATACGAAAGGAAGATTCATGGCTAAGAAACTGCATGATACACCGAATCTCGACGAACTCGAGTCCGGCCCCTGGCCCAGCTTTGTTACCGGTCTGAAGCGGCTGGCAAAAGACAAGGATCAGGCTGTCGACCTGCTCGGTCAGCTGGAAGCATCCTATCAAACCAAGAAAGGCTACTGGAAAGGCGGCACGGTCGGCGTGTTCGGCTACGGCGGCGGGGTGATTCCGCGTTTTACCGAACTCAAGGATGAGAATGGCGAAGCCGTGTACAAGGATGCCGCCGAGTTCCATACCCTGCGCGTGATGCCTCCGGCCGGCATGCACTACAACACCGACATCCTGCGCAAGTTCTGCGACATCTGGGAGAAACACGGTTCCGGCCTGATCGCCTTCCACGGCCAGTCCGGCGACATTATGTTCCAGGGCGCAACCACCGAGAATGTGCAAACGGCTTTCGACGAAATCAACGAACTGGGCTTCGACATGGGCGGCGCAGGTCCCGCAGTGCGTACCTCGATGTCCTGCGTAGGTGCCGCACGTTGCGAGCAGAGCTGTTACGATGAAGGGAAAACGCACCGTGCGGTGATCAACACCTTCCTCGACGACATCCACCGCCCCTCCCTGCCCTACAAGTTCAAGTTCAAGTTTTCCGGCTGCCCCAACGACTGCATGAATTCCATCCAGCGTGCGGACATGGCGGTGATCGGTACCTGGCGCGACAACATCCGCACCGACGAAGAACTGGCGAAGAAGTGGTTTGCCAAGCACGGTATGGATGAACTGGTAAACGACATCGTGGCGCGTTGTCCGACCAAGACCTTCCAGGTCAAGGAAATCGGCAAGATCAAGAGCGGCGAACATATCTCCAGCGTGGCGGTAAGCGACACCCATGCTATCGAAATCGACAATCAGGACTGCGTGCGCTGCATGCACTGCATCAACGTGATGACCGGCGCGCTGGCTCCCGGCAAGGACAAGGGCGCAACCGTGCTGGTCGGCGGCAAGAGCCACCTGAAGATTGGCGGCCTGATGGGTACGGTGATCATGCCGTTCATCAAGCTGGAGACCGACGAAGACCTTGAAAAACTGGTCGACTTCGCCCAGCGCACTGTTGACTTCTTCGCCGAAAACGCGCTCGAGCACGAGCGTACCGGCGAGATGATCGAGCGCATCGGTCTGGCCAACTTCCTGGACGCGATGGAAATAGACGCCGATCCGGCCATGATCAGTTCGCCGCGCATGAATCCCTATGTTCGCACCGACGGCTGGGATGAAGAAGTTGCCAAGATTAACGCCAAGAAACAGTCCGCCTGAGGAGATAGAACATGAATGCACCTGCACAAATGCGCCGCCCGGTCGAATGTGGCGTTCCGGATAACAAGCCATACCTGCATCCGGTTCTGGCCAAGAACTATGGCAACTGGAAATATCATGATCGTCCACGTCCCGGCGTACTGCACCATGTCTCGCACAGCGGCGAGGAAGTGTGGTCGGTACGCGCCGGCACCCAGCGCCAGATGGACCTGTACACCATCCGTACGCTGTGCGACATCGCCGACAAGTTTGCCGAAGGCCACGTACGCTTCACCATCCGCTCCAACATCGAGTTCATGGTATCGGAAGAGAGCAAGGTTGCCCCGCTGATCACAGAACTGGAAAAGCATGGCTTCCCGGTCGGCGGCACCGGTAACTCGGTGGCAATGATCGCCCACACCCAGGGCTGGCTGCACTGCGACATTCCGGGCACCGATGCTTCGGGCGTAGTGAAGTCGCTGATGGACGAACTGATTGACGAGTTCAAGAGCGAGCAAATGCCCAACCGCGTGCACCTGTCCACTTCCTGCTGCGAAATCAACTGCGGCGGCCAAGCCGACCTCGCAATCATCGTGCAGCACACCAAACCGCCCAAGATCAATCACGACCTGGTGGCCAATGTGTGCGAACGCCCGGCGGTAGTGGCCCGTTGCCCGGTAGCAGCCATCCGTCCTGCCATGGTAAACGGCAAGCCTTCGCTGGAAATCGACGAGAGCAAGTGCATGTGCTGCGGCGCCTGCTATCCACCCTGCCCGCCGATGCAGATCAACGACCCGGAATATTCCAAGCTGGCAATCTGGGTGGGCGGCAAAAACTCCAACGCCCGCGGCAAACCGACCTTCATGAAGATGGTTGCCTCCGGCATTCCCAACAATCCACCGCGCTGGACCGAAGCTGCAGACGTGGTGAAAAAGATTCTCTACACCTACAAGGAAGATGCCCGCCCATGGGAGCGCATCGCCGACTGGATCGACCGCATCGGCTGGCCGCGTTTCTTCGAGAAAACCGGACTGCCGTTCACCAAATACCTGGTGGATGACTGGCGCGGTTCGCGTTACAACCTGAACGCCTCGGCGCATATCCGTTTCTGATCGGCTGGAGGACAGATGAAATTCGGCATAGTCATCAACGAGGGGCCATACCAGCACCAGGCCAGCGATTCCGCCTATCTGTTCTGCAAGGCCGCGCTGGAAAAGGAACATGAAATCTTTCGCGTGTTCTTCTACCACGACGGCGTGAACAACGCCTCGCGCCTGACCGAACCGCCGCAGGATGACCGCAATATCGTGGCGCGCTGGAGCAAGCTGGCGGAAGAGCACAAGATCGACCTGGTGGTGTGCGTGGCGGCTGCGTTGCGCCGCGGCATCAAGGACGAAAACCTGGCGCCCGGCTTCCGTATTTCCGGCCTGGGACAACTGGTCGAGGCCGGCATCCAGGCTGACCGCCTGGTCACCTTCGGCGATTAAGGAGACGAAATGAGCGATATCAAGAAATTCATGTTCGTCAACCGCAAGGCGCCCTACGGCACGATCTATGCGCTGGAATCGCTGGAAGTAGTGCTGATCAGCGCGGCCTTCGACCAGGATGTGTCGCTGGCCTTCCTCGACGACGGCGTATACCAGTTGAAGAAGGGGCAGCAGACCAAGGGCATTGAAACCAAGAACTTTTCGCCCACTTACCGCGCGCTGGACGGTTATGACGTCGAAAAACTGTATGTTGAAAAGGAAGCACTCGAGGAACGCGGTCTGAGCGAGGACGACCTGCTGGTTGACGTCATCGTACTGCCCCGCGCCGAGATGGGCGCATTGATGGACGAACAGGACGTGGTCCTGAGCTTCTGATGAAACAACTAGCCATTCGACCAGGCTGTCAAACAACGTCAGCCAAGTCGCTGGTTATGAGAGGAGAACAATAGATGCTGCACATCATCAACAAGGCACCGCTTGGCAACAGCTCGCTCGACTCCTGCCTGCGCGTGGCCCAGGGCGGCAACATTCTGCTGATCGAGGATGCGGTGTACGCCGCCACCTCCGGCACCGCAACGGAAGATAAAATGCGCGAAGCAATGAAACACTTCAAGGTGCATGTGCTACAGCCGGACCTGGAAGCGCGTGGCCTGGCGGATCGCCTGCTCGACGGCATCAACGGCGTCGACTACGGCGGTTTCGTCGACCTCGTCGCAGAAAGCAAAAACTGCCAATCCTGGCTTTGAACCACCACTATTACAATTAAGGAGAACTCCATGCCTAACATCGAAGTCAACGGCAAATCCTACGAAACCGACGAAGAAGGTTATCTGGTCAATCTGTCCGACTGGAACAAGGAAGTCGCCGAGTACATCGCGCAGACCGAAAACGTCAATATGACCGACCAGCATTGGGAAGTCGTGGATTTCCTGCGCGAATACTACGACGAATACCAGATTGCCCCGGCAGTACGCGTACTGACCAAAGCTATCGGCAAGAAGCTCGGTGCAGACAAGGGCAACAGCCAGTACCTGTACGACCTGTTCCCCTACGGCCCGGCCAAGCAGGCGTGCAAGATCGCCGGCCTGCCCAAGCCGACCGGCTGCGTATAAGTTCAGGCATCAGGATTCAGGATGCAGGATTCAGGCGTTGACGCCTGGCCTGCTCCTGAACCCGAAATCCAGAATCCTGATTACTGATCGAGATGACTACATTATTTGCCATCCTGTTCTACCTCGCCGCGATCCTGTTCGCGGGCGGCTTGGCCTATCGCATCGCCGATTATGCGCGCACTCCTGCGCCGCTCAAGATTCCCACTACCCCGGCGCCGACCACCACCGGCGGCGTGGTGTTCCGCATGGCGCGCGAAGTCATGCTGTTCGAAAGCCTGTTCAAGTCCAACCTGTGGATTTGGGGCCTCGGCATCATGTTCCACCTTGGCCTTGCCTTGGTACTGCTGCGCCACTTGCGCTATTTCACCGACCCGGTCTGGTCATGGGTCGTGTTAATACAACCGTTCGGCATCTACGCCGGATTCCTGATGGTCGCCGGCCTGGCCGGGCTGTGGGCACGCCGTTTCCTGGTCGAGCGCATCCGCTACATCTCGACCCCTTCCGACCACCTGATGCTGGCTTTGCTGCTGGGCATCGGCCTGTCCGGCCTATCGATGAAATGGCTGGTGCACACCGACATCGTTTCGGTCAAAAGTTTCTTCATCGGCCTGATGCACTTCAACGTTCAGCCGCTGCCGCAAAGCGCCCTGCTCTATGTCCATCTGGGACTGGTCGCGACACTGATGATCATTTTCCCGTTCAGCAAGCTGCTGCATGCGCCGGGCGTGTTCTTCTCGCCCAGCCGCAACCAGAGCGACAACCCGCGCGAGCAGCGCCACCTTGCGCCGTGGGCGGCGGAGTTGGAGAAATAAATGGCCGCCGAGATTACCGCTCCCCCATATCGCGTCATTCCTATCATCCCAGCCCTGAAGCCGGGTGCAATGGAGGGGGTAAAGCCGTTCATCGCCAACGAGAAAATCCAGGCCGACCTGGGCTTCCCCGGCGAATTGCCGGAAGACTGGAAGGAACGCGCCCTCGCCAAGATGGGCGAGCTATTGAAGAAATACCGCTCGCTCAAGGTCTATCTCGATGCCTGCGTGCATTGCGGCGCCTGCACCGACAAATGCCATTATTTCATCGGCACCCAGGATCCGAAAAACATGCCGGTGGCGCGCCAGGACCTGCTGCGCAGCGTCTACCGCCGCTACTTCACGCTGGCCGGCAAGTTATTCCCGAAACTGGTCGGCGCGCGCGACCTCACCAAGGAAGTGCTGGAAGAGTGGTACAGCTATTACCATCAGTGTTCGGAATGTCGCCGCTGCTCGGTGTTCTGTCCCTACGGTATCGACACTGCCGAGATCACCATGGCTGCGCGTGACATCCTCGACGCGGTCGGCTACGGCCAGAAGTATTCCAACGAGATCATCGGCAAAGTGCACAAGATCGGCAACAACCTCGGCCTGCCCGGCCCGGCGCTGGAAAACACGCTGGAAGGACTGGAAGAAGATGTCAAGGAAGACACCGGCGTCGACGTGCTTTTCCCGGTCGACCAGAAGGGTGCGGAAATTCTGCTGATTACGCCTTCCGCCGATTTCTTCGCCGAGCCGCACATCGATGGCCTGATCGGTTATGCCAAGGTGTTTCACGCCGTCGGCGCGAGCTGGACGCTGTCCTCAATGGCCTCGGAAGGCGCCAATTTCGGCCTGTTCATCGGCAACTACGAACAGATGCGCGAAGTTGCTCTGCGCATCCGCAAGGCTGCGCTCGACCTCGGCGTGAAGCGCATCATCGTCGGCGAATGCGGCCACGCCTGGCGCGTCGCCTACAGCTTCTGGAACACACTGGCCGGCATCGGCGCAGGGGCGGACGATCCGTTCGCGGTGCAACTGCAGAGCCAGCTCGACCCCCGCTACAAGCAGCCGACGCACATCTGCGAATATACCTGGGACCTGATCGAGCAGGGCAAACTGAAGCTGGATAAATCGAAGAACGACCACCTGAGCATAACCTTCCACGACTCCTGCAACGTAGCGCGCGCTTCGCGCATGGGCGACGAGCCGGGCGGCCAGTTCGAGATCCCGCGCAACATCATCAAGGCGGTGGCCAACAACTTCGTCGACATGGACGAAAACACTATCCGCGAGAAGACCTTCTGCTGCGGCGGTGGCGGCGGCCTGCTGACCGACGATCTGCTCGACCTGCGCGTGAAGGGTGCGCTACCGCGCATGGAAGCATTGCAGGAAGTGGCGGACAGCCATGGCGTGAATTACCTGGCAGCGATCTGCGCGATCTGCAAGACGCAGTTCAGCAAGGTACTGCCCTATTACGGTTTTCAGCGCGGCATGATCGGCGGCGTACACCAACTGGTGAGCAACGCGATCATCCTGCCGGAACAGGAACAAATGGCTCAACAGGAGCCTGTGGAACAACAGGAACAATAGGACAAACAGAGATTTATTGATTGGAGGCATGCGATGTCAGCAACGACCGAACAGCAAGAAACAAAACTCAACTTCCGTCGCTACAAGGATGGCGATACCAAGGTACGTCCGCACGACCGGATTTTTCAGTCCAGCTGGTCCTACAAGTGCCCGACTTATATCCAGTCTACTCCCCCCTGCCAGGGCAGCTGCCCGGCCGGCGAAGACATCCGCCGCTACCTGCAGATCGCGCGCGGCATGGAAAAACCACCGGTCGGCGCCGACGGCAAGCCGTCCATGCCATGGCAGGAATATGCCTGGCGCGTGCTGACCGAAGCCAATCCGTTCCCGTCGGTGATGGGCCGCGTCTGCCCGGCACCGTGCGAGACCGGTTGCAACCGCAACGAGGTGGAAGACCATGTCGGCATCAATTCGGTCGAGCACTTCCTCGGCGAGTATGCGATCCAGAACAACCTTAAATTCAACAAGCCGGATGTAGCCCCCTCCGGCAAAAAAGTCGCCATCATCGGCGGCGGTCCGGCCGGCATGGCCTGCGCCTATCAACTGGTGATGAAAGGCCACGCCGTTACCATCTTCGACGAACACGAACATCTGGGCGGCATGATGCGCTACGGCATCCCGGGTTTCCGCACGCCACGCGACATACTGGATGCAGAAATCCAGCGCATCATCGACCTCGGCGTGGAAACAAAACTGAACTGCCACATCGGCAAGGACATCACGCTGGAACAGATCCGCAAGGACTACGATGCGGTATTCCTCGGCATGGGGGCACAGGCCGGCCGCGCATTACCCACTCCTGACAGCGAAGCGGCCAACGTGGTCACCGCCACCGCTTTCCTCAAAGCATTCAACGACGGCCGCCTGCAGCATGTCGGCAAGCGCGTAGTGGTAATCGGTGGTGGCGACACCTCGATCGACGTGGCTACCGTAGCACGCCGCCTGGGCCACATCGAACACGCCAAGCCCACCGATATGGAACATGCCATTGCCGGGCAACTGGCACAGGACGTGGCCGACATCTCCGCCAAGCAGGGCGCAGAGGTGACACTGACTTCGATCTTCCCGATCGACAAGATGCAGGCCAACAAGCATGAGATCGAACAGGCACTGGCCGAAGGTATCGCCATCCGCGGCGGCCTGGTGCCGGTCGGCGTGGTGAAGGATGCCAGTGGCCGCGCCACCGCACTGCGCGTGGCTGAATGCGAAGCCAAGATCGCCGGCGGCAAGCTGGAAATCAACCAGAAGGAAGGCAGCGAGCAGGATATTCCGGCCGACCTGATTGTTTCCGCCATCGGCCAGGCCGTGGATTTCACCGGACTGGAAGAATTCGACAACGGACGCGGCGCAGTAAACGCCGACAAGAACTACCAGGTCGCAGGCAAGCCCGGCACCTTTGCCGGCGGCGACGTGATCCGCCCGCACCTGTTGACCACCGCCATCGGCCACGGCGCGATTGCCGCCGAAGGCATCGATCGCTTCCTCGCCGGCGAGGAAATGGAGAAGCGCCCCAAGATCGACGTGCACACCTTCGACATGATGCGCAAGATGGTCGAGAAGGGCCTGCCGATCAACGAGGTGCACGAGCCGATCCGCGGCACCAACCAGGCCGATGTGGTGCACAACTTCGACAACCGTTCCGGTCGTTATGTAATCCCGCACGACGAGTTGTTCCTCGGTCATTTCGGTTTCGTCGCACGCAAGCAACGCCACATCATCACGCTGGATGAACAGACCGCGCTGGGCAACTTCGAAGAGCGCCTGGAAGTGTTGTCTGAAGCCGATGCCGTGGACGAAGCCAAGCGCTGCATGAGCTGCGGCATGTGTTTCGAGTGCGACAACTGCGTGGTGTACTGCCCGCAGACCGCAGTTTTCCGGGTAAAGAAGAACCAGGCCTCGGTCGGCCGCTATGTGGACACCGACTATGACAAGTGCATCGGCTGCCATATCTGCAAGGATGTATGCCCGACCGGGTATATCCAGATGGGCTTGGGCGAGTAGGGAAAGTCAAAACCGACTAACCACAGAGACACAGAGCAAGCACATGACTCATTTACTGGACAACCATATGAACAACGAGACGGACATAAACATCCTCTCTGGTTTTTCTCTGTGCCTCTGTGTCTCTGTGGTGGATTGTTTGTCATGAAAAATTTTCTCTCCATTCTGTTATTGCTTGCCCTGCCCCTGGCTAACATCGCATCTGCCGGCGAACTGGTTTCGATTGCCGGCCCCAATGGCCCCAAGCTGGACATCGGCAAGGGCGGCCACTGCGTCAGGGATCCCAAATTCATGCGCAGCAACCACTTCAAGCTGATTCTGCACCAGCGCGTGGCTACCGTGCGCAAAGGCGTACGTGGCAGCAAATACGAGCTCACCAACTGCATCGACTGCCATGCCAGCAAAGTCAACCATAGCGTGCTCGGCAGCGACCAGAATTTCTGCCAGGGTTGCCATACTTATGCCGCAGTAAAAATTGATTGTTTCGAGTGCCACTCAAGCAAGCCGCGCGAATTCATGAAGGCTGCAGATCATCTGGTGACGGAGGAGGCGAAATGAGCGACGTAAACGAAGATCGCCGGCAATTTCTCACCCGCGGCCCCGCACTGGCTGCCGGCGTTGCCATTGCGCCCGGCATGCTGCTGATCGATCTGGCCCACGGCGCTGAACCCCGCCCAGCGGGTGAACCCGCCTCCAGCGAAGTGCGCTGGGGTATGCTGATCGACACCAACAAATGCGAAAGCGGCTGCGACGATTGTGTCACCGCCTGCCGCAAGGAGAATGACTGGCCCGAGCCCAAATCGGCGACCGACGTGCAGTGGATACGCAAGGTGGAACTGAAACAGGAATCCACCGGCCGCCAGGTCAACCTTCCGGTGATGTGCCAGCACTGCGAACATCCGCCATGCGTGGACGTGTGTCCGACCGCCGCTTCGTTCAAACGCGCCGACGGCATCGTGCTGGTCGACAAGCACCGCTGTATTGGCTGCCGTTATTGCATGATGGCCTGCCCGTACAAGGCGCGCTCTTTCGTGCATGAGCCGGTTATCGATCACGAGTCCGAGATGCCGCGCGGCCAGGGTACCGTGGAAAGCTGCACCTTCTGCGTCAACCGTGTGGACCGCGGTGAGCAACCCGCCTGTGTCGAAGCCTGTGCCAAGGAAGGTCACCGCGCGCTACTGTTCGGCAACCTGAACGACCCGAACAGCGAAATCCACCAGCGCATCCGTAGCGTAACCTCGGTTCACCTGCGCGCCGATCTCGGGCTGAATCCCGGCATTTCCTTTGTGGGGGTCTGAGGCAATGCAAGCAAACAAAACCTTCGCCCAGATCGAAAGCCGCTACTTCTACCTGCTGGTCGTGCTCGGCGGCCTGGTTGCCCTGGCCGGCATGGGCGCCGCCTATTACATGGAAGAGCACGGCCACGTGGTCACCGGCATGAACAACCAGATCGTCTGGGGTATGCCGCATGTGTTCGCGATCTTCATGATCATCGCTGCTTCCGGCGTGCTCAACGTCGCCTCGATCGGTTCGGTGTTCGGCAAATACGTATACAAGGCGCGCGGCCCGCTCGCCGGTCTGTTGTCGATCGCGCTGCTGGCTGGAGGCCTTACCGTGCTGATGCTGGACCTGGGGCGCCCCGACCGCATCATCGTCGCAGCCACCCACTACAATCCGACTTCGGTGTTCGCCTGGAACATACTGCTCTACTCCGGCCTGTTCGCCACGGTCGCACTCTATCTGTGGACCATGATGGAAAAACGCATGAACCCGTGGTCCAAGACTGCCGGCCTGCTGGTGTTCGTCTGGCGCATCGTGCTGACCACCGGTACCGGCCTGATTTTCGCGTTTCTGGTGGCGCGTCAGGCTTATGCCTCGGCCGTGCTGCCGCCGATGTTCATCGTGCTGTCATTCGCCTGGGGACTGGCGGTATTCCTGGTGGTGCAGGCAGCCATGTTCAGCTGGAACGAAATCGATCTGCATCCGGATATCCAGAAGCGCCTGAAGAACCT
>Ga0102953_1000599_pt1 | contig 24480 bp, 21 predicted proteins | sample SalPon2A_C_D2_MG_FD_78509 | JGI IMG/M metagenome (GOLD analysis project Ga0102953, IMG submission 78509) | Soil microbial communities from South San Francisco under conditions of wetland restoration - Salt Pond MetaG R2A_C_D2_MG | ecosystem: Environmental > Terrestrial > Soil > Wetlands | place... | reverse complement strand
GTATTCAACTCTTCCCGGTTCTTCAAACGCCATGGCTCCCCCCGAAGAAGATCCAATCAGGACGGGCCCATTGAAGCGCTTTTACCTTCATCTGTCAAGAACGGATCTTCCGGAAAGGACCTCCCTGCGCCCGTCCCTTTTCTATGGCACCGTCCTGAATCAGTGAGTACATCACCGGCGGATGGTACAACCCATTGACCTGTCTGAGCTTCCCCAAAATCACCGCTGAACCCATGGGTGCAAGCTAGTATTTTGGAAAATCTGATTCAGCCCAAGCAGTTACACTCTTCATCCGGCATGAACCCATCGATTCAGGACCATATTAACCAAAAGGGGGGGATTGACTTTTGCCCCAACTGGGTTCAAATGGAAATACAGACTGTTTATCGGGCCTTTACGGTCGAGGGGTAAAACCGGGCTCTGCCCGCGGGGGAGCCATGAAAGGTGAAATCAGAGCTTTGTCCAAAAGGCGCGCGCAGGAGCAGCAGAGCTATCGCACCCTGTTTCGCCGAACCCCGCTCATGATGCACTCCATCGATCACCAGGGGCGCCTGATCGAGGTCAGCGACGCCTGGCTCGAAACCCTCGGCTATGAGCGGGATGAAGTCATCAACACCAGGCTGATCCATTACCTGAGCGAGGATTCCAGGCGCCTGGCCGAAGGGAGCATTCTGCCCCAGTTCTTTCGCCAGGGGTTCGTCAGGGATATCCCCTATCAGATGGTGAGGAAGAACGGCGACATCCTCGATGTGCTGATCTCGGCGACCGCCGAATACGATGCCCAGGGGCGCTTCCTGCGGAGCATGGCCGGAGTCGTCGACGTCACGGCGCACAAACGGATGGACGATGCGATCCGCAAGTTCGCCCATTACGATCCCCTGACCGGCCTGCCCAACCGGCTGCTGCTGCAGGACCGGCTGAAGCATGCTCTGTCCCAGGCCCACCGGGAGCGCTCCCAGGTCGGTGTGGTCTTCGTCGACATCGACCGCTTCAAGTGGGTGAACGACACCCTCGGCCACAACATGGGGGACAGGCTGCTGCAGATCGTCGGCGGACGCCTGACCGAGTGCGTCCGGGACTGCGACACCGTTGCCAGGGTCGGCGGGGATGAGTTCGTCATTATCCTCTACGGGTTCAAGTCGTCGAACGAACCGAGCATCTTCGCCAGCCGCTTCCTGGAAACCCTCGCACGACCGGCCAAACTCGACGGCCGGGAGTTCTACACCACCGTCAGCATCGGGGTCGCCCTCTATCCGACGGACGGTGCTGATGGCGAAACCCTGCTGCGCAACGCCGACATCGCGATGTACGCCGCCAAGGAGCGGGGCCGCAACAACTTCCAGTTCTTCTCCGAGGAGATGGACGCCAGGGCGAGGGAAAAGCTGGCCCTCGAATCGCGCCTGCGCCACGCCATCGAAAATCACGACCTCTTCCTCGCCTACCAGCCCCAGCTCTCCCTGCACGACGGCCGAATCGCCGGCATGGAAGCCCTGCTGCGCTGGCGCGATTCGGAGAGGGGCCTGATTTCGCCGACCGAATTCATCCCGGTCGCCGAGGAGACGGGGCTCATCATCCCTCTGGGAGAGTGGGTCCTGCGGACCGCCTGCGCCCAGATCAAGACCTGGCAGGAGAGAGGGCTTTCCCCCTGCCGGATCGCAGTGAACGTGTCGGGACTACAGTTCAAGCGAGTCGACTTCGTCGACATGGTGGAAAGGGTGCTCAGCGATTCCCGCCTCAACCCCGGCTGCCTGGAGATCGAACTGACCGAGAGCATCATCATGGAGAACGTCCAGGATGCCATCATGACCCTGACCGACCTGAAGGTCCGCGGCATCCACCTGGCCATTGACGATTTCGGCACCGGCTACTCCTCGCTCATCTATCTCAAGAACTTCCCCTTCGACCGGATCAAGATCGCCCAGGAATTCATCAGCGTCATGCCGATGGACCAGGACAGCGAAGCGATCGTCGAAGCGATCATCTCCATGGCCGACAGCCTGCACCTGAACGTGATCGCCGAAGGGGTGGAGACCAAGGGCCAGCTGGATTTCCTGCGGGTACGCAAGTGCCACGACCTGCAGGGCTTCTATTTCTCTCCGCCCGTCCCGGCCGAATCATGGACCTGGAGGCTCAGCCGCCAGCTCGACCGCAAAGGCCACAACCTGCTGCGGCACTGACCGCCCTGCCCTGTGACAAAAAAACCGCCGAACCGGCTCATGGCCGGTTCGGCGGTTTTTACTTGATTCACATTCCTATCTTCAAACTCCAGCCCCCTCCCCGAAGAAGATCGAATCCTTTTATTTCACCCCGCCTCTCCCTGCTTCCGGAACCACTCGACGAAGCGGACAATCCCCTCCTCGATCGCTACCTCCGGCGCATAACCGAACATCCGGCGGGCTTTGTCGACCTCGGCGTAGGTGCACAGGACGTCGCCCGGCTGCATCGGCAGCCGGTTCAGCTGCGGCTCGCAGTCCATCGCCTCGCCGAGCAGGCGCACCAGGGTGGAAAGCTCCACGGTGCGCGACTCGCCCAGGTTGAAGATATCGTAGACCGGCTCTTTAGCGACATCCAGCCAGTCGAGGGCGCCGAGCACCCCCTGCAGGGTGTCGCTGATATAGGTGTAGTCGCGCCGGGTGGTGCCGTCGCCGAAGAAGGGGATCGGCTTGCCGCCGGCCATCAGGCGGGCGAACTTGTGGATCGCCAGGTCAGGGCGCTGGCGCGGGCCGTAGACGGTGAAGAAGCGCAGGCAGGCGACCGACATGCCGTAGAGGTGATGGTGGTTGTGGCAGAGCAGCTCGCCGGCCTTCTTGGTGGCGGCGTAGGGCGAGATGGGACGATCGACCCGGTCGGACTCGGAAAAGGGGACCTTCTCGTTGTTGCCGTAGACCGAGGAGGATGAGGCGAAGGCGACCCGCGTCACCCCGGCCCGTCGGCAGGCCTCGAGCAGCTCGAGGGTGCCGTCGACGTTGACCTCGTAGTAGAGGCGGGGGGACTCGATCGAGGGTCGCACGCCGGCCATGGCGGCCAGATGGACCACCGCCGCCTCCTCCGGATTTCCCAGGGCGGCCAGGGCGCGGTCGAGGTCGCCGGGCGAGCGCAGATCACCGCGCAGCGCCGCCAGTGAGGCCCCGTCGCGCCGGGCGACGGCCCGCACGGCAGCCAGGTTGGACTCCTTGATCGCCGGATCGTAGAAGTTGTTGAAATTATCCAGGAGCACCACCCGCCTGCCCCCGGCAAGGAGGGCTTCGCAGAGGTGGGAGCCGATAAAGCCGGCGCCGCCGGTCACCAGGACGGAAGAGATCGCCATTGTCGCCTCAGCGCTTTCTGACCAGGGCCGAGAGTTTTTCCTCGGCCTGGAGGCGGGCGACGATCTTCTCGGCGGCCGCCGAAGTTTTAAAGGGACCGACGAAGACCCGGTGCCAGACCCCTTTTTCCTTGAGGTCGGCCGTCTCGACGAAGGAGGCGTAGGACTTGTCGGAGAGCCGTCCGCTCAGCTTCGCGGCGTCGTCGGCGCCACGGAAGGAGGCCACCTGCACCACGTAGGCGCCGTCGGCACTGGCTGCGGGGGGCTTTTGCGCGGGAACCGGCGCCGCGACCACTTTTTCGGGTTCGGCCGCGGCCGCCTTCGGTTTCGGTTCAACCGCTTTCCGCTCCGCCGGCTTCTTCTCTTCGGGATCCAGATTGATGCCGCTTCCCAGCGGCGACGGCTCCCCCTTGGGCAGAGAATCGTAGAAGGTCAGCTTTTCGGCGCTCTTTTCCGACCCGGAGGCGGGAGGCTGCTTCTCCGAGACGGTGCCGGCGACCGGAATGCGGGGCGAAGATGACGCCGGAGCTGCCGCCACCTCGGATCCAGAGGCACCGCGACCGACCATCACGCCGAGGGTGAAGCTGACCAGCGAAACGGCCAGAACCAGAACCAGCAGCACCAGCGCCTGTTTCTTCTCCATGCGGCGCTGACTGCGGGAAACAACCTGACGTGTCATGAGACTCCTCCCCGTCACATCCGCTCCGGGGCCGATATCCCGAGAAGCGTCAGTGCGTTTTCGAGAACGATACGGACGCAGTTGACCAGGTAGAGCCGGGCCCGGCTGGTGGCGGGATCGTCGACGAGCACCCGCTGCCGGTTGTAGTAGCTGTGGAACTGGGCGGCCAGCTCCTGCAGGTAGAAGACTATGCGGTGCGGCTCCAGGCTCTGGGCGGCATTTTCCACCGTCTCCGGGTAGCGGGCCATCAGCTTGGCCAGGGCCAGCTCCTCGTCCAGGGCCAGCCGGTCGAAATCGACCTCGCCGAGAGCCGGCACGGCAACCTGCTGTTCGGCTGCGTTGCGGTTGACACTGCAGACCCGAGCATGGGCGTACTGGACGTAGTAGACCGGGTTGTCCGAGCTCTGCTCCTTGGCCAGGTCGAGATCGAAGACGAGCTGGGCGTCGGTGCGGCGCATGAGGAAGAAGAAGCGGGTGGCGTCGCGGCCGACCTCGTCGATCAGGTCGTGCAGGGTGACGTAGCTGCCGGCGCGCTTGGAGATCTTGACCTCCTCGCCGCCGCGCATTACGGTCACCATCTGGTGCAGCACGTAATCGGGCCAGCCCTGCGGAATCCCCGTATCGAGGGCCTGCAAACCGGCCCGCACCCGGGTCACCGTACTATGGTGGTCGGAGCCCTGTTCGTTGATGACGCGGGTGAAGCCCCGCTCCCACTTATTGAGATGATAGGCGACGTCGGGGACGAAGTAGGTGTAGTTGCCGTCGGCCTTGCGCATCACCCGGTCCTTGTCGTCGCCGAAGTCGGTGGTCCGCAACCAGAGGGCGCCGTCCTGCTCGTAGGTGTGTCCCTTCTCGGTCAGGAGCCGGACCACCGCGTCTACCCGCCCCTCGGCATAGAGGCTGGACTCGAGAAAATAGACGTCGAAACCGACGCCGAAGACCGACAGGTCCCGGTCCTGCTCCCGGCGCAGGTAGGCGACGGCGAAATGGCGGATCGCTTCGAGATCCTCGGGATCTGCGGCGGCGGTGACGTGCCGGTCGCCGGCGTCGACGGTCTCGCCGGCCAGGTAGGAGCGAGCCAGGTCGCGGATGTAGTCCCCCTGGTAGCCGTCGGCGGGCCAGCGCGAATCGTCCGGCTCGATGCCGAGACAGCGGGCCTGCACCGACAGGGCGAGATTGGTGATCTGGGCGCCGGCATCGTTGTAGTAGAACTCGCGGGTGACGTCCCAGCCGGTGGCCGCCAGCAGGCGGCAGAGGCAGTCGCCCACCGCCGCGCCCCGGCCGTGGCCGATGTGCAGGGGGCCGGTCGGGTTGGCGCTGACGAACTCCACCTGGACCTTGCGCCCCGAACCGTCGCGGCCGCGGCCGTAGCTACGGCCGCCGCGCTGGATTTCGTCGAGTACACCGTACCAGCAGCGGTTGGTCAGGAAGAAGTTGATGAAGCCGGGCCCGGCGATCTCCACCTGCCGCCACATCTCGCCCCGGCCGAGGGCCTCGACGAGTATTTCGGCGATCTTGCGGGGAGCCTTTTTTTCCGGTTTGGCCAGCATCATCGCCACGTTGGTGGCGAAGTCGCCATGCGCGGGATTGGCCGGGATCTCCAGGCTGAAATCGGGGAATTCGCCCGAATCGAGCCGGCCCTGGGCATAGCAGGACTCAAGCGCGGCGCGGACGGCTTTTCGCAATCGTTCTTTCATCTTCGGTCAGTCTTTCTCAGGGGTTTCGTCGTTGAAGCGGAACCGCCGGCCGGCTCCGGTTGAAGCGGGCTCGCCAGAAAGAGAGTATGTTATCGCCACTGCTGCGCTACTGTCAAGAAAAGCCGTGGAGAAGGCAAAAGTAGTCGAAGGATTGCTATTCCGGGAGCAGCAGTCACAATAGGAGGGGAGCAAGGGGAGGGATCGTTTTGAGGACGGGATGGTTCAAGCGGGGAGCGAAACGATGAGCGAAATAGACGTGTTCTGGGCGGTCGAAGACCAGGGCGAAAGGTTGCGGGAGCTGACTTCCGACGATCCGCAAATCAAGGAAGAGCCGCTCCGGCGCGATGTGCGCTCCCTGGGCAGGCTACTCGGTACGGTGATCAAGGAGCAGTCCGGGGAGGCGGTCTTCGAACTCGAGGAAAAGTTGCGTCGGCTGGCGATCAGCCACCGTGAGGAGGAACGCGGCAACGAGGAGAAGGAGTCGGAAGGCTCCGCCGAGCGCGAACTGCTGGACCAGATGACGGCGATTATCGCCGACATGAACGAGGCCGAAGCCCACCGGATCGTCAAGGCCTTCGCGACCTTCTTCGAACTCACCAATCTGGCCGAGACCGCCCATCGCAAGCGGCGCAGCCGGGCCCACCGGGTCGCCGGAGATCCCGGCAAGGCCGGCTCGCTGCGCGCCACCCTGCAGCGAATGCACGATGCCGGCATCGACGCCGAGGATGCCCTGCGCCGGCTGGGACAGGTGGAGGCCGTGCCGGTCTTCACCGCCCACCCGACCGAGGTGGCGCGCAGGGTGGTCCTCTTCAAGCGGCGGCGTATCGCCGGGCTCCTGACGCAACTCGATCGCCTGCCGTTGGCGGCCGCCGAGGCCGAAGCAGACCAGGAGGCGATCCTGGGGGAAATCACCGCCCTTTGGCAATCGGACGAGGTGCGTCGACGAAAGCCGACGGTGAGGGATGAAATCGTCATGGGCCTCGACCATTACCCGGCGGCCCTCCTGCCCTGCCTGGTGCCGCTCTACGAGGAGCTGGCCCGGGATTTCCGCCACGTCTACGGGATCGACATCGATCCGACCGACCTGCCGCAGGTGGTGCGCTTCGGCTCCTGGATCGGCGGCGACCGCGACGGCAACCCCTTCGTAACCGCCGAGAGCACCCGGGTCGCCCTGCAGAAGTCCCGCGAGGTCATCCTCTCTCACTATCTCGAGGCCGTCGAGCGCCTCAGGGACAGGATCACCCCTTCGACCTGCCAGACCGGCAGCGCGCCCGAGCTCCAGGCCGCCCTCCAGCAGTACGTCCGGCGCATGCCCGAGGCGGCCCGCGAGGTGGACACCCTGCCCGAATGCGAACCGTGCCGGCGCTACCTCGGCTTTATCCGCCACCGCCTGCGCCGCACCCTGGGGGAGCCGAACGGCCCGGAGGCCTATCCGGACGCCGGAGAACTCCTGGATGACCTCGACCTGCTCGGGCGTGCCCTGCGCGAGCGGCGCGGTGAACGCCTGGCCCGGCGCCTGGTCGCTCCCCTGCGCCTGCAGGTCGCCACCTTCGGCTTTCATCTGCACAGCCTCGATATTCGGCAGCATGGCCGGGTCCATGCCGAGGCGGTCGAGGAACTGGCGGCCGGCGGCAATGACAAGTCGGAGAGACTGCCGTCCTCGCCGTCGCCGCAGACCGCCGAACTGCTCGACACCCTGCGGGCCATCGCCCGGATGAAGGAGGAATTCCCCCCCTGCTCCATGCGCAGCTACGTCATCAGCGGCGCCTCTTCGGTGCGGGACATCCTGTCGCTGACCTGGCTCATGGAGCTGTGCGGCATCACCGTCGCCGGCAACGAAGTGAAGGGCGATCCCGGCCTGATGCCGGTGCCGCTCTTCGAGTCGATCGAGGACCTGCGCAACGCGCCTGAAATCTGCCGGGTCCTTTGGTCGAGCGAGGATTTCGCCCCCTACCTCGATTCCTGGGGACGCTGGCAGGAAGTGATGCTGGGTTACTCCGACTCCAACAAGGACGGCGGCATGCTCACCAGCAGTTGGGAACTCTACAAGGCGCACCGGGCCCTGCACCGGGTGGCCGAGGAGTGCAACGTGCGTCTGAAGCTTTTCCACGGCCGCGGCGGCACCGTCGGCCGCGGCGGCGGCCCGACCCACCGGGCGATCGTCTCCCAGCCGCCCGGCGCCTTCACCGGCGCCTTCAAGCTCACCGAGCAGGGCGAGGTGATCAATTTCAAATACTCCGATCCGGCCCTGGCCCGGCGCAACCTCGAACTGATGGTGGCCGCGTCCCTCGAAGCCCTCTCCCGCACCGGCCTCGTCGAAGCACAGGCGGAGGAAGACTGGGAGAAGGCCCTGGAGGAGATGTCCCGGACGGCCTTCGCCTTCTATCGCCAGAAGATCGCCGACAACCCCGACATCCTGCCCTATTTCGAACAGGCCACCCCGGTAAACGAGTTCGAGCTGGCCAAAATCGGCTCCCGTCCCTCGCGGCGCAAAGAGAGCCGGGGCCTGGAGGACCTGCGCGCCATTCCTTGGGGCTTCGGTTGGATTCAGAGCCGGCTGCTGATCCCGGCCTGGTTCGGGGTCGGCACCGCCCTGGAACGATTCGCCGAACGCGGCGAGGACCAGCGGGAGCTGCTGCGCACGATGATGCGCCGCTTTCCCTTCTTTTTCGACCTGATCCGCAACGTCGAGATGGGGATGGCCAAGGTCGACCTCCCTCTGGCCCGCCGGTATGCCTCGCTGGTCCCCGACGCAGAGCTGCGTGAACGGGTCCTGTCGATGCTGATCGAAGAATTCCATCGCACCTGCCGCCAGGTGCTGGCGATCACCGGCCAGGACCGCCTGCTGGAAGCCAACCCCGACCTCTCGCGCTCTTTGCGCCTGCGCAATCCCTACGTCGATCCGATGAGCCTGGTCCAGATCGAACTGCTGCGCCGCAAGCGCGGCGGAAGCGGCTCGGAGGAGCTCGACTACGTGCTGGCCGCCACCATCAACGGCATCGCCGCGGGCCTGCGCAATACCGGCTAGGCCGACTCCCGGGAGCGTTCCAAATCGGTCGGAAGTCGGCGGTCCAGAGCATCTGAAAAAGATTTCTTCTGCCGCCCTCCGTCGCCAGGGGCGGCAGTCCGACCGTCCGACCGCTTTGCCTAAAAAAAAGGGTCCCGCGGGTTTGATTTGCACCCGCGGGACCCTTTGACCTTTATTCGCATCCGGCCGAGCCGGAAACCCTCTATTTTTTTTCAGCGTCCTTCGATTCGGCTTCTTTTTTTTTGTCCGCAGATGGGAACTGGTAGACCACCTCGTCGTCCTTGACCATGCCGAGTTCGCGACGGGCGATGCTCTCGATGTAGCGGCGATCGGAGCGCAGGGCTTCGATTTCCTTCCGCAACTCCGCCTTGGTCGCCTCCAGCTCCTCGATCTGTTCCTGCAGGGCCGCCTTTTCCCGGCTCAGTTTCAATGTTCGCAGAATACCCTTCTCGCCGAAAAGAGCGATCCCCAGAAGCAGGGCGATCAAGAGAAGCGACCAGACCGGCATCTTTCTGTTGGGCGAAAATGACGCGGGCTCGGAAGGCGGCATAGCCATGACTCTCTGGCAGTGAATACTTTTTTGGGCAATAGGTTGAAAGAAAGACGCCCACCGGAAAAACCGGCGGGCGTCCTGGATGCGAATTTACTCCATCGAGACCTGCTCCCGGATTTTTTCCAGGGTCTTGGAGCCGATCCCCTTCACCTTGATGAGATCTTCGGAGCGACTGAAATTTCCGTGCTCGGACCGATAGGCCACGATGCGCTCGGCCGTCACCCGGCCGATGCCCGGCAGGATCTGGAGTTCCTTGGCGCTGGCGGAGTTGACGTTGACCGTCGTCGCTTCGACGGCGGCGACGTGAACCTGCCCGTTGGCGGCAAGCGATGTCACCGGAGCGGTAAAGGCCAGACAGACAACGGTCAAAACAATCCAGACAAATTTCTTCATTTGTTCCCTCCTCCTGTTTAAAAGTTTTTTGGTGACCTCCCGACCGTTAGTTTCCCCTCCTCCCCCCTTTCGTGTTGAATTTAAAGCAATAGGCCGGGAATACAAAAAACGAAAATGCAAACATCCGCCTTGCGGCGTACAAATACCGGGAATCGAACCTTCCGCCAACCGAAGATTTCCGTCGGCAGGGACCGTTTCCGGACAGGACCTACTTAGCACATCCAAATGGCAAGGTCAACCAGTTCCCGGAGACGGAACCTGCCCTCAATCCTCGGCCTCGTCGAGACTGCCGCCGAACTCAGCCACCCGGCCGAGCCCGGTCAAGGCGAACGAAACGAGGTATTCGGTGTCCTCCAGGCGGTCACGGTAAGTCAGGTAAAGGCTCCAGCATTGGGCCCGGTACTCCAGGTCCACCGCCTGCTCCAGGGTCGTCTGTTCCTCGAAGTCATACCGGTGCCGATAGCCGAGATAGACCGGTTTCAGGATACTCAAGTCGACCTCCCCGGAAAGATACTCCAACTCCTCCTGCCGATAACGGTAGTCCAGGGAGAGCTCGTTTCCGGAGCGATCAGTCACCGCTCCACGGGCATTAAAAACAACAAACCGGTTGGTGAATCCATCTTCGTCGGCGTTGACATCGTAGCGGGCATCGATATCGAGGTAGCTCCAGCGGGTCGGGCGCAGGATCATTTCGGCCCGGATATCGGAAAAAGGCCGCAGGCGGTCCTGGGAATTCAGGCGGTCCCGGCGCGACTCCCGAATATCGTATTCCTGGGACAGCCGCAGATAGAGAAACTCGTGGTAAACTGTCTCGCCCTCCTCCGGCTCGAGGCGGGCGACAAAGCGATTGGTCAGGGCGAGGGCGATTTTATTCTCGGGACCGATTTCATCGAGAGCGTCGAACTGGGGGAGATGCTCCTGGTTCTCGGGTGAGATGTAACTGTAGACCAGTTCCGGTTCGATGCTGTGGCGGATTTTTTTTACCACCGGACCGCCGGGGGAGTAGACCCGATCGAGGCGGCTGGAAAAATGAGTGGAAAAATCCCAAAGACCCTCCTTTTCAAAACCGGGCCCCTCGTCGGAGGTCCAATAGAGACGTTCCCTGAAGCCGATCTCCGGCTGAATCGCCAGCGCCCGAACCGGCTTGAAAATGGCCGAAAGCGAGGGCCGGGCCGTCAATCTCTGCCCCTTGACCCCTTCCTTTCTCCAGAAATAAGTATAGCCCGACTCCAGGGCCGCGTAGACCGGTGTTTCTCCCAATCTTTGCCGAATGGACTCGAAACGGACCTCCGGCAAACGCTGCAGGGTCAGGTCGTTTTTCTGCTCCAGGTCCTTGATGTACTTGAGCTGGGCGCCAAGGTTCCGATTGCCCCACGAACGGCTGCCAGCGACGACCGACTGGGCCGTATCCTTGTTGTATTCTTCGGCCGCCTCGCCGAAATCGTCGAAATAGTCCCGACTGCTGACGTACTCCGCGTCGGCGGAGAGCCAGACGTCGCCCGGCAGGGTTCCGCCGTGCAGCCAGTTGAAGGCATAGCGGTCGTCGCCGTCGGCAAGACCGTTAATGTGATAGCCCTTGAGCTCGCCCTCGTTGTCCTGGCCCAGAACGTAGCGGTATTCGATGCCCTTGCCGATACCGAGGTCGGAGAGGTAGTCGAGATAGAACGTGGCGTCCATGTTACGATCGATCACCTGGTAATAGGCGAGGGAAAGCTCGGTGCCGCGCTTCTGCGAGTATCCGTAGCGGGGCATCAAAAATCCCGATTCGCGTTCGGATTTGACGGGATAGAGCAGATAGGGCGTGTAGAGCACCGGTAGTTTGTGCAGATAAAAGACGACGTCCCGGGCGCGGGCGTAGCCGCCGAGGGTGACGTCGAGACGGCGGGCGCTGAATCGCCAGGACGGATTCGGTCCGTCGCAGGTGGTGAACGCTCCGTCTTCCACCCGGTAGGTTTGTTCACCGAGTTTTTCGATTTCGGCTCCGGTTAGATGGAAATTATGCTCCCTGAGAAAAACCCTTCCGTCGGTCAGACGGCCCCGGCCGGTATCGAGGTTGAGGCTCATCTCCTCGCTTTCGAGCTCACCGGCCGGTTCGCTCAGCCGCACGTGGCCGGAGGCCTCGGCCTCACCGGTTTCGGTGTTCCAATCGACCCGATCGGAAAGCAGGGTCAAATCTCCTTTCCGCACCCGGACCTGGCCCGAGGCGTGATAGGTCGAGGTATTCTCGTCAAAGGTCAGTTGATCGGCTTCGATGCGAACCGGCGATTCATCGCGCAGGCTCTCGCCGCCTTCCAGGGCCAGGGCCTTGACGGGAAGACAGAGGATAGCGATCGTCACCAGCAGCACCCCCCGGATCGACAGGAAAGACTTCACGACCGTTTCATCTCCTGATTCATCAGAAATTCCCGGGCGGCAGCCACGAGAAAGAGGGAGCCTGCCACGAGAACGATTTCTCCACCGGCCCGATCGGCCAGAGCCTTCGATAGCGCCTCCTGCGGCTGCTCGAAGGCCTCGGCGCGGCCGCCCCTGCCGCGGACGAGTCGGACCAGCTCGTCCGGCGCCGTCGCCTGCTCGACCGGCGCGAGGGTACAATAGACTTTGGTCGCTCTTGCCAGAAGTGGCTTCAGGATGTCCCCGGCGACCTTGTCCCGCTTCATCCCCAGCACCCAGCGGACACCATCGATCTGCAGGGTATCGAGGTATTCGGCCAGCACCGAGGCCCCGCCGGCGTTGTGCGCGCCGTCGAGCAGCACCTCGCGGCCTCCCCGCCACCACTCCAGACGGCCCGGCCACCGCGTCCTGGAAACCCCCTCGATAACGGCTCCGTCGGCAATTTCGGCTCCCTGGCGCCGCAGCAGGCCAACGGCAGCCAGGGCCAGGGAGAGATTGCCATGTTGATGGGCACCGGGCAACGCGGTTTTCAGCTCGGTAAGTTCGAGTCCCACTCCCCGATAGCTGAAGCCTGCTCCTGACTCCGAGGCGGAAAAATCATGCCCGTAACGAAAACACGGTGCTCCGACCTGCCGGGCCCTTGCCTCGAGAACTTTCCGGGCCGCTGGCTCCTGGGGGCCGATGATCACCGGAACGCCATTTTTGATGATGCCCGCTTTTTCCCCGGCGATCGCCGCCAGGTCCGCACCGAGATACTCGGCGTGGTCATGGCAGATCGGGGTGATGATAGAGACTCCGGGCCGGACCGCGTTGGTCGCGTCGAGACGTCCTCCCATGCCTACCTCGAGCAGCGTGAAGTCGACCTGCTGCTGCTTGAAGTGGTGCAGTGCGAGGGCGGTGGTAAATTCGAAAAAGGTAACTGGAATTCCTTCCGCAAAACGACGTACGTCGTCGGTCAGCCGGGCCACCTCCTGCTCGGCGATGGGACGACCGTCGATCCGGATTCGTTCGGTGAAGGAATGCAGGTGGGGCGAGGTGTAGAGTCCGACCCGAAAACCGGCGCCGGTGAGGATCTCGGCCAGGGTCGCGCACACCGACCCCTTGCCGTTGGTGCCGGCGACGTGAACGATCCGCATGTCCCGATCCGGACGACCGAGCCTCGAGAGAAGGGTGCGGATGTTGTCGAGCCCCAGCTTGATCCCGAAACGCTGCAGACCGTAGAGATAGTCGAGGCTTCGGCGATAATCGTCTTGCAGTTTTCTCATGGTTCAGGACCGGGCATCCTCGAAAGGCGGAGAAAAGGGGCGCGGCCCCGGGCCTTCTGTTACCGATAGACGGCGAAGGGGTTCACGGCGGGCTAGCTGTTGGTGAAAATTCGCAGAATCTGCGCCAGGCGGGCCTTCATCTCCTTGCGGGGAACGATCATGTCGACCATGCCATGCTCAAGAAGGTACTCGCTGCGCTGGAAACCCTCGGGCAGTTTCTGGCGAATGGTCTGTTCGATCACGCGCGGGCCGGCAAAACCGATCAGGGCCTTGGGTTCAGCCATATTGATATCACCCAGCATGGCGAAGCTGGCGGTGACACCGCCCGTGGTCGGGTCGGTGAGGACAGAAATGAAAGGGATGCCCGCCTCCCGAAGCTTGGCCAGGGCGGCGCTCGTCTTGGCCATCTGCATCAGCGAAAGGATGCTTTCCTGCATGCGTGCCCCGCCCGAGGAGGAAAAGACGAGGACGGGAGACCTCTTCTCCAGCCCCTTCTCGATGGCACGGGTGATCTTTTCGCCGACGACCGACCCCATGCTGCCGCCCATGAAGCCGAAATCGAAAACAGAAACGACCACCGCCAACTCCTCGATGGTGCCCTCGCCGCAAACGACCGCATCGCCGCCGCCGGCCTTTTTTAACGCGGCCTTGATCCGGTCCCTGTATTTTTTCGAGTCCTTGAAATCGAGGAAGTCGACCGACTGCATATCGGCGTCCATCTCCGCGAAGGACCCCTCGTCCAGAATCAAGTCGATACGCTGCCGGGCGCTGATGCGAAAATGATAATCGCACTTGGGGCAGACGTTCAGGTTGCGCTCGATCTCCTTGGTATAGATGATCTCGTCGCAATTCTTGCATTTGGTCCAGACCCCTTCCGGCATCTGTATCTTCTTTGACTCCGCCGATGCCAGTGGAGCTTTCGATTTTTTAAACCAAGCCATATCTCAACCTCGTAATCGTTGGACGTTTTTCGCGCTCAAAAGACGAATTCCTCGCCCCCCTGCAGGACCTGGAGATCCCTGCCGCTCAACTGCTTCGGTTGGGCCGAAAGTGTTGAGAACTCCAGGTGGCAATAGACCCCGGTCAGGTTGTTTAATCGAGGGAAAAAAGGAGTCCAATCAAAAGCGGCCTTCAACTGGTTTCTCACCACGGGACAAGCCCGGCGCGTTCAACTCCCCGGCAGTCTATGCCACCAGCCGCTTGACCCCCTCCTTAAGCGAACGGACGAAACGTCCCACCTGGGCCGTCAGGTCGGGGGATTTCCCGTAGGCGGCGATGACCTTGACCAGGGCGCTGCCGACAACCACCGCGTCGGCAAAGCGGCCCACCGCGGCCGCATCGGCCGGCGAGGAGATGCCGAAGCCGACCGCTACCGGCACCGGACTCTCCCTTTTCAGCCCGCGAACCTCCTCCTCGATGCCGGCGGCGTCGATGTGCTGAACACCGGTGACGCCCGTCATCGAAACGTAGTAGAGAAAGCCTTCCCCTTCGGCGGCCAGTCTCGCCCTGCGCTCCGGCGGGGTCGTCGGCGCCAGCAGGGTGATCAGTCGTATCCCCGCGGCCTTCAGGCCATCGATGATCTCGGGCTTTTCCTCCGGCGGCAGGTCGACAAGAAGCAGCCCGTCGATTCCCGCCGCGGCGGCGTCGGTGGCGAAGCGCTGTGGTCCGTAGCGAAATATCGGATTGTAATACCCCATCAAGATGATCGGTGTGTTGGTATGCGCACGCACCCGCCGCACCATCTCCAGGATGGCCGGCAGGGTGGTGCCGGTGGCCAGAGCCCGTTCCGAGGCCGCCTGAATGGTCGGTCCGTCCGCCATCGGATCGGAGAAGGGAACTCCCAGCTCGATCAGGTCCGCACCGGCCTCGACCAAGGTGTGGATAAGACTTTCGGTGGTGGAAAGATCGGGGTCTCCGGCGGTGATGAAGGGGATCAGCGCTGTTTCCCCCTGCTTCTGCAGGTGTGCGAACGTCGCCTCGATTCGGCCCATGGTCTTACCTCTGCTCCAGCCTAAATTTGGCCAGTTTAGTCGAACCCCTGCCCCTTTTCAACCGTTTTCTCCTTCGCTCAGGCGCCGGACCTTTTCCAGAAGTTCCAGGAACATCTCCCGCGTCATCCGTCCGGTCTGGACATTATAGCGGCTGGTATGATAGCTCGCCACCAGCCAGGGTCCGCCGGCCGGGCGATAGAGGGCACCATGGGCGAAGGGATAGTCGCCCAGACGCCCGATCAGCCCCTCCCGGCGCAGTTGGCGAAGATAGCTGACGAAGGCGCCCTGCCCGAGAAAGAGCAGGACCTTGAGCCGCTCCAGGGCGGCAAGCTCGCGACGTAAAAAAGGATGGCAGCACTCGAATTCGGCCGTCGTCGGTTTGTTCTCGGGCGGCAGGCATTTTACCGCATTGTTGATATAGAGATCGGTCAGGGTCAGCCCGTCCCCCGCATGCTCGGCCTCGGCGCGGCTGGCGAAACCGGCCTGATGCAGCAAGGGGTACATGAAATCCCCCGCGCCGTCCCCGGTAAAGGGCCGACCGGTGCGGTTGGCTCCGTGTGCGCCGGGAGCCAGGCCGACCAGACAGACCCGCGCCCGGGGATCGCCGAATCCGGGGACGGGACCGTTCCAGTAATCGTCGCGGCTCAGTCCGCGCCGAGGCGGCAGGCTGGCCATGTGCCGGACCAGGCGCTGGCAGCGGCGACATTCGAGCAGACCGGGAAGAGCTGAACCAGGCATGAATCTAGGGATTTTCTTGCTCCTTATCGGTCGCGGCTTCGAGACCGGCCAGAACCGTTTCGTGATAGCGGGAAAACTCGTTCCGGCCGGTGAGGCCGGCCAGGAAGGCCTGCGGCCCGTGAATGCGGCTCTCGATGGACACCCGGGTCCCTTCGGCGGCCGGCTTCAGCCTCAGGGTCGTCCGGCTGCGGCTGCCGAGCACTCCGCCCCGGCTCCAGACCAGTTCTTGCCCGGGAACGACCCTCTCGATCCGGGCGGGGGTTGTCCGGGAATTGCCCCTGAGAACCAGCTCTAGCGTCGCCCCCTGCCGCAGAGAAGGCGACAGGGACGACTTTTCTACTCCGGGCCACCAGCGGGGCCAGGACTCGACGGCCGTCAAAACCTTCCAGAGATCGGCCGCGGGGCGGCCGACGAGGTGCGAATTTTCCACCGAAAATTCCTTCTCGCCGGTGGCGAGCATCATGACCGCGAAGGCGGCGGCCAGCACAACCGCCAGAATGGTCGCCTTCTTCAGCATTCCTTCTTCACCGCGTCGAGAACCTTATTTCTTCTCGCCGGGACCCTTACCCCCGGACGGTTTTTGCGAGCCTCCGCCCTTGCTGCGCCTGGGCCGGCGGCGACGGCTCCGTTCCTTGCCGCCTTTCTTCTCGGGCACGGGAGCCTTTTTCTTGCGCGGCGCGGGGCGTTTGTAATCCCAGAAGAAATCGTCATCTTCCGGGAAGGCGCTGGGAATTTTGTTGCCGATATACTCTTCGATGTCGGGCAGGTGAAAGACCATGTCCTCGTCGGCGAAGCTGATCGCCTTGCCAAGCGCGCCGGCCCGTGCGGTACGACCGATGCGATGGACATAATCCTCCGGGTCCTGGGGCAGGTCGTAATTGATCACGTGCGTCACTCCTTCGACATGAATGCCGCGAGAGGCGACGTCGGTGGCCACCAGGAAGGTCAGCCGACCTTCCTTGAAATCCTTGAGAATCCGCATCCTCTTGGTCTGGGGGATGTCGCCGGAGATGACGGCCGCCTTGCAATCGTTGGCCTTGAGACGGTCGGTGAGATGTTCGGCTTCGCGTTTGGTGTTGACGAAAACGAGAACCCGCTCGGCCGCCTCCTCCTGCTTCAGCAGCCCGAGCAGGAGAGGAAACTTTTCCCGTTTCCCGGCATGGTAGAGGATCTGGTCGACTCGCTCGGCGGTGACCTGCTCCGGTTCGATCCGCACCTTTTCAGCCAGGTCCATGAATTCGTAGGCCAGCTCCATGACCCGCGGACTCAAGGTCGCGGAAAAGAGCATGGTCTGGCGTTTTTCGAAGGGCGGCAGCTTGCGCAGGATATAACGCAGATCACGGATGAACCCCATGTCGAACATGCGGTCGGCCTCGTCGATCACCACCGCCTCCATGCGGCCGAAGGAAAAGACCCGCTGCTTGGCATAGTCGATCAGCCGCCCCGGGGTGGCCACGATGACGTCGACGCCATCCCTGAGCGCCTGGCGCTGCTTATCATAATCGACGCCGCCGAAAATGGGCTGGACCTTGAGAGGGCAGAATTCCCCGAGGCCCTTGGCGTCTTCACAGATCTGCACCACAAGCTCACGGGTGGGGGCCAGAACCAGAGCCCGGGGGCTGCCGGTCGTTTCGGCGTCGCTGCGCAGCAGGCGGGTGAAGAGGGAGATGAGAAAGGCGGCCGTCTTGCCGGTGCCGGTCTGCGCCTGGCCGGCGACGTCCTTGCCCTCCAGCGCCAGCGGAATCGACTCTTCCTGCACCGGCGTCAGTTCGGTGAATCCGACCCCTGCGATCCCCTTGAGGACTTCTTCGGGGAGGTTCAGTTCGGTAAATTTCAATGCTTTTCCTTTGGAAACAGGGTTCAGGTACCAGGACTCAGGAATCAGGTTCAAGTCCCAGGCCTTTCCTGAAACCCGACTCCTGACTCCTGAAGCCTGCCTTAAAGTTCGACTCCCATCGCCTCGGCCACGGTATGGATGTCCTTGTCCCCCCGACCGGAGAGGCAGATGGTGATCACCTGGTCCGGGGAGAGGGTCGGGGCCAGCTTCAGCACCTGGGCCACGGCGTGGGCGCTTTCCAGAGCGGGAATGATCCCTTCGAGCTCGGTCAGCAGGCGGAAGGCTTCCAGGGCCTCCCGGTCGGTGATCGACACGTATTCGGCCCGGCCGATATCGTGCAGGTGGGAGTGCTCCGGACCGACTCCGGGGTAATCGAGGCCGGCGGAGATTGAATGGGCATGCTCGATCTGCCCCTGGTCGTCCTGCAGCAGGAAGGTCTTGTTGCCGTGCAGCACGCCGACCTTGCCGGCCCCGATCGAAGCGGCATGCTTGTCGGTATCGACCCCCAGTCCGGCGGCCTCGACGCCGATCAGCCGCACCTGCTCGTCCTCGATGAAAGGATAGAACATGCCCATGGCGTTCGAGCCGCCGCCGATGCAGGCCAGCGCCACATCCGGCAGGCGACCCTCGGCGGCGAGGATCTGCTCTCGGGTCTCGCGGCCGATAACCGCCTGGAAATCCCTTACCAGCATGGGGTAGGGATGAGGCCCGGCCACCGTGCCGATGATGTAGAAGGTGTCGCGCACGTGGGTCACCCAGTGCCGCAGCGCGTCGTTCATGGCGTCCTTGAGGGTCGCGGTGCCGCTGGTCACGCCATGAACCTTGGCGCCGAGGAGCTTCATGCGAAAGACGTTGAGGGACTGCCGCCGGATATCCTCGGTGCCCATGAAAATCTCGCATTCCATACCGAAGAGGGCCGCCACGGTGGCCGTCGCCACTCCGTGCTGCCCGGCTCCGGTCTCGGCGATGACTCTTTTCTTGCCCATGTGCCGGGCGAGCAGGGCCTGGCCGACCGTGTTGTTGACCTTGTGGGCGCCGGTATGGTTGAGGTCCTCGCGCTTGAGGTAGATTTTTGCCCCGCCGAGATGTTCGGTGAGGCGGCGGGCGAAATAGAGGGGGCTGGGCCGCCCCACGTAGTCCTTCAGGTAGTGATCGAGCTCGGCCTGAAAGGCGGGGTCCCGGCGGACGGTCTCATAGGCCTCCTCCAGCTCGAGCAGGGCCGGCATCAGGGTCTCGGCAACGTAGCGGCCGCCGAACTGGCCGAAATGCCCTTTTTTGTCGGGAAAGTCGTACATGGGTTGTCCTTCGTTTTGTAGGGGCAGGCCTCGTGCCTGCCCAGGGCACCCACAAGGGGTGGCCCTACGCGGTTTTCGCGTTGCGGATAAAAGCCGCCACCTTCTCCGGGTCCTTGACCCCGGGGGCGGACTCGACGCCGCTCGAGACATCAACGCCGTAGGGCCGGACCGCATCGATCGCCTCGGCCACGTTTGCAGGCGTCAGACCTCCGGCGAGAATCACCCGGGTCGCCGCGGCGACCCGGGCGGCCAGCTCCCAGTCGAAGCGGTGGCCGGTGCCGCCGTACCGGCCCTCGACCCAGGCATCGAGCAGTAGAGCCGAAACCGGATAGTCCCCGACGTTTGCAAGGCTCTCCGCATCCCGGACCCGCAGGGCCTTGACCACCCGATGCGGCGGAAAGCTGCAGGCCTCCGGCGGTTCGTCGCCGTGCAGCTGGATGACGTCGAGGCCGCAGAAGGCGGCGATCTCCGCCACCCGATCCGGCGCCTCATTGACGAACAGGCCGAAGGTGGTGACCATTGGCGGCAGCGCGGCGATGATTTCAGATGCCTTGCCGGGGCTGATGCAGCGCGGGCTCTTGTCGAAGAAGACCAGTCCCAGCGCGTCCGCCCCGCAGGCGGCGGCATGCAGGGCGTCGTCAATGTTCGTGATGCCGCAGATTTTGACTTTGACCATCGTCATCCTGTAGGGGCGCAATTCATTGCGCCCGGGGCGTGAAGAATCACGCCCCTCCAATATCAACCTTCCACCTTCGGCAGATGGGAGAGCGATTCCTTGATCGCCTCCTCGGGATACTCGTAATCCTCCAGCTTGCCGCTGAAATAGGCGTCGTAGGCGGCCATGTCGACATGGCCATGGCCGGAGAGGCAGAAGAGGATCGTCTTCTCCTTCCCCTCCTCCTTCGCCCGCAGGGCCTCGTCGATCGCTCCCCGGATGGCATGGGAAGACTCCGGCGCCGGGATGATTCCCTCGGCGCGGGAAAAAGCGACCGCCGCTTCGAAACAGGGGTTCTGCGCCGCCGCCCGCGCCTCGACCACGCCGGCTTTGACCAACTGCGAAACCAGCGGCGAGGCACCGTGGTAGCGCAGGCCGCCCGCGTGGATGCCGGGGGGCATAAAATCGTGCCCGAGGGTGTACATCTTCGAAATAGGGGCCATCTGGGCGGTGTCACCGTAATCGAAAGCATAGACCCCCTTGGTCAGGGTCGGACAGCTGGCCGGCTCCATCGCCACGATGCGCACGTCCCTGCCGGCGGCCTTGTCGGCGATAAAGGGGAAGGCGATCCCGGCGAAGTTGGAGCCGCCGCCGTGGCAGCCGATGACAACGTCGGGCGAGTCGCCGGCGAGCGCCATCTGCTCCTTCGCTTCCTGTCCGATAATCGTCTGGTGGAGGCAGACGTGGTTCAGCACGCTGCCCAAAGCGTAGCAGGTGTCGGCGCGGCTGGCGGCGTCCTCCACCGCCTCGCTGATGGCGATACCCAGGGATCCCTGGTTCTCCGGATCCCGTTCCAGGATGGTGCGGCCGGCGTTGGTGCGATCCGACGGCGAGGGGAGCACCTGCGCCCCTCACAGCTGAATCATGCTCTTGCGGTAGGGCTTCTGGCCGAAGGAGACCTTGACCATGTAGACCGTGCATTCCAGCCCGAACATCTGGCAGGCCAGGGCGATGGAGGAGCCCCACTGGCCGGCGCCGGTCTCGGTGGCGATGCGCCTGGTCCCGGAAACCTTGTTGTAATAGGCCTGGGGGACGGCGGAGTTCGGCTTGTGCGAGCCAGCGGGGGAGACCCCTTCATACTTGTAGTAGATCTTGGCCGGGGTGCCGAGGGCCTGCTCCAGGCGGTGGGCACGGAACATCGGCGAGGGTCGCCACAGACGGTAGATCTCCCTCACCTCCTCCGGAATCTCGATCCAGCGCTCCGTCGAGACTTCCTGTTCGATCAGGGGCATCGGGAAGATCGCCAGCATGTCGTCCGGGGTCACCGGCTGCAGGGTGCGGGGATTGACCACCGGCGCCAGCGGCCCCGGCATGTCGGGGATGATGTTGTACCAGCGCTTCGGAATCCGGTCTTCGCTCAGCAGGATCTTGGTCTGCATTCTCTCTCCTTGTGATCTCCATGCAGGGGCGGACGGCTTCCGCCCTAGGCGCATGCCATGCGCCCCTACAAATTTTCTCCCAGCAGAACCCGCAGTTTCGCCCCGATATCGCCCTCGCGCATCAGCGACTCGCCGACGAGGAAGCCCCTGGCGCCCGCTCTTTGCAGCCTGACCACGTCGGTTCGGGTGTGGATGCCGCTTTCGGCGACAATCAGGCGATTGCCGGGAACGATCTTCGCCAACCGCTCGGTGGTGGACAGATCGGTAACGAAGGTGCGCAGGTCACGGTTGTTGACGCCGACCAGCTCGCAGTTGACTTGCAACGCCGTATCGAGTTCCTGTTCATCGTGGACCTCGAGAAGGACATCCAGACCGAGTTCGCGGGCCAGGGCGGCGAAGTCTCGAAGCTCTGCCAGCTCGAGCATGGCGGCGATAAGCAGGACGGCGTCGGCGCCAGCCGCGCGGGCCTCGTAGAGCTGGTAGGGGTCGCAGACGAAATCCTTGCGCAGGATCGGAAGTCCGACGGATCGACGGATTTCCGTCAGATAGGCGAGGTGCCCCAGGAAAAAGCGCTCGTCAGTCAGGACCGAGAGGCAGGCGGCGCCGTTGGCCTCGTAAATCTCGGCGATGGCAACGGGGTCGAAGTCGGGGCGGATCACCCCTCTCGATGGGGAGCCCTTCTTCACCTCGGCGATGATCGGGGTCCGGTTCTCTTCCTCCGCCGCGTGCAGCGCCTGAACGAAGCAGCGCGTCTCCTCGAGACCGGCAATCCGGGCCCGCAGCTCCTTTTCGGGCACGCGGATTTTCGCCGCGGCGACCTCCTGCTTCTTGTGGGCAACGATTTCGTCGAGAATCATGGGAAATTCCAGAATACAGAATACAGAATACAGAATACAGAATGTGAAGGCACCTCCTTCTGACTTCTGTATTCCGCCTCCTGTATTCCAGGGATTTTATTCGTTCGTCAACCGCACGAGCCCGTCGAGTTTCTCCCGCGCCCGGCCCGAGTCGATCGAGCCGGCGGCCACTCCGATGCCGGCGGCAAGCTCGTCGCAGACGCCGGCGGCGGTCAGGGCGAAGGCGCTGTTGAGGATGACGACGTCGCGCTTGGGGCCCTTTTCCCCGCCGAGTACCGCCCGCACGATGGCGGCGTTGGCGTCGGCATCGCCGCCCTGCAGGTCGGCCAGGCGGCAACGGCTCAAGCCGAAGTCCTCGGGCTCGACCGTATAAAGTTTCACCTCCCCGGCGCGGATCTCCCCCACCCGGGTGGGGCCGGTCAGAGTCACCTCGTCCATCCCGTCCATGCCATGAACGACGAAGCCCCGCCGGCAGCCCAGCTGCACCAGCACTCGGCTGAGGGTCTCGACCAGGGCCTCCTGGTAGACGCCGAGAACCTGGCGGTCGGCACCGGCCGGGTTGGTCAGCGGGCCGAGAATGTTGAAGATGGTCCGGATGCCGATTTCCTTGCGCGGGCCGATGGCATGCTTCATCGCGCCGTGCAGCGCCGGAGCGAAGAGGAACCCGACTCCCACCTGGTCGATGCAGCGTTCCACCGTCTCGGCGGTCACATCGAGATTGACCCCGAGACGCTCGAGCACGTCGGCGCTGCCGCAGGCCGAGGAGACGCTGCGGTTGCCGTGCTTGGCCACCTTGACCCCGGAGGCGGCGACGACGAAAGCCACGGTGGTGGAGATGTTGAAGCTTCGGGTACCGCTGCCGCCGGTGCCACAGGTGTCGAGGATGGTCTCCCGGTCGACGTTGATCTCCTCCCGGTCGATGTCGAGCACTTTGCCGACGCGGATGGGGGTGGCGCGATCGCGCATCACCCGGGCGGCCCCGGTGATCTCCGCCACCGTCTCGCCCTTCATCCGCAGGCCGGTGATGAACGCGGCGACCTGGGCCGGCGTCGCCTCGCCGCCCATGATCTGGTCCATCACCTCGATCATCTCCGTCTCAGCGAGATCCTGCCCCTCCACCACTGTGGCGATCGCTTCCTTGATCATTGTAACCCCCATGGAATACAGGAGTCAGAATACAGGAGCCAGAATAAAATGCATTTCTTCTGACTCCTGTATTCCGTATTCCGTACTCCGCCGTTTCAGGTCAGTTCGAGAAAATTCTTCACCAGCGCCTTGCCCTCCACCGAGAGGATCGACTCGGGGTGGAACTGGACGGACCACAGGGGCAGTTCCCGATGCTCCATGCCCATGATTTCATCCTCGGCGGTCCAGGCGGTGATGCGCAGGCACTCCGGCAGGCTTTTCTTTTCGACGATCAGCGAATGATACCGGGTAGCCTCGAAGGGATTGCCGAGGCCCTTGAAAATGCCCCTGCCGTCATGATGGATCGGGCTGGTCTTGCCGTGCATCAGCCGGTCGGCTCGCACGACCCGTCCGCCGAAGGCATGGCCGACGGCCTGGTGCCCCAGGCAGACGCCGAGCAGGGGGATTGTCCCGGCAAGCTTTTGCACCGCCTCCACCGAGATACCGGCCTCGGCCGGAGAGCAGGGGCCGGGAGAGATGACCAGGCGGTCCGGCCGCTTTTCGGCAATCTCATCGACGGTGATCCGGTCGTTGCGGAAGACCACCACCTCCTCGCCGAGCTCCCGGAAGTACTGAACGAGGTTGTAGGTGAAGGAATCGTAGTTGTCGATCATCAGCAGCATGTCAGTCGAGCCCCTTTCGCGCCATCTCAAGCGCTACCTGCACTCCCCGCGCCTTGTTCAGCGTCTCCTGGTATTCGGACTCGGGGTCGGAATCGGCGACGATCCCGGCGCCGGCTTGAAGATAGATCCGGTCTCCCTTCACCACCAGGGTGCGGATGGCGATGGCCATGTCCATGTTCCCGGAGAAGGAAAAGTAGCCGACGGCGCCCCCGTAGATTTCCCGGCGGCAGGGCTCGAGCTCGTCGATGATCTCCATGGCCCGGATCTTGGGGGCACCGGAGAGAGTCCCGGCGGGGAAGGTGGCGCGAAAGACGTCGAAGGAGTCGCGGCCCTCTTCCAGCCGTCCACGCACGTTGGAGACGATGTGCATGACGTGCGAATAGCGCTCGACGACCATCAGTTCGTTGACCTCCACGCTGCCGGTCCGGCAGACCCGCCCCAGGTCGTTGCGGCCGAGATCGACCAGCATGATGTGCTCGGCACGCTCCTTCTCCGACAGAAGCAGCTCGTCGCTCAGAACACCGTCCTCGTCCCCCTCCGCGCGTCGGCG
>Ga0102953_1000596_pt1 | contig 24513 bp, 23 predicted proteins | sample SalPon2A_C_D2_MG_FD_78509 | JGI IMG/M metagenome (GOLD analysis project Ga0102953, IMG submission 78509) | Soil microbial communities from South San Francisco under conditions of wetland restoration - Salt Pond MetaG R2A_C_D2_MG | ecosystem: Environmental > Terrestrial > Soil > Wetlands | place... | reverse complement strand
TGCGCACCACCTGCGTGCCAGGCCTGGTCGAGCAGGACGACATCCGCGCCATCGGCGAGATGGCACGCGGCGCCTGCCGCTGGGTGCTGCAGCAGTACGTTCCCGGTCATGCCCTGGCCGAGGAACTGCGCGAGATCGAGCCTCATTCGGAGGAAGTGATTCGGGAATTCGCCGAGGTGGCGGGGGAGTATGTGGACGAGGTTTCGATACGGGGGCTTTGAGAGGGAAGGGTAAGTTTTGCGTGCCTGGAGGAGTGGGGGAGATGACCGGGAGCAGCCAGAGTTAAATTCAGACCGTCCGATACCGGCTTTGTGCCGGCGGACGGTTTTGTTTTCTGTCAAGGAGGGACAATGAAAGGCGATACCTTTGAAACCGTCTTCCCCGAATACGCTTCCAATCCCCTCGGTTCCGCCCTGCGTCGCGCCCGCGAAGGGCTAACCCAACGTGAACTCGCGGACAGAACCGGTATCCCGAAACGGCACATCTCTGAGATGGGGATGGCAAGCGCCCCATTGGCAAGGAGCGGGCTCGCAAATTTGCCGAAGCGGTGCATGTCGGTGACTATCGGGTGTTTTTGTGAGGTGTAAGATTGAAAACTGGGAAGTGTCCCAGTTTTCCAGGTTTTCCGACCCCACATCCAGCGGAAGGGGAGACAGCAGCGGTCCTCGAAAAAGTTTGTGATTCGCGTGGGCCGCTGCGCCGCCGCTGATAGTGTCCCGTTCATCCCCACCTGCGGTCGGAATGAACGGGGTGGCCTTTGAGCCGGCGGCTGATCTGCCCGCAGGCGGAGGAACTAGCCTTTAGAACCAGTTGCCTCTTCGGGGCACGGCCCAAAGGACACCCGTTGGATTTGAGGAGAACACATGAAGAAACCTGAGCCCGGCGACATCCAGTGGATCCACTGTAACCAGTGCCTCCGTGAAACCCGACATGAGATCATCACCATCAGGGAGCTACATGAGTCAGAGGATGTGGAACCCGGATTCTCAATCGACTGGGTGACTACAAATACAATGCTTGAATGCCGAGGTTGTGGGAACGTCATGCTGCGGCGGCGTCTGGTCTCGCACGACGTTGATGTCGATGACACGAATTACTACCCACCTCCGATTTCACGACAGATTCCCCGTTGGCAATACAAGCTTCCCAATGACTTACGCGACTTGCTCAAAGAATCGTACATGGCATTGCAGGCTGGAGGGAAGAGACTCGCGATCATGGGGGCACGTTCGTTGATCGACCTTTTCATGAATATAACTCTCGGAGACATTGGGGGCTTCGAGCAGAAGCTCGAAGCTCTCGTGAAAAATGGATATCTCAGTGAACAAAATCGCAGCGTGCTGGAAGCAGCGCTGGAAGCCGGGCACGCAGTCGCACACAGAGGGCACGAACCGAAGACTGACGATGTCAACCTCGTCTTCGACATAGTCGAAAACATGCTTCAGACGATGGTCCTCAAGAAAGAATCGGAAGAGCTAAAAAAGAGCACTCCGAAGCGAACAAAATCCAACAAGTGAATCGACACATACAAATCAAATGGAGCGCGATTTAATTTGATAGTCATTCAGAACGTTAGGCGATCTTTGAGTCGAAAATTAGAGTAAAATGAGGATTAAATGTTAGCCAAGAATGATCTCAAGGTATTGTCGCAGGCGCGAATTGACGACGCGATTGTTCTCTTTCATGCAGGTAGGTTTTCATCAGCATTTTACCTAGCTGGATACTCTGTTGAGTTAGCGATTAAAGTGTGTATTTCCGATTTGTTCCAAACTGGAATAATCCCAGACAAAGGTCTTGTCAATGCAATATATGTTCATGACATTGAGAAACTAATAAACATCGCTGGCCTTAAACCGGCGTTGCAAGAGAAATTGAAAAATGATGCTCAGTTTGCAGCCTACTGGGGGATTGCATCTAAGTGGAATGAGCAAAGTCGATATTGTGTTAATGATTCGGTAACAGCTGGGCATCTAATTTTATCCATTAACGATCCAGATCATGGAGTACTGCAATGGCTGAAAATGCATTGGTAGAAGGCTTGATCGAGGACTCGATTGAACTTGTGAAAGAGCTGGATAAAGGGAAATATAAACCATCCAAAGTTATTTGGTATTACTACGATGATGTCGATTCTTGGCGATTAATTATTGTAAATAACGAGATAGATAAACTATTACCAAAACAGGAACCTTTAGCCTACAAAGGTATAGCCGAAGCTATAAACAAAATAAATTTATCGTCGCTCTCAATATCTGAGGTCAAGCTAATGAAAAGCGGTGATCCTTTGATAGGTGCAGTGAGCTCTTTGTTAAGAACGGGGCCGGACAACCTTTTAAGAGCAAATTTTAGCGATACAACTCTAAATGGAATTTTTATAAAAGATATGATTATTTTGCGTTCGGCGTAAAAGTTCGTCTACCCCTAAAATGAACCGGACGAGGGACCTTACCCCAATGTAGTTGACACCTCAACCTAACTAACAGAGTTCTGGAGACTTTACTAATTGGTTCAAGGCTGGGGTAAAATTCTGTATGGTGTCACCCTAACCTCCTTGAGAACGCTATGAAAACTTCAATATGGAACCCAACGGAAGAATCCGTGGCCATCGCCAAATTTTCAACGATGTTGATATTGGCACCAATACTTCTTCTCAATTTTATAGTTCCAGTTTACGTCATTGTAGTCTTCTATGTTCTAACGCTGGTAATCTCGGCAATAGTATTGCTCCGTGGTTCACTCACTCTTCCTATTGACAATGAAGAACGGGAAATGGAAAAACAATTTCAAAATAAAACGTCCATGGTAATCATAGGCCTTTGTCTTCCAGCCCTATCTTTTTTAACAATCCCTATAAATCAAAAATTCTTTCCAGCAACATTCTCCGGTACGGCATTTCTGGCCTTGATCATCTTGGCACAGGCGAGGCTTAAAACCTCCAACTATTGCATAACTTCCTGCCTATTCATTTTGATGGCAGCAGGGATATCTTTTTTGTTCGTAGATAGATTCGCTATCTTTATTCTGTTGTTTTTGACATTGGCGCAATACCCGAAAATAATTTCCGAAGTTATAAAGATTAATAGGATACGGCAGGAACTCGACGCATAGTCAGCGAATCCACCGTTCGAGGGCACTGTCATGAATATCCGAAGTTGTCGAATTCCGAATAGAGGTCCCATAGGAGAGGGGAGATGCATCTAGAGCGTCTGGAGCGGGTGCAAATAATTCCGGCCACACTGGAGGAAGCCTGGGCCTTTTTCGCCCAGCCGGGGAATCTGTCCCGCATCACCCCGCCCTGGCTCGGTTTCCGCGTCACCGCGCCATCGCCCCGGGAGCCGATGTACGCCGGAATGCTTGTCAGCTACACGGTGAGTCCGCTGCTCGGAATACCGCTCTCCTGGATCACCGAGATCACCCACTGCCGGGAACCGCACCTCTTTGTCGACGAGCAACACTTCGGCCCCTATCGCTTCTGGCACCACCAGCACCACTTCCGGGAGACGGCCGACGGCGTCGAGGTCCGGGACCTGGTTCACTATCGGCTTCCTTTCGGGCCCCTTGGAGGACTGGCCGCCGGCCTGGTTCGGCGGCGACTGGCGGCTATCTTTGACTATCGAAAAACAGCCGTTCTGGAATATTTCGGTACACCCCGGAAGGAAGGGAAAGCATAAAGGGCTCAGGTTTCCAATCCTCAAATTTAAAAATGTATACTTGTCTCATAGGAATTCCGTAACGAGTCGCGATAACGAGGGGAATACCAGGGCAACTTCCAAATGAGGGAAGGAAATTCCGATGAAAGAGCTCGGTGGAAATCCAGCATGCGGCATCTTTCTCCTCGCCCCGGCTCCTCCGGCCTGGAGCCCGGGCACTCCCGAAGAGGCGAAAGCCCTGGTCGGCGAAGCAATCGCCTATTACCGGGCGAACGGCAGGGAGAAGGCCCTGGCGGAATTCAGCAAGCCGCAAGGGAATTTCGTCAAAGGGGACCTGTATATCTTCGTCTTCGATCCCGAGGGGGCGATCATCGGGCACGGAGGCGACCCGAAACTCGTCGGGCGGGATTTTACCGGCGTTCAGGACCCCGACGGCAAGTATTTCGCGCGGGAGTTCATCAAGGTCGGCCCCGAAGGAGGGTGGGTCGATTACAAGTGGATGAACTATACATCGAACAAGGTCGAGGCGAAAACGGCGTACCTGAAACGGATTGACGACGTGATCATCGGATGCGGGGCGTATAAATAGCCATGAAGGGCCGTTGCGATTGGAGCATCGACGACCCTCTCTACCTCGCCTACCACGACGAGGAATGGGGCGTTCCCGCCCACGACGACCGGCACCTCTTCGAGATGCTGGTGCTGGAGGGGGCGCAGGCGGGGCTGAGCTGGCTGACCATCCTGCGCAAGCGGGAGGGCTACAGAAAGGCCTTTCGGGACTTCGATCCGGCGAAGGTGGCCGCCTTCGCCGAGGCCGACGTCGCGCTGCTGCTGGCCAACCCGGGCATCGTGCGCAACCGCCTCAAGGTCGCCTCGGCGATCAACAACGCCGGCCGAACGCTGGAGGTCATCGACGAGTTCGGCTCGCTCGATTCGTACCTCTGGCGCTTTATCAACCACCGTCCCCGGCAGAACGCCTGGCGTTCGCTTGCCGAGGTGCCGGCCCGAACCGAGCAGTCCGACCGGATGAGCGGCGAGCTGAAGAAGCGGGGCTTCTCCTTCGTCGGTTCGACCATCTGCTATGCGTTCATGCAGGCGGTCGGCATGGTGAACGACCACATCGTGGACTGTTTCCGCCATGAGGAGATTAAGCGGCTGGCCGAATGACGTGGAGATCGAGGAAAGGACCCCCTCGAACCCAGACCAGGCGAAAAGGTAACTATTCAGCAAAACCCGCCTTTTGCCCTCTTGCCGTGTTGCTGTGCTGTTTATGCTGCGCTTCTGCGCTGCTCGCGCCTTGCCAGAGAACAAAATTCGGGCATGCTGACAGTTACAAAAGCAGAATTTTGGCAGAGCCTTTTCCGCGTAAATCCGCCTTCAATGGTCTTTGAACTATTTCGCGGCCCCCACCGAAGCATCTACAAAAGAGGCACTTCACCTCGAAGCGCCCCTGTCCGACCCGGTTCTGTTTTGTTCCGGTTATGCCGGCGGTGTCCCTTCTTTAAATCCTTTGCGAATTTTGTCCCGGAACTCCTGAGTGTTCTGGTAGCCGTGCGCATTCACTCCGTGCTGGATGGCCACTTCAAGAAGTTCCTCCTCGGAATCGGCGGCCAGGGCGACGGTGCATTTGCTTTCGCCCGGGAAATCCCGACAATCGATATACTTGCGTCCCATGAGTCTGCTCCTTTCCTGCCAGGGTGAAAACCAGGGCCGCGGGAGTCTGCAAACGGAACTAACCCTCGACCCGATCCGCGCTATTTACACTATTATTTTACTCCTGTTGAGGCGGTAAAAACAACCGGAAGCAGGGCGGGATGCAGACGGGTCGGGGGGTAGAGGACAAAAGACGGAAGACGGGGTTTAAAAATACTCCTGCAGCCCCGCCGGCAGGTATTCGCATCCGTGCATGCCCGCCCAGCGGCCGGTTTCCCCGGCGCGTAGGTTCTCTCCCTCTCCCTCCAGAAAGAGCGCTGCAAAGTATTCGATCTCATTCCCCGCCAGCTCCGTCTCCGGCTGCGTCGTCCAGCGCTCGAAGACGACCTTCTTGCCGGTGGCGAGCGTCACTTCGGAAAAGGCGGTGCGGTAGCTCACGCTTTCGCGCATGACGGTTTCGGCGTAGGCGACCCGCAGGCGGCAGGAGCAAAAGTCGAGCAGCGGCCAGAGGGCGGCGCTGAAGAAGAGTCGGTCGCCGCCCCGGCCGATGTTCCACGAACCCTCCGGTACGCCGGCCGCCTGCAGGGTGGCGGCCTGTCGGGCCAGGTTCTCGGAGTCACCGGCGAGGGCGAGGGTGCGGATATAGCCGGCGTCGGTGAGGTCCTCGTGGCCCTTCTTCACCGCTTCGCCGCCGCGGCGGCGGGCGGTGGCCCGCTGCCAGCGATTCTTGTAGACGAAGGAGCAGTAGTTGACCGGCAGGTCTATGCCGCGGTCGAGGCTGTGGCGGAGCAGTTCGAGGGCGGTCAACTCCGACTCGAGGACGGTCACCTTTTCCCCGTGCAGGAAGGTGTAGGGCCGCCCGGAGAGGTGGGGCAGGTTGTGCGGGGTTAGTCGCATCTGGTGCAGATTGAGATGATCGATGCCGATGCCGGCCATCCGGACCATCAACTCTTTCATCTGCCCTGTCTCCTCGGGGACGGCGGGGATTTCGACGGTGACGGTGGGAATCAGCCCGACCGCCAGGGAAGCGGGACCGAGCGAATAGCCGACGGCGCCGATGTCGAAGCGGATCTCGTCGAGACCGGCGTCGCGCAGGCGCAGCAGGATATCGCGGTCGACGCGGGTGCCGTTGGTGTAGACCCAGGTGTGCAGGCGGTCGCCGAAGCGGCGCTTGGCGGCGGCGAGGAAGGAGAGGGTGCGATCGGGTGTGAGCAGGGGCTCGCCGCCGGAGAAGCTCGCCCCGCGAAAACCGAAACGCTCCAGGTAGGCGACGTAGTCGGCGGGGTTGCGGAAGGTGACGGTGTTGGTGGTCGGCAGCCCGGTTTCCTCCTGCGAGGTCGGGCAGTAGAAGCAGCGGGCGTTGCAGCGGCCGTTGATGAAGAGGCACGACCAGGCGCCCTCGGCGCAGAGGCGGCAGCCGGGCGAGAGCCGGCGCATGTCGAGCTTGCTGCCGCGGCAGCCGGTCCCGGCCTGTCCGGAGAGGGCGGCGAGGATCTCCCGCCGGCGCTCTCCGGCACGCTGCCGCGCCGCCTCGTCGGCGAAGGCCAGGAGGGAATAGCTGTCGGCGTACTCGTCGCGGTTGGCCGCGACGAGGCGGCGGCGCCGCTCTTCGGAAAGGGATTCGGTCATGGGCGTCCTCGAGCGCGAGAATACGCGAAAAGATGAATCTCAATAGCCGAAAAAGCGGCAAAAGACAATCGAATTGTCGCCAGCCGCGGCGATTTTTAAGATCTTGAAATTCTTCCTCTCGCCCGTTCGTTTCGCTCACTAGAGGCGCAGAGCACGCGGAGAAAAGCCCAATTGGCTCTCTCGGCGGCCTCTACCGTCTCTAGCGACTGCAAGGAGCGGGCGAGAAATGCTTTTTCATGGTCTTTGGGTAAGCCGCAGGCCCAAGGCGGGGCGGCTGGATCAGGCGGTGAGCTTATCGCCCCGGGTGTCGTCGCGGACCCCCATTTTGCGAAGCAGGGTGATCATCGGACACCAGTTGGTGAAGGCGCTCTGGAAGAGGTTGGCGCCGACGAAGGCGGTGAACCAAAGCCAGCGGATGTCGACGGCCGCGGCGAGCGCGACGCTCAGCATGATGAAAGAGCCGGCGATCAGGCGCAGCAGGCGGTTGATGGTCATGACTGGAATCTCCTTGCGTGTTCCTCGGGGTCTTTTCCGTAGATCAGCCAGTAGACGACGGGGATCACCACCAGGGTGAAGGCGGTGGAGGCGAAGACGCCGAAGATCACCGCCCAGGCCAGGCCGGAAAAGATCGGATCGAGGGTGATGACGATATTGCCCAGCAGCGCCGAGCCGGCGGTGAGCAGGATCGGCCGGAAGCGCACCGCGCCGCTCTCGAGGATCGCTTCCTTGAGCGGCATGCCGTCGCGCAGGCTGTTGTGGATGAAGTCGATGAGGATGATCGAGTTGCGCACCACGATCCCGGCCAGGGCGATCATGCCGATCATGGCGGTGGCGGTGAAGAAGACCGGCGTGTCGTAGCCGCCGACCGGGTTGTTCATGATCAGGTTGAGCAGCCAGAAGCCGGGCATGATGCCGATCATCGTCAGGGGGATCGCCCCCATGATGATCAGCGGCATGGCGAAGGAGCCGGTCTCCACCACCAGCAGGATGTAGATGCCGATCAGCGCCGCGCCGAAGGCGAGGCCCAGGTCGCGGAAGACGTCGAGGGTGATGTTCCATTCGCCCTCGCCGCTCCAGACGGCCCGGGTGCCGGCCGGCAGGGGGTTCTCCTTGAAGTGGCCGGAGAGGTTGAGCACCGCGTTGACCGGGCTCTTGCCGGCCATCTCGCCGAAGACGTAGACCACCCGTTCGAGATTCTTGTGGTAGATGGTGGGCGAGAGGGTCTGCTCCTCGAAGCGGCCCAGCTCCGACAGGCGCACCATCTGCCCCCGGCCGCCGCGCAGGGTGAGGGCGCCGAGGTCGGCCGCCGAGGAGCGCTCCTGCCGGGGCAGGCGGAGCAGGATATCGAGAGGATTGCGCTCGGAGGGCCGGTGCACCGTCCCGGCCTTCCGGCCGTCGAGGGCGAGGGCCAGGGTGCGGGCGATCTCGGCGTCGGTGACGCCGGAGAGGGCCGCCTTTTCCCGGTCGGGGACGAAGTGGAGGCGCTGCTGGGGCGCCTCCACCGTGTCGTCGACGTCGACCACCCGCGGCTCCTCCGTCATTCGCCGGCGGACGATTGCAGCGGCCGCCGCCTGCTCCCGGTAGGTGATGCCCGGTTCGGCGTAGATCTCGGCGACCACGGTGGAGATTACGGGCGGGCCGGGCGGGGTCTCGACGATCTTGAGGTTGGCGCCGTGTGCCTCGGCGATGCGGGTGAGCGGGTCGCGCAGGCGCAGGGTGATCTCGTGACTCTGCTGGGCGCGCTCGCCCTTGTCCGCCAGGTTGACCCGGATATCGGCCACGTTGGGTCCCTGGCGCAGGTAGTAGTGGCGGACCATGCCATTGAAGTCCATGGCGCTGGCCAGCCCCACGTAGGCCTCGAAGTCGGTGACCTCGTTGACCGTGGACAGGTAGTCCTCCAGGGCGCGCACCGCACCGTCGGTCTCCTCCAGGGTCGTCCCCTCGGGCAGGTCGAGCACCAGCTGGAACTCGTTCTTGTTGTCGAAGGGAAGCATCTTCATCGGCACCAGGTTGAGCAGCGGCATCGCCATCGAGCCGAGCAGCAGCGCCACCACCGCGCCGATCAGCAGCCACCCTTTTTTGCGCGAATCGAGCAGGGGGGTGAGCAGCCGCTTGTAGAAGCGGCCGAGGGCGCCCTCCTTACCCTCTTTCTCTCCTTCTTCGGCCGGCTTGTCGTAGTCGCCGCGCAGCACCCGGTAGGTGAGCCAGGGGGTGACGGTGAAGGCGACCAGCAGGGACATGACCATGGTCAGCGGCACGTTGACCGCCATCGGCAGCATGTAGGGGCCCATCATGCCGGTGATGAACATCATCGGCAGGAAGGAGACGATGACCGCCGCGGTGGCGAGGATGATCGGCGGGCGCACTTCGTCGACGGCGCTGAGCACGGCGTCGCGCGGCGGTTCGCGGCGCAGCTGGAAGTGCCGGTAGATATTCTCCACGTCGACGATCGGGTCGTCGACCAGCAGCCCAAGGGCCAGGGTGAGGGCGAAGAGGGTGACCCGGTTGATGGTGAAGCCGAACCAGTAGTTCACCATCAGGGTCAGCGAGTAGATGATCGGGATGGTCACCGCCACGATCAGCGCCTCGCGCCATCCCAGGGCGAAGAGGATCAGCAGCAGCACCGTGACCACCGCCACCGCCAGCCCCTCGATCAGCTCGTTGACCTTGTCGTTGGCGGTCTCGCCGTAGTTGCGGGTGACCCGCAGCTCGACGTCGCTCGGGATGATGGTGCCGCGCATCGCCTCGACCCGGGAGATGACGTCCTCGGCCACCGTCACCGCGTTGGTTCCCTTTTTCTTGGCCACCGCGATGTTGACGGCCTGGTGCTCCCGGCCGATCCGGTCGGCGTCCTTGCCGGAGGCGGGCCCGAAGCGCAGGCGGGTGTAGCTGTCGGCCTCGGCGGCTCCGTCGGTCACCCGGCAGACGTCGCGCAGGTAGACCGGCGCCCCGTCGCGCACCGCCAGCACCAGGTCGGCGACCTCCTCGGCCGATGCAAGGAAGGCGCCGCCGCGCACCAGGATCCGCTCGTTGCCCTGGGCAAAACTGCCGGCGGGCAGCTCCAGGTTGGCGCCGTCGAGAGCCCGCTGCACGTCGAGGGGAGTCAGGGCGCGGGCGGCCAGCGCCTGGGAATCGAGATCGATGCGGATCTGCCGGGGCCGGCCGCCGATCACCGTGGTGACGTTGGTGTTCTCCACGCTCTGCAGGCGCTCGACCACCTCCTCGGCGATGCGGTGCAGCTCGTGGTCGGAAAGCCGATCGTGGTAGAGGGTGAGGTTGACGATCGGCACGTCGTCGACGGAGACCGGCTTGACCACCCAGCCGGTGACCCCGGGGGGGACGAGGTCGAGGTTGCTGCGTATCTTGTCGTGCAGCTTGACCAGGGAGTCGATGCGGCTCTCGCCGACGTAGAAGCGAACGGTGACGATGGCCAGGTCGGCGCGGGACATGGAGTAGACGTACTCGACGCCGTCGACCTGCCAGAGCAGCTTCTCCAGGCGAGTGGCGACGAGCTTCTCCACCTCCTCGGCGCTGGCGCCGGGCATGTGGACGAAGACGTCTGCCAGCGGCACCTCGATCTGCGGCTCCTCCTCTCGGGGGGTGAGCAGCAGCGCCGCGGCGCCGATGAGCAGCGAGACGATGATCAGGATGATCGACAGGTTGCCGCCGAGGAACTTGTCGACGATGCGGCTGGCCAGGGAATGCTTTCTCTGCGCCATGCCCTACTCCTGCAGCCGCGCGCCGTCGCGGGCGCGGTCGATTCCACCGACGATGATCCGATCGCCCTCTTCGAGCCCCGAGAGGATCTCGACGCGGCCCTCCAGGCGACGGCCGGTCTTGACCAGCCGGTAGCGCAGGATACCCTCCTCGACCAGGTAGACGCCGGTGAGCTGGCCGCGCTCGACCAGGGCCGACCCGGGAACGGCGAGAACGGTGATCTCCCCGCCCGGAAGCACCAGCCGGGCGAACATCCCCGATTGCAGGCGGTCGTCGGACGGCAGGTCGACCTTGACCGGGAAGGCCCGGCTGCCGGGTTCGGCGGCCGGCAGCTTTTCGCCCACCGTTCCGGCCAGTTTGAGGTCGAGGGCGGGAACCAGGGCGACGACCTCCTGGCCGACGGCCAGGCGTGGCCAGAGCGATTCGGGGACGTTGGCCAGCAGCTCCCAGCCGTCGCGGCGGTCGAGGGTTACCAGGGGGGTGCCCGGCAGCACCGTGGCGCCGTCGCGGGTCTCCTTGCGCACGACGGTGGCGGCGAAGGGGGCGGTAACCACGGTGTAGCCGCGTGCGACGCGCGCCGAGGCGAGGGCCGCCTCGGCGGAATTCACTTCGGCCCTGGCCCGGGCCACGGCGCCGCGGGCCGCCTGGAGCTCGGTGTCGACCTGGTCGAACTCCTGCGGCGTGACGGCCTCCGCCTTGCGCAGCCGGTCGTAGCGCTCAAAGGTGAGACTCGCCATCTTCCGCCGGACCTCGGCCGAATCCTCCGCGGCCCGGGCCGCCTCGAGAGCGGAGCGGGCGGCCTGAAACCGGGCCTCGGCCTGGTTGTCGACCAGGGTGAGCAGGGTGCGGCCGGCGTCGACCGATCCCCCCTCCTTCACGGCAAAGGCGCTGACCCGGCCGTCGCTGCGGGCCACCAGGGTAGTCCGGGTGCCGCGCTGGATCGTTCCGGGAAGGGTCTCCCCGGCGGAGCGGGCTGCCGCCCGCACCTGGGCGACCTGCAGGCCGGTCACGGTCGGGGGGGTGCCGGCGCGGGTGCCCGGCTCGATCCGGTCGGAGCAGCCGGCGAGGAGCAATAGAATCAATGCGGGGACAATGCGGCGTCGTATCAAGGCCGGTCTTCCTCCTGCGGTGATAGGGTTTTCAAAAAGACACCCTGCTCGAAGGCACGGCGACCCAGGGTTTCGAGCAGCTCGGTTTCGGCTTGCAGCCTGTCCCAGCGGGCGCGGTCGAGGGCGGCGCGCACCCCGAGCAGGTCGGAAAGGGGAGCGAGGCCGTTCTCGAAACGTTGCTGCACCAGGGACAGGCTCTCCTCGGCTTCACCGACGGAGATGCGGGCCGTCTCCAGGCGCAGGCGCGCCTCCTCGGCCCGCAGCCGGGCCTGTTCCAGCTGGAAGGCGGCCTGGTTGGCGGTCTCTTCCAGCCGCGCCTCGGCCGCCCGCTCTTCGGCCCGTGCCGCGACCAGGTTGTGATGGCGGCTGCCGCCGTCGAACAGGTCCCAGGACAGGCCGCTCCACAAACGCCAGCTGCCGGCATCGGTGCCAAGGGGTACGTCTTCGTCGTGCAGCGAATAGGAGGCCGAAAGGTGGAGCTTCGGCCAGTAGGCGGCCTTGCCCTGGGCGACCGCCTCCTCGCTCTGCCGGACATCATGCTGCAGGGCGCTCAGGTCGGCCCGGGCCGCCATGGCCGCATCGGGAGATTTCCCGGCGAAGAGGTCCTCGGTGACCGGGGCGGCAATCGTCGGTTCGCCCTCCGGCCGTCCCATGGCAAGGGCCAGGGATCGACGGGCCAGATACCGGTCGTTCTCGGCGGAAAGGACGCGACGTTTGGCCTCGGAGAGTGCGACCCTCGCCCGCAGATGGTCGGCCTTGAGACCGACGCCGTTCTGGTAGCGTTCGCGGGCCAGGCGTTCGATCTCGGCGGCTTGCTGCCGGGAGCTTTGTGCCCACGCCAGGGCGGCCTCCGACTGCTGCAGCCGCAGGTAGGAACGGAAGGCGGCGAATGCGGCCTCCTCGGTGCTCCATCGGGCCCGGGCGTCGGCGGCGCGCGCACCCTGCCGGGCCCGGCGCCGTCCGTACCGGATGTCGGGATCGAAGAGGGGCTGGTCGAGGGTCAGCCGGGTTTCGAAGTCGTGACGGGTCGGCGGATGATTGTAGGGATCGGCGGTGGTGTGCAGGGTGAGGTCTTCCTGGTTGAGGCTGATGAAGAGGCTCGAGGCCGGCTCGTCGGTAATCAGGAAATTTTCCTGCAGACCAAGGCGGGGCAGCATGCGGCTGCCGGCCGCATCGGCCGCCGCCTGTGCCGCCTCGGCGTCGGCCCGGGCGGCCTTGGTCAGCGGCCGCTGTTGGGCGGCGGACTCGATCGCTTCGCGCAGGGTAACGGGCGCGGCAAGCCCGGAAGGGACCCACGTGAAGAGTAAAAGCAGGAGAAGCGGAATTGAAATGCGGAGCATGGAGCCTCCTGGCGAAGACATGTTCAAACCTGGTGCGTTATCGACCTGACCGGCAGACAGGATAAATTAAAACATCCCGTGAGCTGGCTGCAATTGCGGAGGCCCTTGAATTCTTGCCGTCCGCCGAAGCCTCGGCGGGGTGCGAGGGTTGCCGCATATATGGTTTAATTTTATATATTGCAGTTATTGCATGAAGCAGTTTATATCAGCGTCGGATGAAAAATCCAGTTAAAAAACTTTGATCAATTGGAAAAGTCCGGCCCCCGGGAAGAAGCTGGATTCCGGCCGGAATTCGTGTCGGATTAACGGCGCAGGAGGCGGGTGGCCGGAAGGGCTTCCCTGATGCCGGTCTGCATGCCGATACGAAAAAGCCCGTCCGCAAGTAACGGACGGGCTTTCCTCTTCTTTCGGACGAAATTCAGCCGCGACTGTGGCCGCACAGACAGCGGAAAAACCTGGTTTCTGTCCGGAAACGACTCTTTTTCGCAACCTCTGCGTCAATCTGCGGTCTTGCTTGTGACGTACCATGTACGTCTCCGCGCATGTTGTTGATTTCCCTGGTCTTGCTAAAATTTGTTCGTTTCCGAATCAGAAACTCGCCCGTGTCCATCCCGAGTTTCCGGATGGACACAACCTAGGAGGCTGTCTCCTCCCACTTGATGGCATCGACCGGGCAGACGTCGTCGCAGGCCCCGCAGTCGATGCAGGTTTCCTTGTCGATGACGTAGATGGGGTCTCCGGCGCTGATGGCGGTGACCGGGCAGACCGGCTCACAGGCCCCGCAGGCGATGCAGTCGTCGACGATGTAGTGCGTTCCCATGGTTGTCCTCCCTTGTCTTCGGTTGAATAACGGCGTAAACGATACCGGCTCACTATACCATCGATTCCTTGAGACTCAACTCCGGGGAGGAAACCAGGCGGTCTTCAGATCGGAGCACAGGCAAAGCCCAGGGGGCGCCTGCTGGCGCAGGTCCCCTCCGTAGGGCAGATGTTTCGGGAGGCGGGCCAATCGGGCGAGGCATGCCTCGCCCCGACAAAAATCTTCCCGCCTCTGCAGTGAATCGGTTGCCTTTAACGTATCGGGGGGACCGGTGCGCGGGCCGATTCCTCGCGGGCGGCGAGAGCCCGACGCTCACCCTCCGACAGGCGGTCGACGTAGTCGATCATGCCGCGCAGGGAATTGGCGACGAAGAGGCGTTCGCGCCGGTAGAGGTCGGGGGCGAGCTGGTCGATGTTGCGGAAGTGCCGGTCGTGCTTGAGCAGCCAGGTGTAGAATGCTTCTTCGCGTTCGGCTTCGGCGACTCCGGCGGTTTCGATCCCTCCCCGGACCCAGAGCAGCAGCTGCTGCCGGCCGATGCGCAGGTAGTCGAGGGCCGGTTCGACGAGTCCGTAGTGGGCGATGACCAGGTAGCGTGGAGCCAGGGCGATCATCCGGTCGAGGGAATCGAGGGCCACCTCCAGGATGAAGCGCGGCGGGGTGGCCGGCCGCATGTAGATGCCTTCGTCCACCTCGCCGCGCACCCCGGCCACCTCGCCGCCGAAGAGCAGGTCGCCGGCCAGGTAGCAGCAGTGGTGCTGGGCGTGGCCCGGGGTGAGGAAGGAGCGCACGGCGCCCCCGCCGAACCGTTCGGCGTAGCCGATATTGGCGGCCGGCACCGGGACGATCTCGCCGTAGGCCTCGGCGGTCTTGCCGAGAACCTTCAGCGAGCCCTGCCAGAGTTTCTCCGGGGCGACCAGGTGGCGGACCCCCTCGGGGTGGCAGATCACCCGCGCCTCGGGGAATTCGCGCAACAGGGCCCCGGTGCCGCCGGCGTGGTCGATGTGGATATGGGTCAGCAGGACGACGTCGAGGCGCCCGACGCCGTGCCGACGCAGCTCCCCTAAGAGGTGGGGGATGGTCGACAACGGACCCGGATCGACGACGAAGGTCAACTCGTCGGTGTGGTAAAGCCAGGCGCTGAGGAATTTGCGAAAGCCCTCCAGGGCCGGCTGGTCAAGGTCGATGCAATGCAGACGGTTCAGGTCCATGAATTCTCCCTGGTGGGCGGGAAGGTGCAAGGTGCAAGGCCTGCCAGGCCATAGCCGCAGGCGACGGCTGGTGCAAGGTGCAAGGCCTGCCAGGCCATAGCCGCAGGCGACGGCTGGTGCAAGGTGCAAGGCCTGCCAGGCCATAGCCGCAGGCGACGGCTGGTTCAAGGCTTGCCAGGCCATAGCCGCAGGCGACGGCTGGTCCAAGATTCTGTATTCTACGTCCCCATATTCTCGCGTGCGTCGCACCGTCCTGTCAACGCTTGGATGTTCGGGTTTCCGGCGGCTCTTCGGCCCCCCTTTTTCCTTGACAAAATGCCGGGAAAATGCACTTCTAGGGGCCATGCCCAAGACCGCTTTCAGTGCCATGGAGAACAGCGTCCGCTCCTTTCTCGGCGGCGCCCGGATTTCCCTGACCGAGGTCGAGAGGGATGCGTCCGAGCCGGTGCCGGAGGACCGCCGCGAGCTTGTCGTTCCCCTGGCGATCGACCAGGCGTCCTACCTTTTCCGGGCCGACCGCAAGGAGCTGCCCTTCACCGTCACCGAGGAGAGCTTCATCCGCGAGCTGCTGGCCGCCTTCGAGGGGTTGCTGACCGGCTTCACCGGCAAGGGCTATGCCGCCCATTTCCGTACCGCCCTGCTCACCTCCCTGACCGATATCGCCGTCGCCCGCTATATCCGGGGTGACCGCAAGGGGGTCTTCTGGCCCACCCAGAGCCTGATCCAGCTCCTCAAGGGACTCTCCTACCAGCGGTACGAGGGCTCTCCCGCCACCACCGGCTTCATCGTCTACCGCAACCAGCTCGACGACTTCCTGGGCGCCCTGGAAAAGACCCGTTACCGCTGGCTCGACCTCGAAGAGAGCCGGCAGCGGATCTCCGGGGACTTCTTCCGCAATCCACTCTCCTACCGGTTCGTCGACGGGCTGCGCTCGCTCTTCATCTGCGATATCCGGATGAACGTCAAGGGGACGATCCGCACCGCCTCGCCGGTGTCGCGCGATGCGATCGAGCAGCTGGCCAATCGCGAAAAAGTGGCGCTGCTGGCCGGCGCCGGTCCCGGCGCCTTCGCCATCTACGTCAACAAGGCCTCGGAGGTGGAGATCGTTCTTGACAGCGGTCCTTTCCTGGTATGGCGCAAGGGCGCCTGGGGTATCTACGATCCGGACATCTTCCGCGCTTTCCTTGCCCGTCATCTCGAAAAACGCTCCATCGACCACCTGGTCTGGTCGGTCTACGCCCTGTCCAAGGCCCGCCACGGCACGGTTGTGCTGGTTTGCGACGACGACACCGACCTGGAGGCGCTGCGCAAGGGGTCGGTGGGCGGACGCGACCCCCTGAGCCGGGCGCTCATCCAGCACGTGCGCGGCACCCGCATCGGCACCCTGAAACGCTCCGGCGAGCTCAGCCGCATCCTCTCCTCCGACGGCCTGGCGGTGATCAACCGGCGGGGCGAGCTGCTCGATGCCGGGGTGATCATCGACACCTCGCAGGTCAGCGATCTGGTCACCGGCGGCGGACGGACCACCGCCGCCACCGCCGCCTCCCGCTTCGGACGGGTGATAAAGGTATCCGAGGACGGCCCCGTCGAGCTCTATCGCGACGGCCGACGAATCTACCGCTTCGGCTGAAATCCTTTTTTCCCCCTCCCTCCCACGGATGGCACCATGCCCGTACGTTTCATCCATACCGCCGATATCCATCTCGGGAAGACCTATCGCAATTCCCCCGGCGAGGCCGCGCGCTACGCCGATTTCTTCCGCTGCCTGGCCGACATCGTCGAGGAGGCGGTGCGCGAGCAGGTCGACTTCGTCCTGGTGGCCGGCGACCTCTTTCACGTTGGCCAGATCCTGCCGCGCACCTTCGCCCGCACCATCGAGGCGCTGCAGCCGCTCAAGGATGCCGGCATCCCCTGCATCGCCATCGAGGGCAACCACGACTGGATCCACCGGCGCGACAGCATCTCGTGGATGGAGGCCCTTTCCGAGATGGGCTATGTCCGCCTGCTGCGGCCGGACCGCACGGATGAGGGGGGCTATCGCTTCGAGCCCTTCAACGTCGGGACGGGCCGCGGCGGACACCTGGAGATCGGCGGGCTCAACATCTACGGCCTCGGCTACATCGGCGCCCAGGCCGGCAGCCACGTCGAACGCATCCGCGAGGCGGTCTCGACCCGCAACAACCTGCTCCTCTTCCATGTCGGCATCTGGAAATACTCGCCGGTGGAAATCGGCAACATGAAGATCGAGGAGGCCCACCCGCTGGCCGAAACCTTCGACTACGTGGCGCTCGGCCACGGCCACAAGCCCTACGTCGTCGAAACTCCCGAGGGCCGACCCTACGCCTTCAACCCCGGCTCGCCCGAGCGGGTCAACTTCGGCGAAGAGAGGTACGACAAGGGGTACTACCTGGTGACGGCGGAAGAGGGGGAGTTCCGCGCCGAATTCCGGACCACCTCGCCGCGGCCGATGATCGTCGCGACGATCGACCTGGAGGGGGCGAGGGATGCCGACGAGGCGCTGGAGAGTTTCGCCGGGCAGGTGCGGGAAGGCCTTCCCGGAGACGGGGATGACCGCCGGCCGCTGCTGGAGCTGAAACTGGTCGGCCGGGTCGGCTTTCACCCCTTCGAGCTGGGCCGCGAGCGGCTGCGCCTCGTCCTGGAAGAGATCGCCCGCCCCCTGCACGTGGAGATCAAGAACCTCCTCTCCCTGGTAACACGGGCGGGAGCGGAGGGAACGGTCAAGAAGAGCCTGGCCGAGATCGAACAGGACGTGCTGCGCGAGTTGATCGGTGCCGGCAGCGAATACCAGGGCCGCGAGGACGAACTCGTCCGCCTCTCCATGGCCCTGCGCAACGCGGTGCAGAAAGGGGATGCGGACGGGGATGATTTGCTGGCGTTGCTGGAAAGCGAGGGTTGAAATTTGCGGATCCTCTCCATCCACCTGAAAAACATCAAGTCCCACCGCGACCTGGAGCTGAGCTTTTCTCCGGGTATCAACGTTCTGTCCGGACCGAACGGCGTCGGCAAGAGCACGGTCTTCGAGGCGATCGGCTACGCCCTGTTCGGCGTCGATGCGCAGAGTTTCGTCGGCAACGTCGAGCGTTTCATTTCCATCGGCGCCAAAAAGGGAGAGATCGAGGTCGTTTTTACGATCTCCGACGAGGAGAGATTCCGCGTCACCCGGACCGTCGGATCGCCGTCGAAGTGGCTGCTTGCGAGGGAGGTCGGGGGCGAATTCGAGGTCGAGGAGCACAAGGACATCCGGGAGACCGAGGTGCGCATTGCCGGGCTGCTCGGACTCGATAACGGCCGGCCCCTCGCCGAGCAGTTCGAGCTGGTGATCGGTCCCTTCCAGAACGAGTTCCTCGGTCCCTTCGTGACCAGGCAGCCGACCCGGCGGAGAGACAAGTTCGACGAGATCCTCGGCATCGACACCTGGCGCAAGACCTTCACCGAGACCAATGTCCTGCTCAAGACGATCAAGGGCAGGGTCGAGGTGCTGGAAAGTGCCATCGGCCCGCTCCGGGAGCAGGTGGCGGATTTGCCGGAAAAACGCGAGGCACAAAAGATTGTGAAGCAGGAACTCGCGCTGGGGGAGAAAGAGTTCAACGAAAAGGCCAGGGAACTGAAGAGGCTCGAGGGCCAACTGAGGGAGCTCGATGGGAGCGAGAAGACGGTCAAGGAGCTGTCGGTCAAAATCGATGAGCTGAAAGTACGCATCGACAACGGCAAGGAGAAGATCGCCAGCCAAAAGGCCCTGATAGGCGAGGCCGAAAAGGCGCAAAAGGTCGTGACCGAAAACACGGCTGGGAAAAAGGCATACGAACAGGCCGAACAACGCCTGGGTGAATTGCGCCTGCGGGAGAAGCTTCAGCGCCAGCTTGAGAAGGAGGCGGCGGCGCTCGACAAGCGTCTATCGACAATGGTCGCGAGCCACGACGCCGAAAACAAGGCCATCGAACGGGCGAGCCAGGAACTGGTTGCCGAAAAGCAGGAGTTGGCGCAGAAGCGCGAGGAGCTGGCCGTTGACGAAGCGGTGCAGAAACAGGCGACCCTCTTGCCGGCAATTCGGGAACGGATCAAGGGAGTAAGGACGCAGCTGGGGCAGCTCGAAGGGCGCCATGCCGGTCTCGAGGAGGGGAGCGAGAAGCTTGCCGAAGGGATCTGCCCGTTTTTCAAGGAGCCGTGTCTGAATATTGCCAAGAAACCCCCGGGAGATGTTTTCTCCGCCAAGTTCACCGAACTCGCGGTCGCACGTAAAAAACTGGAGAAAAAGCTGACCGGACTGGAGCAGGTTGAAGGCGAAGCCGTCGAGGCGAGCGAACAGCTCAAGGCCTTCGGCGTGCAGCTAAAGGCGCTTGACGGGCAGGCAGTCAAGCTCGCGGCCAAAGGCGAGGAGCTTTTAGCGCGCAGTGCCGGGCTGGAGAGGGGGCGAAAGGAGCAGGAGCAGTTGCGGCAGCAACTGACCGAGAAACAGGCTGCGCTCAAGGTCTACGCGACCCTGCAGGCCGATATCGAATCCGCGGAAGCCGAGGTGAGGAAACACAAGGCGGCTCGTGATCTCTACATGGCGAATCTGGAGCAGGCGGCCAAGCTGGAAGGACTGGGGGGGGACCTGCGGAAGTTCGAAGACTTTTTGGAGAAACTGCGGGAAGAGAAAAAGGGCAAGAAGGTCGAATTGACGGCCGCGAGCAGGGAGTACGACGCATCCCGGCACCAGTTCCTGCGCGAACAGAAGGATGCGTTGGGCCGGGAGGTCGGCGCCCTGGGCCAGAAGGTCGAGGGTCTCAAGGCCGACGTGGCGCGGCTGGCCGGCGAGATCGACAAGCTCAGGCGGATCGAAAGGGATATCGCCGCCAAAAGGGAACAGATCAAGGCGTTCGGTGAAAGGGAAGCGCTGGTCAAGTTCCTGCGCAATCGCGTTTTCCGAAACGTCTCGAACTATCTTTCGGAGCGCTTCCGCGAGGAGATCAGCTTGCGTGCCGACAGGATCTACCGCACCATCGCCGAGGTCGACGAAGAGCTTTGCTGGGGTGAGAACTATCGGATCGAACTGCGCGACATGGTCGACGGCGAGGTCAGGATTCGCGTCGACGACCAGCTCTCCGGCGGGCAGACGATGAGCGCGGTGGTCGCCCTGCGCCTGGCGCTGCTGCAGACGATCGGGGCTCGCGTGGCTTTTTTCGACGAGCCGACCTCCAACCTCGATGCCGTCCGGCGGGAAAATCTCGCCCATGCCTTCCGGGCCATCGACGTCGGCAAGGAGGAAGTCACCGAGCACTGGTACGACCAGCTCTTCCTCGTCAGCCACGATGTGGCCTTCGCCGAGATTACCGATCAGATGATTTCCCTCGGCGATTGAGGGGAAGACGTCGACTCCGCTTTCCCGTTGTCTTCGACGGGAGATTCGACTACCATGCGGGATTTTGTTGCAGGTTTGCTGAAGAAAATCAAGAAGGGAAACGTTGACCGATGAGCATATCCGATCGCTATCGAGAACTGGTGGAAGAGATCCGGGCCTTTCAGACGACGATGCAGGGGGCATCCGGCGCTGAGGAAGGCAAGGAGCTGCACATGATCGCCAAGGCGGTCCGGGAGCTGGCGGAGTTGCAGGAGAGCGTCGGCGAGATTCCCCGCATCCGCCTGGAAGCCGAACTGACGCCGGTGCTGCTGCGGGCTCACGGCAACCTTGACCGCTCCCGGCTGCTGCTCGACGAGCAGGGCGACGAGGACCAGGCGGCCGCGGTCTGGGAGCTGGAACAGAAGATCTACCGCCTGCTGAATGATCTATAGCCCGGGTATAGCCCGGGCTGGATCGGAAGAAAAAGTCTCAGGCTTTTTTCACCGCCTCATGCCAGCGTTGGAGGATCTCGTCGCGGACCTCCTGCGTCATCCTTCCCTGGAAACGGCGATCCTCCTGCCAGGAGGTACTGACCTCCTGGGGGCTCTTCCAGAAATCGACCGCCAGGCCGGCCAGCATGGCGGCGCCCAGGGCGGTGGTCTCCACCGTCTGCGGGCGCACCACCGGCAGGCCGACGAGATCGGCCTGCAGCTGCATCAGCAGATCGTTCCGGGCGGCGCCGCCGTCGACCTTGAGCAGGGCCAGGGGCTTGCCGCGGTCCTCGTTCATCGCCATCGCCAGGTCGTAGATCTGCAGGGCGATCCCCTCCAGGGTGGCCCGGGCCAGGTGGGCGGCGGAGGTGCCGCGGGTGATGCCGCTGATTAACCCGCGCGCCTCGGACTTCCAGTGCGGGGCGCCGAGCCCGGTGAGCGCCGGCACGAAGACCACGCCGCCGCTGTCGGGAACCGAGGCGGCCAGCGCCTCGATGTCGGCCGAAGAGGGAAAGAGGCCGAGGCCGTCGCGCAGCCACTGCACCGCCGCCCCGGCGATGAAGGCGCTTCCCTCCAGGGCGTAGGTGATATCCTCGCCAAGCTGCCAGGCCACGGTCGTGAGCAGGCCGTTTCGGCTCTCGACGATCTCCCCGCCGGTATTCTCCAGAAGGAAGGCGCCGGTGCCGTAGGTGCACTTGGCCTCGCCGGGCGTGAAGCAGGCCTGGCCGAAGAGGGCGGCCTGCTGGTCTCCGGCCATGCCGGCGACGGGGATGCCGTCGGGCAGGATCTCCAGTCCACGAGTATGGCCGTAGACGGCTGAAGAGGGGCGGATCTCCGGCAGCAGCTTGTCCGGCACCTCGAGGTGGCCGAGCAGTTCGCCGTCCCATTGCAGGTCGTGCAGGTCCATCAGCAGGGTCCGCGAGGCGTTGGAAGCGTCGGTGACGTGGCGGGCGCCGCCGGTCAGGCGCCAGACGAGGAAGGAGTCGACCGTACCGAATGCGAGTTCGCCGGCCTCGGCCCGTCGTCTCAGGTTGATGTCCTCGCGCAGCCGCCAGGTGAGCTTGGTGCCGGAGAAATAGGGGTCGAAGATCAGGCCGGTCTTGCGCCGGAAGATCTCCTCCAGGCCCTTATCCCGCAGCTCCCGGCAGATGTCGGCGCTGCGTCGGTCCTGCCAGACGATGGCGTGTCCGGCCGGGCGGCCGCTGTCGCGCTCCCAGAGGAGGGTTGTCTCGCGCTGGTTGGTGATGCCGATGGCGGCGATCGCCTCGCCGGTCACCCCGGTTTCCCGCAGCAGGCGCCGAACCGCCTGCAATACCGAAAACCAGATCTCCTCGGCGTCGTGCTCGACCCAGCCGGGGCGGGGATAGTGCTGGGGAAAATCGACCGTCGTCTTGCCCCTGATCCGCAGGTCGTGGCCGATCAGCAGGGCGGTGGTGCCGGTAGTGCCCTGGTCGATGGCGAGAATGAAGCGTTCCATGGCGTGGTCCCTCCGTAAAAAAAGGTTCATCGGGGAAGTTCGGAAAACCACCGGGAAAACTCCCCCTTTGAGATCGCCTCCGGCGGGTGGAGATTCCGGGAAGAAGGCGAAAAATGTTTTTGTCGGGGCGAGGCATGCCTCGCCCGATTTGCCCGCCCCCGAGACACCTGCCCTCCGGGTCCCGACCCCGTGTGGAGCGCCTTGAGATTCAAGTATAGGAGGGCGAGGGGGAGCGTCAAGGCGATCCCGGTCGGGATCAAGGTCACGATTGACATTATCGAACCCAACTGACGGCAAGGAGGTTACATGAGCGAAAAGAAGAAAAAGGAAATGAAGCTGGAAATACAGTTGGACGAGGAAACCGCCCAGGGGGTCTACGCCAACCTGGCGGTGGTGAACCACAGCGAAACCGAGTTCACCCTCGATTTCATGTTCGTCCAGCCCCAGGCGCCGCGGGCCAAGGTCGGCAGCCGCATCATCACCTCCCCCCGCCACGTCAAGAGGCTGATCTCGGCGCTGGAGGACAACCTGCGCCGCTACGAGAAGACCTACGGCACCGTCGACGCGACCCCGCAGGCGGCGCCTCCCGAAGCGGAAAATTATCACTAGGACCTGAATCCGTGAGGAGTGAGGAGTGAGGAGGAAAAACCTGAGGTCCTGTTTTCGCCTGAAGAATTGCGCCTCACCCCTCACAGCTCACTCCTCACTTGTCGATAACTTCCGAATACCGATAAATCCTCGGCGACAAATCAAATTCACGGATTCAGGTGGGAGCCTGACTTGACCTTCTCGAGAGAGGATGCGGGGGTAAATATGATGCGAAAATTGAGGAAATATCTCCTCCTCCCGCTCCTTCTGCTGCTTCCGGTCGCCGCGCCGGCTGGTTCCTCCGGCCAACTCATCGACGATTTTGAGAACGGCCTGCGGCCGCGGTGGAAGGAGAAGAGCTTCGAGGGGCACACCGACTACCGGGTCGTCGAGGACGACGGGGGGCATTGTCTGCAGGCCCGAAGCGAGGGAGCGGCCTCGGGACTGGTCTTCGAAAAGGAGTACGACCTTTCCGAGTTCCCGATCCTCGGCTGGCGCTGGAGGATCGACCATACCATCACCGGGGGCGACGAGACGAAGAAGTCCGGGGACGATTACGCGGCCCGGGTCTATGTCGTCTTTCCTCACTGGTTCTTCCCGAAGACGAAGACCATCAACTACATCTGGGCCAACAAGCTGCCGAAGGGAAAGGCGGTTCCCAACCCCTTTACCGGCAACGCCATCATGGTCGCGGTCGAAAGCGGGGGCGGCAATGCCGGCCAGTGGCGATCCGTCCGGCGCAACGTCTATCGGGACTATCGCCGTCTCTTCGGCGGAGAGCCGCCGGAGGTCGGGGCCATCGCCATCATGACCGACACCGACAACACCGGCGAATCGGCCGTGGCCTGTTACGACGACATCCGGATCGAGAAGGAATAGTTGCGGGTCGTTGGAACATCGACCTCTGGCAGGACTTGAAATGCGACCGGCCCGGCCGGCCCGTAAAAGGAGAGGGATGCGCGACAGGGGGACCGTTTGCGATATACTGAACTCAAAAAGCATTTCAGACCGGAAGGAGGTTGCGGATGTCTCTTGTCAAAACCTGGTACACCCCCGAGGCGGCCGAGTCCAAGTTCGGGGTGAAGAAGGCCCTGATCCTGGAATGGGTCGACGAGGGTCTGGTTCGGTGCGAGCGGGAGGGAAAAAAGGTCACCCTGGTCAACATCGACGATATCCGGCTCGAAGTCGAGGCGATGAGCCGGGAGTCTTAGGAACCTGTCGGACTTAGGAATGAATGCACTGCGAAAAATGCAAATCGGTCCATATTTCCGCAAATCTTCGACAAATAGGCTCACTATTCGCTCTCGAATTTGTGAAAATCCGTCCTCGATTTCCCATTTTCTCGTGACGATCCCCCAAGTCAGACAGACTCCTGAGGTGACCGCTTCGGAAGCGGGAAGAAATGGCGCGACCTTCGATGCGGCCATCGTCGGCGGCGGCATCGTCGGGGTGGCGACCGCCATGGCCCTGCTCGAACGGGTGCCGGACTT
>Ga0102953_1000595_pt1 | contig 24515 bp, 14 predicted proteins | sample SalPon2A_C_D2_MG_FD_78509 | JGI IMG/M metagenome (GOLD analysis project Ga0102953, IMG submission 78509) | Soil microbial communities from South San Francisco under conditions of wetland restoration - Salt Pond MetaG R2A_C_D2_MG | ecosystem: Environmental > Terrestrial > Soil > Wetlands | place... | reverse complement strand
CCGGCTTCTATTCCGATGCAATTGACGAATTGAGAGTACTTCTCGATCGCGGTTTCCGTCCGGGAGCAGTTCACGCCAAAATTGCCCAATGCGAAATTGCTAACGAAGATCCGCAAGAAGGGGTCAAGCACCTTAATTTCGCCCTGGAAGACAAAACCCTCTCCCAGAAGGACCGCCTGGATGTCATCGACCAACTAGCATCCATTCACGAGTCGATGGGCAACATGCACGATGCGATACGGTCGCTGAAATCTATTACCAGTATTGAGCCTGATTTTCGTAACGCCAAGCAACGCCTGACCATAATAACGGAGATGCTCGCTAAATTTGAGCGGTTCTACCACCTATTCAAAGAAAAGTATATCAGTGAAGAACAGTTCGATCAGGCCAAACAGCTGGCCGACCAGCGCCATAAAGATATCGAAATTATCCTGATTAACGATTTTGAGATCGAAAAACAGGATATCGGCGATTCGCTTGCCGAATACTTCGATTGTCCCTTTGTGGAATATAACGAATTGGAAGTAGGGCCGCCCCCTAAATGCCTTCAGAACCTCAAGGAAAACTTCTGGAGGACTAACCGATGCATACCTATTAGTCAGGACGGCCAAAAGGTCAAGATTGCAGCCACTGAGCCGCGCGACCAGACGATGCTCGCCAACCTGCGCTCGATGTTGAAAGGTCATGTCCTCGAATTTGTGGTCTCTTTCAACGAAGACATTAGTAAATTCACCGATCACTTTCACGGTAAAGGCGATTCGCTTCTCGATGAAGACGATGACGTTTTCGGTGAACTGGAACTGGTCGAGGAAGAGTATGAGGAGGAAGATGAGTATGATGATGAGGCTTCCGAAGCCGGGGTTGTGGTTAAAGTCTGCAACCGTATCATCGAAGAGGCATACAACCGGAATGTCTCCGATATCCATATCGAGTCTCAGATGGGAAAAAGAGGGGCACTGGTCAGGTTTAGAGTCGACGGTGAGTGTTCGAACTTCCAGACGGTTCCGTACAATTACAAACGGGCACTGGTCTCCAGGGTCAAGATCCTGTCAAGACTAGATATTGCCGAAAAAAGATTGCCCCAGGACGGTAAGATTAAATTCCGGACCCGCCGGGGCAAAAACATCGAACTCCGCGTCGCTACCCTGCCTACCGTCGGCGGGAACGAAGACGTGGTCATGCGTATCCTGGCTGGCGGCGATGCCCTGCCCTTGAAGAAAATGGGGCTGCAAGATGACAATCTTGAAAACTTCAAAACCCTGATCAGCAGGCCTTACGGGCTGGTATTGGTTGTTGGCCCCACCGGCTCAGGTAAAACCACTACTCTTCACGCCGGATTGGGCTATATCAACCGGCCGGAAAAAAAGATCTGGACCGCCGAGGACCCGGTCGAGATCGTTCAGGACGGACTGAGACAGGTCCAAGTTTTACCTAAGATCGGCCTTGACTTCGCCAGAGTTTTGAGGGCCTTTCTCCGTGCCGATCCCGACGTCATCATGGTCGGTGAGACCCGTGACGAAGAGACCGCCAATACCGTTATCGAGGCCGCCCTTACCGGCCATCTGGTTTTTTCGACCCTGCATACCAACTCGGCCCCGGAAACCGTAACCCGTCTGCTCGGCATGGGTATCGACCCATTCAACTTCGCCGACTCCCTGCTCGGGGTTCTAGCCCAGCGGCTGATCAAAAGACTATGCCCCCACTGTCGCCAGAAATACACCCCGGACGAAGAAGAAATAAATATCTTCAAAAAAGAATACGGTGAACACCCTACCCGCCCCCTTGAAATCCCTGAGAATCTGACCCTATTTAAGGCCAGGGGCTGCGGCCACTGCCAGAAATCGGGATACAAGGGCCGTTTGGCAATTCACGAGTTATTAATCACCGATGACCAGATGAGAGCCAAGATCGAGAGCAATGCGCCCGTGGCTGAAATCAGATACGCCGCCCTGGAGACAGGGATGCGCACCCTGAAGCAGGACGGCATCTTGAAGGTCATGAACGGCGATACCGACCTGAAACAGGTCAGCGCCGCAACAATGAAATAATATTCAGTATTGAAACACCCGCAGACTTGACACCGCTTGTTTTAATTTCAGAAGATATTCCGTACGACGGTTAGCGGGTTTTTTTAAGCAGCCGCAAATTAAGCGGCTCAACCGGGATATGTGTTGTCGCCTGATCCAAACTTTCTATACAGAGGCTTATTAGATGAAGAAGATACTGCTGGTAGATGATGAGAAAAACTTTTTGCTCAGCCTGGCAGACATGTTAAAGGCGAACGAGAACGATTTTTCCGTTGAAACCGCCGGCAACGGCAAGGAAGCCAGTGACATTATCGACTCGGAAAAGATCGATCTGGTGGTGACCGATCTTAATATGCCCCAAATGGACGGTTTTGAACTGATCGCCCATATCAGCCAGGTTGATCCTGAGACACCCGTTATAGCCATGACTGCCTACGGCACCCCGGAAATGGAATCGCGGCTGAGTAACATGGGAGCGTTTCAGTACATTGAAAAGCCTATAGATTTCGACTCCCTGCTTAACATGATTAACGAGGGCCTTAAGAAAGGAAGCACCAAAGGACACGTGGCCGGGATTTCCCTGCCCTCTTTCATGCAGCTCCTGGAACTCGACAAAAAAACCTGCACTCTTCGTATAAAATCCGCCAAGGGTACCGGTGATATGTTCTTTAATCAGGGAGAACTTCTGACGGCACAAACCGGCAATCTTACCGGGCAGGACGCCGCTTTTGAAATAATCAATTGGGACAATCCCGAAATCGTTATCGAGAACACTTGCAAGGTAAAAGTTGAAAATCGTGATATTGAAGTTCCGATGGGCTTTTTGTTGATTGAAAGCGCCCGAATGAAAGACGAAAAAAGCAAACCGGCCTCGGAGGCTGATGAAGATATTTCATCTGCCGAAGCAACCGCGGCTGAAACCATAGAAGAAGACGATCTCGGTTTCAGCGCCAATGCGGCGGAGCTTGACACCTCATCCCTGGAATCGGAGCCAGCTGTCCCCCAACCAGCCAAGAACGCGTCTCCCCTCGATATGTTGACCAATGCCATCCTCAATGCGAAAGGGGTTAATCGGATGATCATTATCTCCGGAAGCGGTGGGGTCCTGCGGCACAACAACATCCCGGTCAAGGAGTTCGGCAGCTTTGTTGCAGCAACCACCGGGGCTGCCGTAAAAACCAAAAAAATATTGGGGTTCACCGGGCCAAGGCATATTGTTATAAACCATACCAACGGGGAAAAAATTCTGATCATCATCGGCGCCCAGATCGTGGTTGGAATCGGCCTGGATGTCGATACTGAGCCTGAGCCGATCAGCGATGTCCTGAAACCCTCCATCGCCAAGATCAGGGCCCGATAGCGAATTCGTCAATTACGGCGATCAAACGCAAAAACAGAACAAGGACCGTAAATCATGGAAGACATCCTCAATGAAATAAAAAGCGTCCCGTCGGTAATGGGGTCATATATCCATGTCAACGGCGTGACTGACGTCACCTCCGATTTGCCCAAGATATTCCAGAACAAGGTTTACGAAGTCGGTGCCGCTATAGATCGGATTATCAAGGTCAACGAAGCGACTAAAATGAACGCCGCCAATATCGAGTTGAAATTTGAGGAAGCGGTAATCTTTGTAAGACCGATCGATCTGGATGCCTCGCTGATAACCTTCTGTGAAACGGGGATTAACAAAAAAACCCTGAATATGACCACCGGCATGTTGGCAAATGAACTAAAGGCGGTGGCCGATCGATTGAGAAAGAGCGGGGCCGGGGGAGCCGGAAGCACCGCGCAAACCGAAACCGCAGCCGCTCCAACGAAAAAGGAAGCAGCCGCACCCGCAAAGGGAATCGACGTCAATAAGATACTTCATGCCGGGCCGCTCGCTTCCGTATTTCAGGATTTCCAGAATGCCTTCGCCATGGCAATCGGCCCTGTCGGCGAAATGGTCATGAAAGATACCGTTAAGGAATGGGCGACAAAAGGGGAATGCAGCAAAGCAAGGTTGCCGGAGCTGGTGGAAATGCTTTGTAGGGAAATCGACGACGAAACGCTGGAAACCGAATTCAAGGCGGCCATCCGCCAACATCTGGCCTGATTACCGAACCACTCCACTCCCCATAAAAAAACAGCATGCCAGATGTCGGCATGCTGTTTTGGGATATCATCAAGAAACTCTTCAATCTAGCCGAGAAAACTCTACCCTTCTGTTGATTCCGCGATTTGCCGCAGTGTCATTCGGCACTTTAGGATTTTGTTGACCATGGGAGACCGCCTTCAAACGTTCGGCATCGATGCCGAACCCATCGGAGAGGTAGTTCCGAACGGCAAGCGCCCTTTGGCGGGCAATTTCGTCATTTTTCTTCGCATCGCCAAGGTTGTCGGTATGCCCCCCCACCTCAAATCGGCTGTTCCGCATATCTTCCCGGTTCATGGCCTGGCCGACCACAACACCCAGAACATCACGGGCCTGCCGGGACAGCTCCGTACTATCCCCTTCAAAGGGAATAACTAAACGCTCAATAGATCTGACGGCTGGTCCGGTGGCAGCAGCCTTTGCCGCGACCTTTTTAACATCTCCCTTCACGTCTTTTCCCGCCGCTACCACACCAACAACCGGTACGGTTGATTGAGGCTGGACGGCCGGAGTCTGCCTGGACGGCGTCCCTTGATACTTAGCCAAGGCCTCCTTCAGGGAACTTCTGGCCCTTGCATTACTTGAATCGTACTTCAGGCCTTCCTGGTATGCGGCAATCGCCTCACCATAATTATTTAATACCGCTTGGATATCGCCCATGCTGAAATAGGCTTTGGCGTACCCGGGATCAAGGCTAACCGCTTTTTTATAGCGAGCCAGTGCCTCCTCATACTTGCGAAAACGCTCCAGGATATAACCATCCTGATAGACAATTTCCGGATCGTTCGGACAGCTCTTCAGGGCATCCGCAACCAGAGCCTTTTTCTTCATCAGCACTCTTTCCTTGTGGATGCCGTCCGACAAAGCGGCACAGCCTTCAGCCGCCCAGGCAGGGTTGCAGGCAAAGAAAACCGTCACAAGCAAGGCGCCGACCAAAGGGTGATATAATTGGTTAAGTCTAGTCATTTTTCCTGCGCTTCAGCATTTTAACAAGACTGATCCGCAACCGATCAATAGATCGAGCCAGCGTTTCAACCTCGTCCTTCATCTTAGCAGACAGCAAACTCGTGTCCAAATTCCTGCCTACACTGACCTCCTGGGTCCTGGCGCTCAACTCAGTAAGCGGTTTAACGATACGTTTGTCCAGGAAGAAATAAATAAAGAGAAGACCTACAACCGTCATCAGGGCGCCGCCGGCAAAAAGAATGGCAGCCTGGGTCTTTGCCGCATCAATCGCAGGCCCCAGAGGGATATAGACCATATAGGCCGCGAAAATATCCCCCGCTTTAAAATTCTTGTCAAAACCATCGGTACCATACAGTTCCAGCAGATCCTTGGGGGCATCGACCGGATCTTTATGGCATTCGAGGCAATCCTCGCCCATCTTGATCGGACGGGAACGATAGTAAAAAGGCTTTCCTTTCTTCTCGACTGTTCCGGTAAGCTCCTGCTTATTTTCCACCTGGAAACGTTTGATTACTTTCTGCTCAAACAGATCAGCCTTGTTCGGGGGGTGGTGAGGTACCAACGACGCCTGTTTGAACTGAAACCCCTGCAACGATTCTTCCTGGACCTGATCCAGAATACGTCTGGTAATACCAAAACCAGACTGAAGTTCGGGATAGAAACGATCCGCTTCCACCAGGGCATTGATCAAGGGACGCTGCTCTTTCATGAAATAGGACTGACCTGCCTTGACATAGGCCTCCATCATCTTGGCTTTGGTATCCGCCTCTTTCATTGAATTCTGCAAGCTGAAAGTATAAGCGCCATAACCGATCCCGATCAAAGCAATTATGCCCATGACCGCCATCATGGAAATGAACTTAGCCCTGATACCCAGGGTTTTCCTTAAACTCTTAAAAGCCATTTGACCGTCCCCATTTTACATTACTGATTATTTATGAAACAATGGTGCAAAACAGAAATGAGATTAGTTTAGCACCAAAACTTTGTCAAGCCGATTACCGTTGTTTACCGGCGATCAAGGCCATATCACCTTCTTCACTTTACTGGTGATAAACGGACTCCGAACCGACCGTATCGGTTTCTGGAGCTTTGCCCTTAGGCATGGTCAAAGTAATCGTCGTTCCCACCCCATTCTCACTCTGAATCCTTATATCACAATTCATCTGGCCAAGCATTTTCTTGGAAATAACCAACCCCAGACCGGTGCCGTGGGGTTTTGTGGTAAAAAAAGGCTTGAAGGCATTTTCCACCAGTTCGTCCGGCATTCCACAACCATTATCGATGATCGAAAGAAAAACCTTCTCGCCAACCGCCTCCCCTCGAATCTTCAAGGTAGGGTTTTCCACTCCGTTAAGCGCATCCAGCGCGTTGGCCAGAATATTCATGGCAACATGCTGCAAGGCCCGGGTGTCGACTTTCACCCACCTGCCTTCCGGCAGAATATCTATGGAAATATTGATATTTTTCTTTCTTACGTCAGCTCCCAGCAACTGGGTCAGACTTTTAAAAAAAGTAATCAGATCGACCCGCACCGTATTTGGTTTCTCAAACATATTGAAATTTTTGAACGATTTCAATAGAGATTCCATCTTAGCGGCATCATCGGTCATTCGGTCCATATAAACCTTAATTTCATCCTTGGAGAACTTCTCTAAATTCATCTTCAAAACGGTAAGTGCCATTTTCATCGAATTAAGGGGATTGCCGATTTCGTGCCGAATGCCGGAAAAGACATTACTGATATTATTCATCATTTCCGAGGCCTCATCAATCGCCTCCAGTCGATTCTGATCGGTGACATCATCGATAATTACCGCCACATATTGCTCGGTACCCTCGATATTGCATACCCGATATGCAAAAGACCGGTGATCGCAGGTGATACGGGAGCGGTCACTGCAAACCACGTTAGAGTTCTTGAGCTGGCCGAGTTCGTTGAACATCATCGCGCTCAATTCCTCGTAGTCATAGGTGGCCTGGATAAAATCCCAGATCTTGTCGGCTTGCTGGTTGCGAAAGTAAATCCGCCGATTGACCTGGTCTAATATGATAACCCCGGTCTCAATCTTACCCAGTATGTCCGAAAACATGTTCTCTCTGTCCATCTTTCCTCGGAATTCCCCACACGGCCGAAAAGCTTGCATAATCTTCACAACAATATTCACTTGAAGAGTTCGAGGGAAAAGTTATCAGCCATCGAATCGTTCCCAGAACACAGCCCTGCCGAAACAAGCAAGGGCAACTAGCTTTTATAGCTTTTTCAAAAGGTTATGTCAATCTTGGGACGCGGATTCGGCTGTTATAAAAGCAAGTAGGCCGCCCATCTGCCCCCCCCTGTTCCCACACAACCGGCAGCTCTCAGCCGCCGAAAAGATCCGACAAATCGCTGATCAGGGAGAACGACGGCCTGTTTCGAAATACCCCGGCGTCCTCGCCATCGCCACCGCCCAAGCCCCGCAGAAACACATAAAATATTCCGCCGAAATTAACTTCGTAATCGTAACCGGGCAAGCGCACGTTCAGATATCGATGCAAAGCTACGGTATAGATCAGGTACTGGAGAAAATAATGCTCTTCAGCCATTACCGTCCGCAACTTGTCCGGCCTATAGTCTTCGTGCATTTTACCGAGGAAGTTCGATTTCCAGTCGACGATATAAAATTTTTCGTCCTTGCAAAAAACCAGATCGATATACCCCTTCATAAAACCACGGAGCTTATCGGAAGGCCAACCCTCTGCCGGCCAACAATCCCCAAGCAACTCACCTAATCTGGCGGGATTGAATCCGTCCAATGGAAAATAAAATTCAAGTTCGTTAAGTCTCGCTTTTTCCCCAATCCCAGCTAAAACGAGGCCGGGCTGCGCCGGATCCAGGCGGGTGGCGAGCAAATCCTCGATCATCTTTGCCAAGGCCTGCCCCCAGGCAGGATCATAACCGGCGGCAAGCAGGCGCTCGCGCAGGAAACTGGTTCGGCCTACCGGGTCCTCCGCGCTAAAATCAAGCTCTTCCAACAGGGCATGCAGAAAAGACCCCGGTGCCGCCCCCTTGGGAAAAGAGAGGATGTCTTCAAACAAAGGTCCAGGCTCGACAACTTCGCCGTCACCAGTATCCTTCGGGATGAACGGACCGGGACTGATCTTTCTGCTCAAGGCCGAGAAGCTGCTTATCCGCCAATTCATCAGCGGTGCCCCGTTAAACTGGCGACAGGACAAGGCTGCTTCACCGGCACTCATTAGCAGCGGTTCGGGCCGGGAAATCGATTCGACCTTCTCCAGGCTGATCGCTCCCAATGACCGGCCGGCCAGGCCTTCAAGGTCGGCGATAATCTCGGTATCACTAAGGTTCTTCAGATAATCGATGCTCTCCGCCGATTCCCCGACGCCGTCTCCGGAGAATCGCCCAGGACCATGAAGCAGGTAGGCGGCCGCGGAACTGCCGGCTCCGCTGAACGGCCCCCAGGCAAAATAACAACAGTGGATCGCTCGAGTCAAAGCAACATAGAGCAGCCGCAGATTCTCGGCCATCTCTTCCCTGACCGCATGCAGCCGGTTGGCGGCAAGGTCGGCCGAGCCGATATCGAGCTTCAACGCCCCATTTTCGAAGGGATCGTGGAACAGATAAGCCCGGCCCTTTTTATCCTTACCGGCAAGACGACTACCGCCCCAGCAGAAGGGGCAAAAAACCACCGGATACTGCAACCCTTTCGATTTGTGGATCGTTGCAATCTGGACCAGATCGGCGTCACTCTCAAGCCGCAACTGCTGCTCATCGGAAGGATGCTCATCTAATGAAGAGATTCTCTCGTCGAGATATTTGACCAGTCCCGCCATTCCCAGGCCATCTTCCTCGCAGACAAGATGCAGGACTTCGAAGAGGTGTAGAACATTAGTCAGGCAGCGTTCCCCCTCCGGCAAACGCAACAGGCGCGGACGAATGGACTCGTTTTCGAGAAAGGCGCCGAACATTACCGCAAAACCGGCCCCGCCCCAGAGATCGCGATATTCCCTGAACTTGCCCAGCCACTCGAGCAGAAATTCGTCGTCACCCCCGAAAGCGTCGAGTAACCGGCCATCCGCGCCGATAAACCTGGTTGCAAGCGCTGCCCTAACCTTTCTGCTGTCGCCGGCATCCAGGACCGCATCCAGAAGGATTCTCAACTCCGCCGCCTCCCGCGAGGCAAAAAGACTTTCGGAACTGTTTATGGCACTGGCGATGCCGGCTCCGGCAAGGGATTCCCGAACCAGGCGGGCCTCGTCGTTGGTCCGGACCAGGACAGCCAAGTCCCCGGCGGTCAAGGGTTGTTCCCCGATAAGGGCTCGCCCTTCGGCGCCGAAACGCAAAAGCCGGGAAATTTCGGAGGTCTGTCTGGCCAGGACCATTCGCACAGCGTCCTCCTTATTCAGGAGCTTGCCTGTTCCACTTACCTCGGCATCCCGCCCAAAGGCCCAGATTAGAAAAGGCTCGGCGACCTTGTCGTCGACCTCAAGAAACTTCCGAGGCTTTTCCGCCGCCCGGGCGGGACTGAAAATGATCTCGTCGAAAACAAAAGGCGCCTCGCTGCTACCGAAAAAGGCGTTTACGGCAGTCACCAGTCCGGGCACCGACCGCCAGTTTTCGGCCAGGGTATAACGATTCCCGATCTCGCGTACCGCCCGGATATAGGCAAAAATATCCGCGCCCCTGAAACTGTAGATCGCCTGCTTCGGATCGCCGATCAGGTACAGCAGGGAACCGGGCTCCGTAAAGATTCTCGCAAATATCTCGTACTGGACGGGATCGGTATCCTGAAATTCATCGATCATCGCCGCCGGATATCGGCAGCGGAGCAGCCGGGCGAGAGCGCCGCCTTGTTCGCCCAGCAAGGCCTTGTGGAGATCGGTCAACAGATCGTCAAAATAATGGATGCCCGCGGCTTGCTTGCGTGATTTAAGCTCCGCCCGGACAAAACCATGGAATTCTCGCTCCAGGTATTTACCGTAATCGGCCAGGACCGCTTCCAGCCTGAGCCAAAGGTCATGAACTTTCCCGCACAGATCAAAGAAGTCGTCATTGGGCGGCGCCTGCCCAGCCTTGACGGAGCTGGCCAGGGAGGATGGGGTGAATTTGGAAAAATTTTTAAATAACCCGGCCGGGGCCTCGGTCAATGAAGTCAGGCCGTCCATGGCCGCGAGCCACCCGGGAATCGATGCCGGACGGTATTTATTCCGGTGCAGAGCCCCGTCGGTCAAAAGGATATCTTCAACCCGTTTGCGTTTATCCGGCCAGAGCGCGGCAAGTTCACCGAACAACCGCCGATACTTGGGCTCGATCGCCGCCAGTTCTTCCAGACATCTCACCCCGTCGATTTCAGGAATTATCCTGACCTCCTCTCTGGCGTGAATATTGCCCAGTTTCTTCAGGAGATTAGCGGGAACAAAATCCTTATAAAAGAAAGCCGCCACCAGCGGCGAGGCCTCGTAAAAATTTTTCCTAAAGAAGTCCTCGCAGATCTCTTTCAGTAGATCATGCTGATCGGCGGCAAGTTCGGATTCGAAAAGAACCCCGCTTTCCAGACTGTACTCGTTAAGGACACGCCGACAGAAACCGTGGATCGTAAAAATCGCCGCCTCGTCAAAATTGCGTAGCGCCAGGGTCAGGCGCCGCACGGCACTCGTCCGGTCCTTAACCAGACTCAAAAGGCTCTTTAAAAAAGCATCGTCGCTGCCGCCTTCGCCGAAAACGGCTAGTGCGTTGACGATCTTCTGCCTGACCCTTATTTTAAGATCGTCAACCGCCGCCTCGGTGTAGGTGACCACCAGGATCTCATCGATGGATAGCTCTTTTTCGATTAGCAGTCTGACAACCAGCGAGGAGATGGTATAGGTCTTGCCGGTGCCGGCGCTGGCATCGATCAGCAGAACCCCAGTTAATGGCGCGTCTATTATGGAAAACTCGATGCCCATCAGCTGCCGCCTTTCTTTACTAGCGGCCCGAAAAAGGCGAGGGTCGCGGCCATGAAATCACTATTCAGAGGATCGATTTTACCATAGCAGAGCCGCCGGTAACGATCATCGGCCTCCCCTTTTGTATAAGCATTGCCCAGCCATTTTCGCCCGGCCTTGAGAAGTGCCGCCGAATCGGAAAGCCCCCTGGCCTTCGCCTCGGCGAATTCCAGAGATGTTTGCGGGAAAAACTGCAGAGGCAAAGTCAGCCCCAGCATGTATAGGGCCACGATTTCGGACAGATTATCTTCACCTTCTTCCAGCGGCGAAAAAGTGAACGATTTATCGCTGCCGACGAGATGGGTGCCCTTGGCCCAATCCGACGGTGCCAGACGATTAAGCAGCAGGTGATTTAACCAACCCCTGATCAGGTCGACCGCCGTCAACCTGGCATAACGGCAGATAATTTGCCCGGAGGCGGGCGAGGTTTCCAGCCGTCCCGAAATGAGACATGGTCCTGCTTCTATGTCACCGCTCAGCGTGGTCAATTCGTCTCTGCCTAATTTATTCAGCTTGCCGACGAGTTCATCTACCCCCCCGGCCACTTCGTTAAACGATGCCTGAGCCACACTGCCGTGCGGCAACACCCCTTGCTGCCCGGCAATCCTGAAATGGTCCTTCCCTTCCTCCCCCGCCAGCCGCTCATGCAGGATGGTTTCTCCAAGCCGGTAACGGTCCAGAAAATCGAGGGCGAAATTTTCGGTACCGGCTAGTTCGGCGGCATCACCCTCAAGATAGATATTGAGCCTCTTTCGACAGAAAAAGCGGGCCGGGTTCGAGAAAAAATAGCCCAGTTCGCCGATCGTTATCTCCTGGAATTCGTCGGGTGGCGGCGGCAACGGCCCGCGGATCAACGGCCGGTTTTCTCTGGTTCGGCCCAGCATGCGGGCCGCTTCGCAGTTACTTGCCGAGTAACTGAACAGTCCCCCGCTATCCCTAAAATACTTGGGACTGAAGGGTTGTAACGGGTGTTTGGTCAGAATCCGCTCTTCGCTCACCTCAAACCGGCGGGCCAGATATTCGATTAGCTCACTGACCAGAACCGAGGGGCCATGGGCTGCGCCGTCGCGAACCGACTGGCCGATATAGCTGATGTACAGAAATTGCCGGGCCGAAAGGACCGATTCGAGAAACAGATACCTATCGTCTTTTCTCCGGGAACGGTCTCCGAGTCGAGGACTCGCGGCGATAAGATCAAAACCCGGCACCGTGGCAGGTCTGGGGAAAGCGCCGTCATTCATCCCCAACAGACAGACTACTTTAAACGGCACCGCCCGCATCGGCAGCATTTCGCAAAAGGTAATGCCGCCCGCCATAAATCCAGAAGTCAGGCTATCACTCCGGCCCACCGCTTCAAGCTCGGCCACCACAACATCGAAATCGACTTCGCCATCGAAAGCAAGATCTACCTGAAGCTCCCTTAAACCGTTCAGAGTGTCGTTAATAAACTGGCGCTCGCTTTCCTGCTCATCGTCGGCCGCCAGAAGGTCGGCAAAAAGCGCCAGGAAGATCTCGGCCCAATCAGCAAGGGTCCTTTTCCCCGCCAGTTGTCTCACATATGCGAAAAGTTTATCGCTGAAATCGAGAAAGCGGCCCAGGAGTTCGACTTCGTTTCCCTCCAGATCGTCATAAGGGAGGATGCCGGCGAAATCCAAACGATTGCCGCCGGCCATAGCGTAACCGACCAGCAACCGCTCCATGCCGAACCGCCAGGTGTTTTCGTTCGTTGCCGGCAACCCAAGGCGCAACCGATCTTCGGCGTCGATGCCCCACCTGATGTTAACGGAAGAAAGCCATTTTTCTACCTGTTCAAGCTCTTTCAAGCTTAAACCGAAACGACGGCGGATCGGTTCCTTTTCGATTACCGCCAATACCCGGCTGATCTCCATACGGCTCCCGGCCAGCTCCAGTATGCTTAGAAAAGCTCCGAACAGCACCCCCTCTCTTTTGATGGTGCGGTCTGCGATCGAAAAAGGAATGGCCCGTTCGTCGCCTATTTTTCTGCTTCCGAAAACCGCGCCGATCAGCGGGCTGTACGATTCGATATCGGGGGTCATCACGATAATGTCCTTGGGCTCAAGGTCGGAACGGGCCTCAAAGATGCTGAGCAATTGATCGTGGAGGACTTCAAGCTCCCGCATCGGACTGTGACAGGAATGGACCATAATAGAGCGATCATTATCGGCATGCGTCTCGGACGGTGTGGAATCGCCGTTTCGCAGATCGAGGATGTCGCTTTGGAGCATTGCCAGCATATCGGCCTGCTGCTTACCGGCAACAGGATCGACAAACAGTTCCAGCTCTCCGTCGAAATCGAACTCCAACAACATGCCCAGAAGTTCGCGGCCCTGCTGCCCCGTCGATGCCAACAGGGAATTGCCCTGGCTCAGATAGAGATCGGCGCCGCTTTCTTCAACGCCGCCCAGCCTTTCCATGGTCCGCTCCGAAACGATGTCCCCCCAATATTCGCGGCAGGGGTTCAGAAAAAAGAAACAGACATCGAGATGCCGGCCCAAGGCGGAAAGCAGCTTCAGATAATAGGGGGGAATGGCTGAAAGACCGAAGACCGCCACGCGCGGCGGCAAGGATGTCGGGGGCAGATCAGGCCGCGCCAGAATTTCCAGACAGCGCTGCTGTAGCCCGGCCCGGTTGGCTATCCTGCCCAGGCAGTCGTCGCGGCTGATTAATTCGCGCCAGAGCAGGGCCTGCCATAAATCGCTCCGCCCCGCTTCCCACTCTAGAACCATCTCCGGCCTGAATATCGTATATTGATCGAAAAGATCGGCCAGCCGTCCGGCCAGCTGGTACCTTTTCAGATCACGTCCCCCGGCCAGATAGCTTTCAAGAACGGCGAATTCCGGTCTACAGAGAAGTTCCGGAAGCACTCGCATCAATTGCCATTGTAAGGTCCGCTTATCGAGTTTCCTCTCGGAAAAGGATTCCGGCATCAGCTCCCGGAACAGAGCGTCCACAAAACCGTTCGGAAAAGGGAAGACCATATTGGCGCTGATTCCGAGCCGTTCGGCAAGCTGCATGTTAAGCCAACGGGCCATACCGCCGCTCTGAAGGACCACCGTTTCCGGAGCCATGGGCGGCAGGGGCATGGCCGTGACCAGCTCGGCGAACCCGGCGGCCAGTTGTTCGAGACGGTTACTCGTGTAAAGATAAAGAGGCATATACCCTCATGGATTGATGCACGCGACAGCGGGATCTCCGCAAACGGACATTAACCACTATTATTTAACACAGGGAAAACTGCAATTGCCAATCCACTTTGCTGCCGACAAAATTAGCTTTATCTCTTTTTTTACCTGGATTTATACCGGGAAAACCAACCTCGTACGACAAAGTTCCGGACGTCAAGAATCGATAAAAAGGATTTTACCTTGCATGGCATACCCAGGAGCAGTAAAATTAGATGTTTCGCCCTGTCGACCAAACGAAACAAACCGAAAAGATCACCCAAAAGTTGCTTATGAGAAAAAAAACCGGCAATAGAAGCAGTCCCAGAACCGTCCGTCAACAGTTCCTGGAATCGCCGGTCCATGTTCTGCCCCTGCCGCCTCGTAACGGTGAGCGGTTGGATAAAATGGGCTTTAAGACCGTTAAAGAGGCGTTTCGGGCCGCTTTAACCGGTCGAATCAGCTCCAGAAAAAACGGGGGAGTCGATCTGGAGAACCGGGTAATCACTACCGGTTTTAGCGCATTGGGCCATCCGGTCCTGACCAGGGCGGACCTGAAGGATTTCCATCCTGCGACCACCGACAAGACCGTAGCCGACGCAATTTTCCGCCTAAACGGCCACCGGGTGCCACTCTCCGCTGAGCTTCTCTCCACCTCGATCAGAAACATCCTCCTGCCTTCGGGGATGCATAACGCAATTAAAGAAGCGGGCATTACCACCCTGGACGAACTTCTTGGGACCAGCCTGGCCGATCTGCTCAAAAATGAGGGAATAAGGGAGATGAACCTGGGCCTCTTCCTGGCCCATATCTTTGATTACGTATTCATCCTCCATGAACAGGAATCGCCCAGGGGAGGCTTTGATCCGGATTTTCTCCAGAACTCCTCGCCGTCTGGAAGCAACAGCGCCGCCCTTTCTTTATTTTCGTCCTGGGCCGACGCGGAGACGCAAAAGACCGGCCGTAAGCTGCTCAGGGAAAATCAGCTGGAACATTTCATGTTTTTCAGAAACGCTGCCGGAGCGGTGGTCCGCGAAGACTTTCGTAGTGGAATCGTATATTTATCGATGACCGACAGCCGCGACGATGCCAGTAAGTTCCGAATTAGCGCCGCTGTCTGCGAATTATGTCTGGCGGACGGCAAAAAACGCTCTCGGCAATGCCCCCATCTAGGGGCGCTAACTCTGAAAATGCTGGGCCGAAGCGACAACGAAGAGAAAACCACCGCGACCCCTTTACCGATCTTATTCAGAAACGGCCCATGGCATGTTGTCGGAAAGATCATCCACGAACTGTTCGGCAGAGACGGGATGCTGGACACCGCCATAAAGAAAGAGGGAGACAACTGGCTTCTGACCATTCCTGGCAACGACAGCAGCCCTTGGGCAAGCTGGCTGATTGACCGTAAAACCATGATGTTGCTTGGCGGCCTCTTCGGCGACCAGATAAAATGGCTTGACCGGGCGGCCGGCGATGAAATCCCCCCGGAGGCCGTCAACCTGCGCAAGACCCTGCTCGACATCGGCAGAACCACGGCCGAAGTCGAATTAAACGCCTTCGGCAAGCGTTCGACCGCCCAGGAACAAGACGAATCGATCTGGATGTGGCTGGCCGCACACTTGGCCTTAAATATCGCACCGGAAAATCTCCAAATCTCCGGCCCCGGCAAGGACGGACTTTTCAGTCTGATCGCCACCTCTATGACCACCGGCGAAGAAATTTTCGGTATGATCATCCCCAGGGCCAAAACCCCGGAACTTATCGACGCCCTCCACAAAAACGGCAACCGTTCTTTGTTATTGCCCACGGCAACGGCTATGACCAAGGCTGATCTGGCCGACAACGGCGACATGATCGTCTCCTCCCTGATCCGATTATCCGACGGCGGGACTTTGAATCGGCATGATCTCGAAAATTACCGTTACGGACGATATTATTATCTGGAAGGCGAAGGCTTTCTACCGGTCCTGGAACAAGATGCCGCTCATGCCATACCGGCAAAACAACAGGACCGCCCCGTTACCTTTCATGCCAACAAAGTTCCGGACTTATTGAATCAATACCACGAAGCTATCATAGCTCCCGAAAATGAGATCGATCGTGACCTGCTGGAACTCGATCTCATCGAAATGCCCGACCGGCTCGAAGTAGGCTCGTTTTCCGCCGACGACGACTGGTGCTACCTCTCCGGCCACTATGGCCTCGGCACACGCCATATCTCCCTGGTCGAACTTTTGTCTTCAAGAATCGACAAAAGAAAGTTTTTGCCCAGCGGCAGGAAATGGCTGAAGCTGACGGACAGCCCTCTGGACTGGTTCCACAACCTGGGCCGTGATCGCTTGTGGGAGGACGAGGAACACTCTGCCAAAGGAGTGCGCCTGACCCGGCGGGAAATGATCATGCTCTCGGCGTTGATCCCCGACCTCAAGCTTAAACACGCCACAAAAGGAAGGAAAGAACTGCAACATCTCCTCGATACCGGCCGCTGGCAGGAAAGCGACCTGATCAAGGACATGCCTGAACATTTGCGCGATTACCAGCGGCACGGAATCTCTTGGCTTCATCATCTTTATAGAAACGGGCTCGCAGGTATTCTGGCCGACGACATGGGCCTAGGTAAGACCCATCAGGCCCTGGGCCTGTTGCAAACCATTCTCGCCGGCAACCAGACAGCAAGATTTCTGATAGTATGCCCGGCAACAGTCGTTCCCCACTGGGTGGAAAAAATCGAAAACTACTTCCCCGAACTGTCGCATTATGTCTACCACGGCAGCCGCCGTGACCTCGACAAGGCCAACGGAAGCAACATCTACATAACTACCTACGGAATAATCCGGAGAGATACGAAAACCCTGTCCGACCTTGGCTTCGAGGTAATCATCTTCGACGAAATCCAGAACCTGAAAAACCGCAAAACCGATGTCTACAAAGCGGCCGTTCGGCTGAATGGCCGGATGGTAATCGGCATGACCGGCACCCCTCTTGAGAATTCGATCCACGACCTTAAAGCGATTTTCGATATCTGTTTGCCGGGCTACCTGGGCAACAACCGGGATTTTAAGACCAGATATCTCGACCCGCTCGAAACCGACCAAAAACATACGGCCAAAGAATCTTTGGCGCGCCTGATCAATCCATTCATGCTCCGTCGCTCGCGCGAGCAGGTCCTCACCGAACTGCCCGACGTGATCGAAGATATCAGGTCATGCGAACTGAGCGACGACCAGATCAGCCTTTACCGTGAATTGACCAGCGGCCGGGTCAGGAGCATCATGCAGATGCTGTCTCAGGACCAGGAAGACAGCAGCCTGCCGTACATGGAACTTCTGGCGGTCATCAATTATCTGAAGCAGATCTGCGACCATCCCTGCCTCCTTAAAAAATGCACGGACCCGAACCGGTTCAAAAGCGGCAAATGGGACCTTTTCGTCGAACTCCTGGACGAGTGTCTGGAATCTGGCATCAAGGTTGTGATCTTCAGCCACTACACCAGGATGCTCGACCTGATCGAACATCATCTGACCGCACGCGCCATCCCCTTCTGCGGTTTAAGGGGCAACATGTCCATGGGCGTAAGGCACGAGATGATCAAAAAATTCAACACCGACGAATCCTGCCGTGTTTTTACCGCAAGCCTCCTTGCCGGCGGTGTCGGTGTAGACCTGACCGCCGCCCAGGCCGTAATCCATTACGACCGCTGGTGGAACGCGGCCCGGGAGGATCAGGCCACTGCCCGGGTCCATAGGATGGGCCAAAAGAATGTGGTGCAGGTCTTCAAACTGATTACAGTCGGCACCCTCGAAGAAAAGATCAACAAGATGATCGCCAAAAAGAAGGACTTGGCTAATCGTCTGGTCAAGCAAGACGATGCCGCCATCATCAAAAAACTTAGCCGCGAGGAGCTGCTCGAACTCCTGTCGGGACCTTCAACCGACAATTTGGCCGGCAACCGTCCGTTTTAACTTGTTTTTTAAGCTGTCTCCCCCTAAAATAATACCACACCAAAGTCGGCAATAAGACCATTTGATCGCAATACCCTGTCGGTCTTCGGAAGCCAGGGACTCTACACCTGGCAATTTAACAAGTCGGTTCAATCGTTTCAAAAGGTCCGTAAAAACGCATACCGAGAAGAAAAAACTATGGCGCTCCATACCTGCGTTAGCCCTGAAGGACATTTCATAGTCGGAGTGCACAAACCGTCCTTCCGCGCGGTTAATCAACGGGAAAACGACTTCATAGAAAAGCTCGGACAACGGAAAGACGGCCGACCGGTTGACAATCGTAAAAATTTCCCCGTCGCCGATGTCGGCGTTGACGATGCGTCCTGGATCTATGAAATTCTCAACCCTTTTGCCTTCCGCGGCGCCACTTACATAAAGAAGGACTGGGCCGACAGACGGGCAGCTGATCCGTCTTCGATAAAACTGCCGCCTCAACCGAATATTTCCCTATCGACCAGTCTTGGCAGGATTATCGGGGACGCTGCTCCCGAAAAAATAGCACGGGCCTTCCGGGAATTACCGGAACAGATGCTGCTCGCCGCCGCCACCACCTCAAACGACCCGAACGACCTGGTCCGCCTGGCCAGGATCTCGTGTTCTTTTGTCGAAGACGAAAAAAAAGCGCCGGTCGGCCTTCTTTACGAAACGAACAGTAACGGCGAGCCCCGCCCCTCGATCCACAACCATCCTCTTTTCGAGGCCGTGGCCAACAATCCGATCCTGCCTGAACCTTATAAAATTGCAATGGTTCTAAGACCAGGCACCCAGGGCGGTAGCGAGATCGTCGGGGAAGCGGGAATCAAGTCCGATAGTCACGTATTCGAATATTTGCGAAGCAACAGCTACATCGCCTGGGGCCATTACGCCTCGAACATGGCGGACGACTCGATCAAATATTCGGCAGCCGACCTGGGCGAAGCAGACATGACCGCACTGCGCCGACTCTATTATCAGCGCACTTTTCTGCGCATTGCCGACCAACTGGGCCTTACGACACCTCCTTCCCGTAAATCACTGAGCGAGGTAGAGCTTGAAGAATTGCGCAGCCTGATCGTTGCCCGACTCAGGGAAAAACCAGCGAAGCACCTTAAGTTCAATGCCACCCTTTGGGGTTGGAATTATGGATTCGATTTCGCCCCAACCCTTTACCGTCTCCATGCCTCTCACCAGCAGATCCACCAACAGTTCGCCATGATTCCCACGGAAGTGGCAACCGACGATAAAAGCACGCGCCCAGCTTACGGCTGCGGCGATCTGGTCGCCGATTTTACCGAGCGTTTCCGGGAGAAAACTGGGCGGCATTTCTTCGCCTCCTATCTGGCCGCAATCCGGGCCAACACCAGGACCGATGGCCAAAAAGCCGGTCCGGACAGCCTGATTGTCCATCAGGATGAGAACGTATTACTCTTTGTCCCCAAGGCCCAAACCTCTCAATGGGAACTGCAGTTGGTCTGTCTTAGGGAAGTCGGCAATATTGTGGAAGCGGACGCATCGACCCGCCAATCGGTTGACCGGGCCATCCTGACAGCTATGAAAACCTTCGACACCCTTGGAGCAAAGATGGTAACTACCATCGAGTTTCCGAAGAGACTCGATTCACCCGATCGCGACCAGCGGCTACTCTACTCGTTCCTACCGAAACTACCGGAATCTCCGGGGGCATTCAGTGAGGCCCAACTCCGCTGGATCAACGGCCATTACCCGGAAGATTTCGCCGAAGCCTGCCGCCAAGCCTTGCAACGAACAGGAAAATGATGGAAATCTTCAATCACCCGCAACTTCGAAAATACGTGAGAAACTGTCCGGCCGGTTTCAGCATCCTTACCGAGGGAGACCAGGCCGATGCGCTTTATATTCTGATCGAGGGGAGCCTCGACGTAATCAAAGGCGGCAAGAAAATCCACGAGATAAACCGCCCCGGTTCATTCTTCGGGGAACTGTCGTTTCTGCTCGGTACCGTCCGGATCGCCTCGGTGATCTCCGCAACCGAAGATACCAGATTCCTCTGTCTGCCCAACTCGGAAGTCGAGCGGATCTGGCAGCAATTTCCGGAATTCGCCAGGCAACTGGCCAAAAATCTGGCCAAACGTCTCCACGAAACGACCAACGTCGCCCAGGGCTTCCGGGAATTCTGCGACCAGATGCCCGATGCGCTGATCATGACCAATGCCGACCATAAAGTATTATGCTGGAATCAGGCCGCCGAAAAACTTTATGGCCGTTCCTGGCATCAGATGAGCGGCAATGCCATCGAAGAGATTTACGACAACCAGGCGGCCTTCACTCAGTTCATGGCTGAACTGAATTCTAAAGGGGCCATCCGTGAAAAGACCCTCAAGATAAACCATCCCGAAAAAGAATGGTTCTTCGTCTCCACCAGCACCACCGTGCTCACGGATCCCCACGACAACATCCAGGGATATCTCTTTCTGGGGCGGGACGCGACTTCCGTGCGAAAGCTCGAGAAGAAACAGCGTCTGATCAGAAAATGGCTGTTGCCGATCCTGTTAGTTCTTTCCCTGCTGACCGCTTGGCTTTGCTGGAAACAGTTTATTCTTACGCCACATTCAAGCTATCCTCTTTCGCAAAATGTTGAACAGAACCAATTAGTTACCCTGTTAACCAGGGACACAGCAGCTCTTGAACTGGCCCTGCCCCCCACACTCACCTCATCCCCTGCAGACGCCCCCAGAGTGCTGGCGAATTACTTCACTCTTTTCCATCCGGAATTTTATGGGGTAACCGGGATCTCGATCATCGACAGCGACAACAGGATTTTTTGCGAATATCGCCCCTTCCAGCCAAGTGGGCCGGAATTGACCAACCGAACATACCAAGGTGTCAGGTATAGCGAAAATGGCCACGACAACGGAGAGAGCATGCACATCTTTATGGTCTCCCGCCCTGACTCGGAAGGAGGCCAGGTTGTTGAAATCATGTCTCGCTTGAAAAACCGGCCTGTCAATCTGGCATTTATTCTCGATATGGACATCATCGGAAATAAATTCGCCAGCGACATCAACGATCTGGCCAAGGCTCTCAAAGCGAAAAAAATCGAAGCCCGAACCGACAAGCCCGACAACTCGCAAAATGACATTTGAAAAACTTCTTAAAACACGCTAAATTACGAGATTCTCAATCAATCGCAATAATTCCCAAGTAAGGTTGCTAAATGGATAAAAAAGGATATTTCGGACAATGGGGAGGCGCATTTATCCCCGAGGTCCTCTATGAAACGTTTCGCGAGCTGAGAGCAGCCTTCGAAAAGGCCAAGAAAGATGCCGCTTTCTGGGAAGAGTATCTCCAGTTAATGTCATCCTACTCATGCCGCCCCACCCCCCTGACTTATGCTGCAAACCTCAGTGAACATTTCGGCGGAGCCGAAATCTACATCAAACGTGAAGACCTTAATCACACCGGCGCCCACAAGGCCAACAACGTTATGGGCCAAGGCCTGCTAGTAAAAAAGATGGGCAAAAAACGTGTGATCGCCGAGACCGGTGCCGGACAGCACGGGGTCGCCACCGCGACCATGGCGGCGAAATTCGGATTCGACTGTACGATCTACATGGGCGAAGAAGACGTGATGCGGCAGCGGCCCAACGTCTTCTGGATGGAGAAACTGGGCGCCACAGTAATCCCGGTAACCAGCGGCTCCCGGACCCTTAAAGACGCCATCAACGAGGCCTTCCGCGACTGGGTCACCTCGATGGACGACACCCACTATGTAATGGGCACCGTCTGCGGCCCTCATCCTTTTCCGGAAATGGTTGCCTGGTTCCAGTCCATAATCGGCCAGGAGGCCCGACAGCAGATCATCGAGGCCCACGGCAAATTGCCGAACCGGGTTTTTGCCTGTGTGGGCGGCGGTTCCAATGCGATGGGCGTCTTCCAGGGCTTTCTCGATGATCCCGAAGTGGAATTAATCGGGGTCGAGGCGGGCGGGCATGGGATCGAAACCGGCCAACACGCGGCCCGCCTTGCCGGGAATGACGGTTCGGCCGGGGTGGCCCAGGGATATAAAACCATGTTCCTGCAGGACTCGGACGGCCAGATGCTCGATACCCATTCGGTGGCCGCCGGGCTCGACTATGTCGGCGTCTCTCCCATCCTCACCGATCTCTGGGAAAAAGGTCGGGTCCGCTTTGCGGCCGCGACCGACCGGGAAGTAATGACGGCCCTGGAACTGACCATGAAAAGGGAAGGGATCATCCCGGCGCTAGAATCTGCCCATGCCTTCGTTCAGGCCTTCAAGGAGGCCCCGGAAATGAAACGCGACGAGGCGCTGATCATCAACATGTCGGGCCGGGGCGATAAAGACATCTTCACCATCGCTCATGCCTTCGCCGATCCTTCCTGGAAAGAATTCATCATCAAGAAAGGCCGTGAATATGAAGCTGACTGAATATCTCCGCAGGCAAAAAGCCGAAAAAGACATTTTGCTGATGACCCATCTGGTCCTGGGCTATCCTTCCTTTGAGGTCAACCGGGAAGTGATCGAACAGATGGTCGCTAACGGCGTCGACCTGATCGAGATGCAAATCCCCTTTTCCGAGCCGATGGCCGACGGGCCGGTGATCCTGAAGGCCAATCAGAACGCCATCGAAAACGGCGCCAAGGTCAGGGACTGCCTTGACTTCGCCGCCGAGATCACCTATACCCATCAGATCCCATTCCTATTCATGACCTACTACAATATCCTGTTCAAATACGGGGTGGAAAAGTTCTTCAAGAAAGCGGCGGAGATTAAAATCAGGGGTTTCATCGTCCCGGACCTGCCGCCCGAAGAAGGCGAGGAGTTCCTGGCCCTGGCAAAAAAATACGATATCGCCCCGATCATGATCTACGCCCCGACCAGCACCGAAGAAAGGATGCGGGAACTGTCAAGACACGGCGGAGGCTTTATCTACTGCGTGGCAAGACGCGGGGTGACGGGGAAGAAGACAGAGTTAGACCGCGACTTCAGTGACTACATGGCCCGATGCCGACGCGCCACCGACCTGCCGCTGGCCGTAGGTTTCGGGATCAGCGATCGGGAAGATGTCGATTCCCTCACTGACCAGGCCGACATCGCCGTGATCGGTACCAAGACTATTCGATTAGTCGAAGAGCAGGGACCAGAAGCAGTCGGACCTTTTATCGCAAAATTGAGGTAATAAATAAGTACTTATAACAACAAAAAAAGCCGGGGAGGCTAAATGAGCCGCCCCGGCTTTTTCTTTCCATAATTTCCCCTTCCTAAGAAAAAGTTTATATTTTACTCTTTCTTTTCATCCAGAGTCCTGCCCAAACGGTCTCGATATTTGTCATATCGAACTTTGTCGCCTTTTTTCAGATCAGGGCGTCTGGATTTTTCTATCTCGACCTTTTCGCCGTCCGGATGCTCCAGAACGAAGGTTTTTTCGGTTACCCCCACCACCTCGTAGGTATCGTAATACCAGACGCCAAGAACCGGGCCGCCCATAAAAAGAAGCGCCGTGAAAACAATCACAGCAGCCCAAATTATTTTTTTCATAAAAAAACCTCCGCTCTACTCCACAAAACGAATAAAAAGCCCATCATTTCCGGGCGATCATCCATTAAAATTCATCAGGCTAATCCGACTGGTTTTCATGCATGTGCTGATAATATAAACAGTTTCGACAAAAATATATTCTATCGCTCTCACTAATTGAATTTTCGTCAATCCCCAGGCAACAAGTCAAGGCATTCTCAGCTTCCCAACATTTTTTATTCTTTTCTTTACCGAACATGACGCAACTGCCTTTACGGCATTGGAAATACTCGTGACATTTTACCATTTGTTGCCCCCTGCCAATCCAGTCAAATTCCAGGGAGGAAGTTCAGCCGTCAACGCAAAAAGCCCCATAACCAAAATCTCATCCAGGCATGCTCTTTGCCCGCTTAAGAATATCACCCTGCATGTTCACACAGAGGCGAATTCTACCAACCCCTTGATATCTTGATATTATCATAGAGCATTACTATTAAGACATGGGGGTTATCCCTTAATTTATCCCGAAAAAATCGGGGGGAATCCCCCCTCAAATCAACTACCCAGCAGCAAGCTACGGGATATCAACTTCTTAGATCGGTACTTTTACTCGCGGCAAGCCGCGGGGAATTGAGCCCAGAGATAGATTAAATCTTATTGGATTAGGTGGGCCAAACTGGATGAGACAAAAAGAGATGCTGGTGACGAACAGGCTAGGCCGAT
>Ga0102953_1000594_pt1 | contig 24583 bp, 22 predicted proteins | sample SalPon2A_C_D2_MG_FD_78509 | JGI IMG/M metagenome (GOLD analysis project Ga0102953, IMG submission 78509) | Soil microbial communities from South San Francisco under conditions of wetland restoration - Salt Pond MetaG R2A_C_D2_MG | ecosystem: Environmental > Terrestrial > Soil > Wetlands | place... | reverse complement strand
GAAGGATTTCGTCGCACCGAGAACTTCCGCGGACGCCCCGAATTGTCCGTGCTCGAACACGGCGAAGGCGCTCCAGCCGCCGACTCGGCGCCGGTACTCGGTTAACAGTTCTGCATCGGTGTCGGCAATATCGGAGAGGTAGCTGGCACCCAGTTCCACCCCTTCAACGGGTGTCAGAACGAGGCTGGCCCCCCAGTCGCGAATGTGATCCTCCTCGCCGGCCTTTTCGGCATCGCCGTTGAAGACGAAGGTGGAGAGGGAAAAGAATTCGTGGCCGTAGCCGATAAGGGCCGCCGTCTCCCGGGTCTCGCCAAGTTCCAGGGTCAGCGGATCGCTGATGAAGTGGCTGTTGAAGACCCCGAAAGGAACGTAGAAGCGGCCGATGCGGGCGAACAGCGGCGCGAAGTTCATATCGATGGCGGCCTCGTCCACCTCAAGAGGGGTGTCGTCCTCTTCGAAGAGAAGGCTGATGTTGCCCCGGATCTCGTCGCTCAGTTTCATCCCGAAACCGAGTTGAGCGGTGGCCAGCGTAATGTCGCTTCCGGACTCGTCAGTATCGTCTTCATACTCGACCTTTTCGGCAACGCCTTCCACCTCGATCAGGCCCGAGATACTGATCCGGTCGGTTATGCTGCTGGCCAGGCCGGCGGCCTTCTTCTCCGCCAGAGTGTGGTAGAGCTCGGCCTGGCGTTCCTCCAGGGCCTCAAGTCGCTTCTCCAGGGGGCCAGGGTGGCCTTCAAGCTCGACCGTTTCGGCCATTTCGGCCTGGCGCTCCTCCAAAGCCGAGAGTCGTTCCTCGGGAGAGAGGTGATCGCTGTCGGACGTCGATGAAGCCTCTTCGGCCTCGCCGGCGTGATGGTGGTCATCTCCATGGGCCGAGGACAGGACAGGGGCCAACAGCAGGGCCGTCAGCAACAGAGTCATTTTGAACAGATTGATCGCGGGTTTCATCGAGAAAATACCTCCTGTTGTTTAGTTATCCATTTCCGGGGTTTGGGATTTCGCGGATGCTATAAACGGTCTTTATCTTATCCGCCTCTTCTGTTAGCCAGGTGTTCATCGTCGGGGCTTCGCATCAGCGCCTTCCGATAGGGTCCGGGGAATTGTACGGAAAACGAAATTCGTTTTCAATGAAATTGTGTTCCGCACCCATTTGCAACTCCGCTACAGGTTTCCCACGAGAGCGGATCGGACCTATGCTGCCGCCGAGGCTGCCGAATCATCGATCCGGCCGTGATGCAGCCGGACAGTGCGCTGTGCCTGTTCCCCCATCTCCGGGTTGTGGGTCACCATGATGATGGTTCGTCCGGCCTTGTGCAGCTCGCCGAAGAGGTCGAGTACGATCTGCTCGTTCTTCTCGTCGAGGTTGCCGGTCGGCTCGTCGGCGAGGATGATCGCCGGCTGGTTGATCAGCGCCCGGGCGATGCAGACGCGCTGCTGCTCGCCGCCGGAGAGCTGGGAGGGACGGTGATGCAGCCGGTGGGAGAGCCCCACCTGCTCCAGGGCCCGGGCCGCCTCCTCCCGGTCGGTCATGCTGTGGTAGTACTGGGCGAGCATTATGTTCTCCAGGGCGGAGAGGTAGGGCACAAGGTGGAACTGCTGGAAGACCAGGCCGATCTTCTCCCGCCGCACCACCGCGCGCTGCCGGTCGTCCAGGTGCGAGGTGTCGACCCCGTCGAGCACGTAGCGCCCGTCAGTGGGGGCGTCGAGGCAGGAGAGGATGTTCATCAGCGTGGTCTTGCCCGACCCCGAGGGGCCCATGATCGCCACCCACTCCCCCTCGCGGATGTCGAGATCGACGGCGTCGACGGCGGTGACGTTGCCGAAGCGCTTGGTCAGGGCGGACATCTCCAGAACCTTCTTGTTCATAATCATTCTCCTTTGAGCACGACGGCCGGGGCGACGCGCACCGCCATGCGCACCGGCAGGGCGGCGGCCGCGAGGGCGGCTAGTAGTGAAACCGAAAGGGTCAGCGGCACCGTCACGGGGCGGAAGGAGATCGAGGCGCCGAAGACGGCCTGGCCGAGCAGTTGGGCGAGGAGGAACCCGACCGCCATCCCGGCGGCGATCCCGGCGAGGCCGATGCAGCCGGTCTCGACGAGAAACTGGCGCACGATGCTTCGGTTTTCCGCCCCGAGAGCCTTGTGCAGGGCGATCTCGCGGGTGCGCTCCACCACCATCGCCATCAGGGTTGTCATCACGCACAGGGTGGTGGCGGCGAGGATCACCACCGCCACCAGGGCCATCAGCCCCTTGATCTTCTCCAGGATCCTCCCCTCGGAGTAGGAGACCTTACGCAGCGGCTCGGCACTCACCCCCGGCAGCTCGCGTTCCAGGTCCGCGGCGAGCCCCTCGATGTCGAAGTCGCGCGAGAGGACGCTGAGCATGACGTGGTTGATCCGCCCCTCCTCTCCCAGCACCTTTTGGGCCAGGGGGAGGTTGACGAAGATCTGGTCGTCCTCGGCGGCGCCGGTCTCGACGATGCCGCGCACGGTCAGTTTTTTGGAAAAGCCGGTCTCGCGCTTGCGCGCGGTGACCGAGTCGCCGACCTCAAGCGCCATGTTTTCGGCCAGCGACTTGCCGACTAGGCAGTGCTCCTCGTCGAAGCCGACGGTGATCCAGTTCCCCTCGACCTGCCAGAAGGGGGAGAGCTTTTCGAGGCCGGCGAAATCGACGCCGGCGAGCACGGCGTTGCCCAGGTCGAGGCGCGCCACCCCGTAGAGGTAGGGGGAGGCCCCCACCAGCTTCTCCTCGGGGATGCGCGAGAGGACGCGGCCCAGAACCTCCTCGTCGACCGTCGCGCCGCCCGCGTCGGCGGCGGCGCCGACGAAGAAGTTGGCGCCGTAGGCGCGCAGCTCGCGGCTCATCTTGATCGAGATGTCGAAGTAGAGGCTGAGCAGGGCGAAGACCACCGCCGCTCCGAGCAGCACCGAAAGAAAGGCGATGGCGACCCGGCTCTTGCGGTGGCGCAGCGATTGGAGCAGGATGCGCAGGAACATGCGCGGGTCGCGCTTGTTGAGACTAGTTGCGGCCATGGAGCACCTCCGCGGGCAGCAGTCGGGTAATGTGTCGCGACGGCAGGATCGAGCCGGCCAGGGCGATCGCCACCGAGGTGACAAGGATCACCGGCAGCGTCACCGGGGCGAAGGGGACGGTGGAGCGGAAGATCCCCAGGCTGATCAATTGGGCGAGCCCCGCGCCGGCGACGCAGCCGAGCAGGCCCCCGAACAGCCCGACCACCGCCGCCTCGACGAGAAAGAGCAGGTAGACCGCCCGGTCGGGGGCGCCCAGCGCCTTCATCAGGCCGATCTCGCCGGAGCGCTCCATGATGGTGGTGCTCATCAGCGAGGAGATGCCAAGCGCCGAGGCGATGAAAGCGGCGATCGTCACTACCAGCAGCAGCAGCTGAATCTTGCCCATCACCGCCCCCTCGCTCGCCGCCACCTGCCAGATGGGGCGGGCCGAGGAGTTGGGAATCGCCTCCTCGATCTGGTGGGCGATGGTGGAGACGTAGGCGGTGCAGTACCAGCGGTCGTACTCCTCGGTATTGAGTCCGTCGAGATTGCGCCGCGCCTTTTTGGCCAGGGCGTTCTCCGGCACGGTGAGGGCGCTCACGCTCACCGCCTGGACCCTGCCCCCCAGCCCGGTGAGCCGCTGTACGGCGGCCAGGGGAGCGACGATGGCGCGGTCCTCGGCGCCGCCGGTCCTGAGCAGGCCGACCACCTTCAGCTCGGCTTGGCGGCCGCCTGCCCCTTCGCCGATCCGCACGGCGATGCGCTCCCCGATCCGCGTGCCGCTCGCCTCGGCCAGTTCGGCGCCGAGCAGCACCCCGCCGGAGGCTTCGTCGGCCGGCCACTGACCCTCGACGTGCCAGAAGGGGTTGATGGCGCGCACCCCGGTGCGGTAGTCCGACTCGTTGGCCACCGGCTGCTCCTTGTCGAACCAGGTGCCGACCAGCTGCACCGGTTTTCCCCGGCCGTCGATGCGCACCGGGGTCTTCAGGAAGGGGGCGAAGCCGACGATGTTGTTGCGCCAGAAGATCTCCTTGATCGCCGGCAGATCGCTCTCGGCGAGAAAGCTCTGGCCGCGCAGGGGATTGTAGTCGATCCCGCCGATCCGAAGGGGGATGCTCTCGCTCTTGGGCACCAGGTTGATGTTGGCCCCGTACGACTTGAGTTCGCGGGACATCTTGTCGCCGACGTTGATGGAGATGGTCATCAGGGCCGCGATGAGGCTGGCCGAGATGACGATGGTGGCCACCGCCAGCGCCTTGCGCCTGCGGCCGCGCACAAAGGACTGTCCGAGCATGCGGATGAACATGGCTATCCCTCCCGGTGGCCGGTGCAGCAGGGGCGGGAGCCGCCCGCGCTGCCCGATTCGAGATACTTCTCCGGCGTCTCGCGGAAGCGCTTCCACGACTTTTCCGATCCGAAGAAGTAGGTTTTTCCGTCGTACTTGTACTGGTAGGGGGCTTTCGTGTTGATCACCGTCTCCCCGGTGACGGGATCGTTCCCTTCGATGTCCCGGACCTCGTTGAAGCGAGCGGCCTCCGCCGCCAGATCGGCCGGGGAGATGAGGATCTCATCTCCCTTGACTTGATGGCCCAGGGGGATGGGGTTGCAGCCCCCCGCCTTGCCGAGGGAGGGGACGAAGATTCTCGTCTTGCAGGCGAGGCAGACCAGATCGTCCCCCTCCTGGATGTAGGCCGTGTCGGCGCACAGCAGACAGGCGTCGAAGGCGACGCCGATCTTGACCTGGTCGCGCAGCTTGTTCATCAGGAAGAAGCGGATCACCTTGCCGTTCTGCATCACGCAGGCGAAGCGGTGCAGGCGCCCGTCGGCGACATCGGCGACTCGGACATGAATCGTCCCGTCCTCCGCCGGACGCACCGTGGTCGGCGTCGAGACCCGCGGCGGGCGCGAGGCGTAGAGGTCGTGATAGAGGAAGGCGCCTGCCAGGAGCACCACGGCGGCAGAGGCGTATGTGAACCGGCGCAGCGCCGCCAGCCGCAGGCTGCGCTCCTTGCGGCGGACCGCCCTCTGCTCCGGAGGCGCGGTGACCCCGTAGGTCGCGAGGGCCCGGCGCAGGAAAAGAACCGCCAGCAGGAGGATCAGGGCGAGGAGCAGATAGGTGCGCCGCGAGGCGAAGTCGGTGACGACGGCCACGAAGGAGAGACGGCCGCTGGTCAGCTCCAGAAGCTGCAGACGCATCAACCCCAGCACCGCCTCGGCGCTCCACAAAAGAGAGAGGACCGCGGCCACCATAGCGAGCAGGGAAACGACCGCCCACCGGCCGGGCAGAAGAGTGAGCCGCCAGACAAGAGCACCGAGGGCGATCAGCAGGACCAGAGCGGCAAGGATACCGCCGAGGTTGAGAATCAGCTCGGTATTGAGAACCGAGGCGCTCGAAAGCCCCTCATAATAGATCCGGTCGCGCAGAGCGAACAGGCCCTGGCCCGCCAGGGCCGCAAGAAAGAGGCCCGCCGCAGCCGATGCGCCCTTGCGCGCCAGGGGCTTGCGCACTGGTAGGAAAATTGCGGCGACAAGAGCGAGCAGAGCGGTTCCCACCAGCGCGCCGCGCAGCACGGTGCGCACGGCGGTGAGCTGTTCACCGGCGGCAGCGCCGTAGAGTACGCCGCCGGCCGCGAGGCCGAGCAGGACCGCCCACAGAAGCGGGGCCGGGCTTCTCCTGCCCGAGCGGATCTGCAGCAGGGCGCCCAGAATGCCGAGGCAGAGCGCCAGCGGCAGAAAGGCGTCGATGGTATGGACCAGGTAAGTGATCATCAGACGATCGCATCCGTGAGTTCGCAGGGGGAAACAGGGGAATTGGTCCGCCCCCTCCCTTCGCGGGAGGGGGCGGACCAAGGGTCGATGCCCTTGCCTACAGGGGCACGTACTTGAACTCGTAATCGACGGTGAAGGGTTTGAACCACTTGCCGACACCGGAGGTCTTGTCGGTGTGGCGGCCGAAGCCCTGCTTGGAGGGGGGCTCGATGGTGTAGGAGACCTTGTAGTTGCCGGGGCCGAACATCTTGATGTTGGCGCCGTAGTGGGGTCCGTCCTTGGCGATCATCGGCATGAAGGTGCCGCTCTGGCTCTTGCCGGTGTCGACGTTCGTCAGAGAGTAGGCGATGGTCAGGTAGGGAATCCACTCGCCGGCACCGAAGCCGGTCAGGTTCCCCTCCAGGGCGTGGATGTCGGCCTCCAGATGGACGTCCGACTGGGAGGCAGCCAGGCCCATGCCGCGCGGCTCCATGTCGATCGGCTTGAGGTAGACGGCGGCGATCTTCATCTGGTTGATCTCGATCTCCTCGCCGGCGGGGAACTCCTTCATCTTCTCGGCAAAGGCGGTGGTGGCGGCAAGCGCCAGGGAAAGGGTTGCGAGCAATACGAACAGCTTCTTCATGATACGTCCTCCTTTGGGATGGTTGCGGGGATCGGTCCCCGTTTGTTCCATGGTGTAGTGGTGGGCGTCGCCCACCGGAGTCGCTTTTCGTGGGGGCGAGGCATGCCTCGCCCGGGCGACCCATGGGTCGCCCCTACGGATCAGGCCGTCTCCATTTTGCGCCGTCCGATCAGCGCCAACCCGGCGATGGCCGCCGCCAGCAGCCCCCCTTGCAGCACCAGGCTCTGCCAGTAGGGGAAGATGCCCAGGAAGGGGATGGTCGGGGCCCAGGAGACGAGTCCCGGCTCGAAGACCTTCCCCTCGATCAGCTCCAGGATGCCCTTGCCGGCGAAGACGAAGGCCATGGAGTAGAGCAGGGCGCCGGTGCCGATGAAGAAGGGCTTGAGCGGCAGCTTTACCGCGCCGAAGCGCATCACCAGGTAGATTGCCAGCAGGCCGACGCAGCCGACCGCGAAGCCGGCGGCAATGGCGGTCACCCCCAGGGAGCCTCCGGCGCTGCCGGCCAGGGCCTGGTAGAAGAGCACCGTCTCGGCCCCCTCGCGGTAGACGGCGAGGAAAGCGGCCAGCCACAGCGCCTTGAGCGAGCCGGAGGAGAGGGAGCCGGCGACCTTCTCCTTGATGTAGGCGCTCCACTTCTGCGCCTCGGCCTTGCTGACGAGCCAGTAGCTGACGCTGAAGAGCACGCCGGCGGCGAGCAGCATCGTCCCTCCCTCGAGGATCTCCTGGCTGGCGGCGGAGACGTGGAAGACCCACTTGACCAACACCGCGGTCGCCACGCTCAGCGCCAGGGCGGCGAGACAGCCGTTGTAGATTGTCTTCACCTTTTCGCGATGCCCTGTCTTGATCAGGTAGGCGAGGATGGCAGCGATGATCAGGATCGCCTCGAAGCCCTCGCGCAGGATGATCAGCAGGGAGTAGACGAAGAGGGCCAGCGGCGAGTCGGCGCCCTTGCCGAGAGCGGTGGCGGCGGCAGCGAAGGAGTCCTGCATGGCGGCGTTGGTCTCGCGCAGCTCGGACTCGGGCAGCCCCTTCTTCATCTGCGCCACCAGCAGGCTGAAGTGCTGCTCCAGCTCGGCCTTGCGGCTGGCGTCGAGGGCGCCGATGGCCGCCTCCATGCCGCTCGCCTCGAAGATGTCGAAGTAGGCGTCCTGGACCATCATCCCGGCCTCGCCCCGCGTGCCGCCGGCGTAGACGGCGACGGCCCGGTCGATCTCGGCGAGGAGCTGGTCGACGACCTTTTCCCAGTCCTTCTTCGGCACCTGCGCCGTCGTCGCCTTGACCGGCTCGACCCCGTCGACCAGGGGCAGGCCCGGCAGCTCGTCCCGGAGGGAATCCGTCATCTTCTTGATGCTCATTTCGATGACGAAGTCGGGGGACTGGTCGTTCATCGCCGCGATCAGTTTCGTGAAGGCGTCGTTGTTCTTGTAATCCTTGGCGGCCGAGACGTGACGGCGCACCGCCGTCTCGAGCAGCGAGTTCTTGTACCCCTGGAATTGGGCCTGCTGCACCAGGCGCTTCGCCTCGTCTACCCGGTCGTCGACATAGGCGATCCGGGCCTGGTCGAGCTGAAGGCGGATCTTGTCCAGAACGGCCTGCCAGGTCGGATCGCTCGGGGCGGCCCCCTCCTCGAGCTGCAGCTCCTCGCCGTTGAGCACCCGCGCCACCCGGCCGAGTTCCGTCATCAAGTCCTCGACCCTCGCCTCGACCGCCGTCGCCGGCTCGCCGGCGACGATCATCTTGCGGATGTCGGAGAACCGCTTTTCGAGCAGGTAGTTCTTGTCGGCGGAGATGTTGAGACGGATCGGTCCCTCGAGGTTCTCGAAAACCTCGAAGTAGGCGGCGTTGGCCTTGGTCTTGGCTTCCAGGGAGTCGCCGGCGCGGTAGGCCTCCAGGGCCTGGTCGTAGAAACCGCCGACCTGCTCGATCATGGCCCCATAGTATTCCTCTGCCCGGGCGAGACCTGGGGCCGTCAGAACCGCCCCCAGAAGCAGAAAAACGAACAGATGGCTCAGGTTGAAATGTTTCGTTTTCATTGTTTCGGCTCCTTGGATTTGCTGGTCTTTTCAATCCAAATGAAAATGAATGTCGTCATTGATATCGAACCTCGAGGGGCAAAGTCAAGCAAAAAATGAAAATCATTTTCAGGCTATTGCCAAAAAGGGACTTCCGGGGGGAACCGCCTCGCGGGATACCTGAGCAACATCCACAAATAAGCCCAAGCGGCCAGAGTCCATCCGTGTTCCAGTTCCAGATGGTGGAAGGGGTTACGCAGAGCCTGCCCGCGACATCCCTCTGTTCTTAACCAAGCTCGATACGGCGGCGGCGCGGGTGGTCGCCGGGAGTGACGGCTTTTTGGAGAAGCTCTAGAGATGTTGGATTTTCAATTTTGCAGGCAACTCTCAGTATCTCGCAATTCTTGGAAAAGGGATCCACATCCCTGGCAAGATGGCGTCGAGCGGAGAACTTCATTACCTCGGTCCGGAAAACACTAAAGGCGCCTGCCTCTGCCAATGCGCCCGAAGAACTCCATCCAGAAGGCACTCGGCTTGCCTACAGTGATGATTTTGAACGTGAGCAGCCTGCCTTGGCACCTGTAATGAAAAAGAAGGGTTTTATAGTTTTTTCAAAGGATTCAACAAGAAAGGTGGGAAATTATGAAAGAGACAAGAAACAGTTTTTCCTTTCTCCTCCGTTTGTCGATTCTTCTTCTGCTCGCCCTGGTGGGAGGGTGTGCAGGGGAAAAGGTCACTTACCATGTGCCAGCAGGGGAAACGGAGAGCGAAATGGAGGCCAGCAGTTTTGCTTTCGAGCCCAATGACATTCACGCCCGGACCGGCGAGACGCTCCTGCTCAAGGTGAAGAACATTGCCGGGATGGAACACAACCTGTGACGGTTTTGGACCCAGACGGCACGAAGATTGTCGACATGGACCTTCCCCCGGGTGAAACTACCAGGGTCCGTCTGCCTCTTACCCAAGCCGGAACTTATTTATTTCATTGTGAAAAACCTTTCCATACCAGCTTTGGCATGAAAGGGCGGATCGTGGCGGATGGAAATTAGCCGGGTGGGCCATGACCGAGATTGACAACGGGTTAATCGTTATCCGCAGGGATTAGAGTAGAAATGCTCTATGCGCGGTAATTCTCAAAACCGGTGGGAGGGGCAAAATCAGCCCTCCCTCCTTTTTGCCGGAAAAGCATTTTTAAGTACCGTGGATGCCGCACCGGGGCCTTTCCGACCCGCCCGACGAGGAATCCTCCGCAGTTATCCGCTCCAGGGCAGAAGCGGCCCGGAAATTGTGGCGCGGACTATCGCCGATCTGGCCGGGGAGGAGCAGATCCGTCAGGGGCACCTGGCGGAGGCGATCCAGTATCGGGGGCTGGATCGAAAAACCTATTGACCGGAGAGTACGCTCAAAACTCGGATTCAACGCTCGCCTTTCGAGATATCGCTTTAGCCTTGGCAATCCGCTGAGATACCACCCGCTCGAGCCAGCCGATGATGACGGGGGAGGCATAGGCTCGGCGGTATTCTTCGGCTAGCGGCGAAACTTCCGCATGTACTCTTCCGGAGAGCTCGCGCAGCTGCGCCTTGACCACCCGCAGGCCCACCCTGATCTCGGCGGCGAATTTCTCCAGGTGGTTTCCGAAAAGATAGCGCGGGTCCTTCTGTCCCCCCATTTTCATGGCGAACTTGTTGTCGACCCGCCGTTCGTATACCGCGGTCGAGAGTAGATCGTAGAAAGGGGCCAGGCGCACCCCGCCTGTGGCATAGAGAAAGGAGAGGTTTTTGCCGTGGGCGTCGGCATTTCCGATCAGGAAGTTGAACAGCGCCCAGCGCAGCAGCGCCGCCGCATCGGCCAGCGGCTCCGAACTCCACTCGCGCACAAGATCGAAACATGCGGCAAATCCCGGCCCCCCTTCCTTCCCGTACTTCAGTTCGGGCGGGATGCCCAGGGCCTGGCAAAAGTCCTCCTGATGGAGCCGCAGCAGGCCGCTGCCTTCGGCACGCTGCCGGTCATAGCGGGCGACCATGTAGACCCTTTCATCGCCGGCCCTGACGATCGTCGCCTCCGGGACGTTCAGGCCCACCCGGGCGGCGAGGTTCATGCAGAAGGCCTCATTGAGCACGGTCTCTTCCAGATGGGGGATAGCGGTCTTGAGGATGTGGGACGACGGGGCGCTTCCTTGGGGAAGGTGAAATTCGCTGCCGTCGAAATAGACCGGCAGCTTGTTCTGGGCGCCGGCCAGCGACATCCGTACGCCTTCCTCCCCGGCCAGCAGCGGATGGGCGGGAAGGTCCGCCAGCCGCGCAGCCAACCCGGCGGAACCGAGCCGCTGATAAAGGCTTTGCCGCTTGGGAAGCTCTCCAGGAGGCACCACCGTTACCGCCCCGGCGCAGTCGCCGCCCAGGGCTTCCAGCAGACTGAAGACGTTCCCCGGGGAAAGCCCCAGCGCCCGGGCCACCTGCTCGCGCATCCCCCCTTCGGGAAGCAGGTTGGCGAAGAAGGCGCGGGTCGCAGCGTCGGAAAATTCCTCGCTCCCCAGGGGCAGATGCCGGGAGAGCGGCAAAGCCGCGGGCAGGTTCAGATAGCCGGGTGCGTAGCGGAATGCCAGCTCGCCTCCCTCCTGCTGCAATTCGCCGACGAAGGTCTCGTTCAGATAGACATCCAGGGCCGGCATCTATCGCTCTTTCAACGGGTTTTGGGAGCGGGGGAAAATGTAGACCTCCAGCCCCATCGCCTTGAGCACCTGGAGAACCTTGCCCAGCTCCGCCGTCTCCTTGCCGTTTTCCAACTGGGAAAGAAACTTCGTCCCCACCCCGGCAAGGCCTGCGGCCGTCTCCTGCTGTGCTCCGACCTCGCGCCTTTTTTGATGGATCACCCGCCCGATATCCGCTGCGGTAACAACCTTGCCGTAGGGGAGATTGCGGACGCTTTCTGCATTTTTGTCATCCATTCTGCTCATCCTGTTTCTTCTCTCAGTGGCATGTCCGTACGGACATTTATCCCGAACGGAGACCGAAATGTCAAGGCTTATGTTCGTTCGGACATATTTTGTGGCGGAAATAGAGTTCATCGTAAATTTTTCCCGTACGGACATATTCGATACATCGAGAAAGCAGGTCCGATCAGTTGTTTTGTTTTTATCTGCTCGCAATTCTTGGTAAAGGGGTCCACAACCCTGCCCCTGCGGCTACCTCGGCGACCCGCAGCACGACTGCACCTGCACCCCGCCGATGATCCAGCGCTAACGCTCGCGCCTCTCCGGACCGCTGCTCGACCGCATCGACCTGCACGTCGAGGTCCCCCGCATCCGCCACAAGGAGCTCGCCGATCCGCGCGACGGAGAAGCAAGCGGGACGATCCGCGACCGCGTCGACCGCGCCCGCGAACTCCAGCTCCGCCGCCTGCGCCCCTTCGGCCTGCACGCCAATGCCCAGATGCAGGCGAGGCACATCCGCCGCTTCTGCACCGTCGACGAGCAGGGCCAGAAGCGGCTCGAGATGGTCACCGACCGCCTCGGACTCTCCGTCCGCACCTACACCCGCATCCTCAAGGTGGCGAGGACCATCGCCGACCTGGCCGGATGCGAGACCATCCAGCAGCCGCATTTGTCGGAGGCGGTGCAGTACCGGAGTCTGGATCGGAAACCCGTATGAATTCGGAGCAAGAGAACCTGGTCGACCATGACAAGAGGGGCCGGACTAACCGGCCCCTCTGCCTTTTGATAGTTTGAATTAATCCGGAAAGACGTGCCTATGGGGACTATAGAATGTCCCCAATATCCCTGCGAAGACCGAACGCGGCTGGAGGCCACCCCGGTCAACGAATTCATGGAGATGCTGGTGACCTGAGAAGGGGTCCGCGAGAGGATTGCGGAGGGAGTCAGTTCGACCGAAAGGACAGCGGATAGGAGGCGGTGAAGATGGTCCCTTCCTCTTCGGTACTGGTGAAGGCGACCTCGCCGCGCAGGTATTCGCTCAGCAGCCGCATGCTATAGGTGCCCAGCCCGCGGCCGCGCCCCTTGGTGGAGAAGGAGCGCTGGAAGACCTGTAGCTGTGCCTTACGCGGCATGGCGCCGGGGTTGTGGACGGCGAACTCGACCCGGCCGCCGGCGCACCGGCAGCTCACGGTCACCGTCTCTCCCTTCGAGGAGGCCTCCAGGGCGTTCTTGATCATGTTGCCCAGCACCCGGCCGAGCAGGGAACGGTCGGTGGTGAGCGCAACCTCGGGGAGGACCGGGTCGAGAAGGAGGCCGCGCCCTTTAGCCACCTCGTGGCGGCCGTAGATCCCGGCGAGCTGCCGGAGCAAATCGCCGACCGGCACCGGCTCGGGACTCAACTCCAGCTCCTTGCTTTCGGCCGCAGCAAGAGTCCTCTGCGCCTCGATCTCGTCGATCGTCTGCTCGGCCGCGCTCTGGACAAGCTCGAAAATCTTCTCCTTGTCGGCCGGATCGTAGGTCCGCAGCAGCTCGGCAAACCCCTTGATGCTGCCGACCAGGTTGAGGATGTCGTGGAAGAAGATGTTCTCCAGCGCCCGGCGGCGCTTTTCGTGACTGATGTCGCTGACGGCGAAGACGGTGAAGGCTTCCCCCTCGTAGGCCAGCGGCGTGGTCCAGACCTGCAGATCGAGAGACTCCTGCCGCCCCTCCCGACAGCGAGTGAGCCGACACTCGCGCACCGCCTGTTCACCCCGCAGACTCGCAAGAATGGCCAGAACGGCGCCGCAGGTGCTGCATTCCTCGGTCGTTCCGCAGCCACCCTCGCTCTTGCGGGCATGGATGCAGTCGAGCACCTCGCCCGGCCGCATGCCAGGCACCCGGTCCTTCTCCCCCGCCGCCACCAGTTCGAGCAGGGCCTGGTTGGCGTAGACGACCTGCCTCTGGCCGTTGAGGATCATCAGCAGGCTGGGGACGGCATCGAGGATGCGGCGGGTCATCGATGTTTCGGAAAAATAGCCGGCCTGCCGGCGCAGATCGTCCGAGGTGGCGCGCTGGGCTGGGGCGAAAAGGGTAGGGGCTGCGACGGGCATGGCGGGCGGCACCTTTCTGCGGGAGGTTTGCTTCCCTCCCTTAATACTTCAGGGGCAGCTCTCCTGTCAACTTCTGCCTGCAAACTTCAATCCGGCAGGGAGCCGACTGATTGCACGGTACCGCTTGAAACGCAGGACTGTCTTAGGCGGTTGGCGAGGGAAAGATGGGCTTCTTGACTTTCCTGGCCGGTTTCTCCCGTCCCGCAATCGCCGTCGAGTCGCGACTGACCCGGCCGATCAGCTCCGGCCCGAGATGGTCCTTCACCAAGGCATCGTGGACCAACGTCCCTAAACTCACAAACCTGCATATGCTTTTGCAAGAGGCTCTAGTTCCTCTGGATTTTGAATTTTTCCCACAAGTCATTACAAAACTTGTTCCCGATACTCCTGAAACAAATCGGACGTTCTTTTCTCAATTCCTCCCTCCCATAGGGCCGAGAATAGAAATGCTTTTCCCACAGTTCGTTTCCCCTTTGGTCGGATATGCCTCCAGGTGGTTTGCCCGCCGGTACTATGCTGTCCCCCCAACACATCCCCAAAACAGGAAGCTGGTGGATGCGAGCCCCTTGACGCCTCCAAAAACCGGGATAGAGTGAAATCGCAGGCTTGGCAAGAAAATGGTTGTCAGGTTGGGCAGGTTTCGGGGCCTTGAAGATGGGCGAGCTGCAACGCAACGGGTCCGGATACCGTGCCGTTGGAGGGACGAAAACAGAGGAGGGAACGATGAAAAGAAGGTATTCGACCGGCAAGGCCCTGCTGGCCCTGGCGGTCGTCGTCGGCGTGTTGTCGGCGCCGGCATGCAAGACCGAGAAAAAGGAGCACAAAGTGGCTCCGCGGCGTCAGGTCGCACCCGGATCGGGGCAGCCTTTCGGCATCGCCCGGCCGCTGGCGGAGTCGGCCCCGGCCACCTCCGGAGCCTACCGCACGGCGGAGCAGACGGCCAAGGAACAGGTCCTGCTGGCCGGGGGGCTCAAGGTGGAATACCTTACCCGGGAGGCGGCCAACGCCACGGACATGATGGCTCTCTACCCTCCATCGGAGCCCACCCACCTGATCAGCTGCGTCGAGGAGGACCGCGAGGAGCTGGGCGGCAAATTTAATCCTTCGGTGCAGCGCATCGACCTGAAAACCGGCAAGGTCGAGACGATTCTGCGCGGCATGAATCACTGCGACGGTATCCGCGCCACCGTCTGGGGGACCATTCTGGCCACCGAGGAGAGGAATGACGGCAGCGCCTACGAAATCCTCGATCCGCTCAAAGTCACCGGGGAGATCGTTTCGAATCGCGGCGCAGCCGGGGCTCCGGCCACGGTGACCGGTGCCGGCCACGTCGTCAAACGCACCGCCCTGCCCGCGGTGGCCTGGGAAGGCCTGACCGTGCTGGCCAGCGGCGTCGTCATCGGCGGGGACGAACTGCGGCCCGGAAAGGATGTGCTCGACAGGGACGGGGGCGCCATCTATAAGTTCGTCCCGGACCATCCCCGCGCCGGCGACGGGATCATCACCGACCTGGAGGATTCCCCCCTGACGGCAGGGAAGGCCTATGCCCTCCAGGTCTCCTGCACCGATTCCGGCGACAAGGACTTTCCCCAGTACGGCCAGGGCTGCGAAGTCGGCGTGGCGGTCTGGGTCAGGGTGGAGGCCGCCACGGCCCGGGCCGATGCCGCCGCCAACGGGGCGACCGGCTACTTCCGTCCGGAGGATCTGCAACGCGACCCCTACTTCCACGACCCCGAGCATCCGGAGGCGATCCGTTTCTGCTGGTCCGATACCGGCAACGAAGCGGCCGACAACTTCGGCGAGGTCATGTGCGCGGTGGATCAGGCCCCGCTTCCGGACAGCCCGGGCGAGATCATCGATCCCCGCAGCGGGTTCACCTACCTGACCGACAATTTCGACTACGCCGTGGCCTCCGTCAATCGGTTCGTCGAGGGCGACCCCGACTTCAATTCCTTCGACAACCTGGAATTCCAGCCCGGCACCGGCAATCTCTACGTCCTCGAGGACCACGACAACGGCGACATCTTCGCCTGTCTGCCTGACGGGGACGACCGGGACATCAAGTCCGACGGCTGCATCAAGGTTCTTTCGGTAAAGGACTCCTCGGCCGAACCGACCGGCTTTCTCTTCGGCCCCGACGGGAAGACGGCCTACCTCTCCATCCAGCACAGCGATGACGCCGAAATGCCGATGTTCGAAGGCTACCGGACCGACGACGTGCTGAAAATAACCGGCTTCAAGGTCCGATAGCCCCTTCTCGCATCCCGGCCCTCCCGCACCGGAGGGTCAGAGGGCTCGACCCTCCGCTGAAGCGCCGGAAGCGGGCGGGATCTGAGCCCTGGCCTCCATGACGTCGGCTCCCTCGAGGCGGGCCACAAGAGGTCTGATGGATTGCTCGAATTCAGCCCGGTGTTTTTTCGCAATCGGCGCCGCCGCCGCGTTACTGAGCCTGGCGGGGTTGACCGGAGCCCCGTTCTTGCGCATCCGGAAGCACAGGTGGGGTCCGGTGGCCAGCCCGGTGGCGCCGACGTAGCCGATCACCTGCCCCTGAGCGACCCTCTTCCACTTTTTCATCCCCCTGGCGAAGCGGCACATGTGGAGGTAGATCGATACGTAGCCGTTGGTGTGGCGAATCTTGATGTAGTTGCCGTTGAACCGGTTGTAACCGATCTGGTAGATCGTGCCGTCTCCGACCGTTTTGATCGGGGTGCCGACCGGGGCCGCGTAGTCGATGGCGGGATGCGATTTCCAGGTCTTGGTAATGGGGTGGAACCGGTGCAGCGAGTACCCCGAGGAAATCCGGGTGAAGGCGAGGGGTGCCCGCAGGAAAGCCTTGCGCAGGCTGTTGCCGTCGGCGTCGTAATAGGCGGACCGGTTGTCGCCGTCGCGGTAGAGAAAAGCCTGGTAGGTGTCGCCCTGGTTGGTGAACTCGGCGGCGAGGATGCGCCCGTAACCGGCCGGCTTCCCTTCCCGGAAACGTTTTTCCAGCAGGACCTTGTAGGAATCCCCGGAGCGGATATCACGGATGAAGTCGATGTCCCAGGCGAAGATGTCGGCCAGGGACATCGCCAGTTCGGGGCTCTCGCCTGTGCTCTCCACGCTCGCGAAAAGACTGGAGGAGATCTCGCCGCGGACGAGACCTTTTTTCACGGTGTAGGGGATGGGAATCCGCGAAACGTCGAAGCCGTCATCCTCCATCTTGATAATCAGTTGGTCTTTGTGGTCGATATCGAAAGCCAGTTTTTCGAAGTCGCCATCGGTGAGGCAGAGTTGATAAGGCTGCCCGGCGCAGATGCCGGAGAGCGGGAAGACCTTGCGGCTCTCGACGGCAAGCTGCTGGATTTCCCCTGGAGAAAAGTATTGGCCCAGCAGGCCGGTTATGGTGTCGCCGGGACTGAACTCCCCCTTGATCACCTCCCTGCGGGGCGTGGGGGGCGGGGGCGGCGAGGTCTGCGATCCGGGGGATTCCGTGCGGGCCTCCGAAACGGAGACGGCGCCCCGGCCGTGGGCAATCAGGGCCCCGACCGCCACGGCCAGCATCAGGATCAGGAAGGGAAGGCGCCGGGAACGGCGATTGGGGGCGACATGGCTGCGGCTTGGTGGATTAAAATCGATGTTCATTTATCTTACTCTCGGCGCGCTCAAATACCAGGTGCAACATATTCGGGAGATAATGTTGATGCTTTCGCAAAAAAGCAAAATTTGTGAATGGCCAGGCAAAAAGCGCCAAATGCAAGGCGCGCAATTGTCGAGCAATGAGGCTCACTTACGTACGTCGAAGCAGCGAGAGCAATGGCAGCAACGCAGCAGTTGTTGCGTTTTTGCGGCGCCATCAATGTTGCATGGGAAAAACCTGCGAGCGGTTGAGTATGGAAGAGCGAACGAAGACCCAAATGCAACCGGAAGATGGAGTCACGCCAGCCGAGCGAGACCAGAGGTCGCACTCGCGCGCACCTGGGGCAGGGATGAGCCGTCTTGTCCGGAATTGCCGGTTCCATGATCAGGCATTAAAAACCTTTTCCATGTTTATTTCAAGGGAGTCCTGGTCAAATTGCGGGAAGAAAATCATCCCCGGCAGGCCATTTCCGGCCGTCAGGTCCGGCGACGCTCCTTGCCGGTCGACAGGCCGGAGGGCAGGAGAATTGCCAGAACAAAGATGACGCAGGCGGCGACGACGATCGAGGGACCGGCCGGCGTATCCCAGCGCCAGGAGCCGTAAAGTCCCCCGCCGACAGCGAGGCAGCCGATGAGACTGGCCAGCGCCGCCATCACCTCTGGTCCGGAGGAGAAGCGGCGGGCCGTGGCGGCGGGAATGATGAGCAGGGAGGTGACCAGCAGCAGCCCCACCACCTTCATCATCAGGGCCACGGTCAGGGCGATGAGTCCGAGGAAGGCCCAGTTGACCCGGTCCACGGCCACCCCTTCGACCCTCGCCAGGTCCTCGTGGATGGTGATGGCGAGCAGGGGCTTCCACAGCCAGACCAGCAAGGCCAGGGCCAGCCCGCCGCCGCCGAAGATCCAGACCAGATCGGCCGGAGCGATGGCGAGGATATCGCCGAAAAGATAAGAGAGAAGGTCGACCCGCACGTCCTCCATGAAAGCCAGGGCCACCAGTCCGAGGGAGAGCGAGCCGTGGGCGAAGATCCCCAGCAGGGTATCGCCGGCGAGCTGCCGCTGGCGCTGGCTGAGAAAGAGGAGCACGGCCAGCACCTGGCAGACGATGACGATGCCCAGGGTCAGGTTCAGGTGCAGCAGGAATCCCAGGGCGACTCCCAGGAGGGCCGAGTGGGCGAGGGTGTCGCCGAAGTAGGCCAGGCGACGCCAGACCACGAAGGAGCCGAAGGGGCCGGCCACCACCGCCACGCCGAGCCCCGCCAGCAGGGCCCGCAAAAGGAAATCATCCATCGAAATCTTCCTGTTTCTTGTTGTGCCGATGCTCCGAATCGTGGGCGTAAAGGGCCAGGTTCTGCACCACCAGGGGGCCGAAGAGCTCGACGAACCCCGGATCGGCGGTGACCGCCTCGGGAGACCCCGTGCAGCACACATGCCGGTTGAGGCAGACGACCCGGTCGGTGGATGCCATCACCAGGTGCAGATCGTGGGAGACCATGAAGACCGCGCATCCCCTCCTGTCCCGGATACGGGTGATAAGCTGGAAGAGCTCGGCCTGACCCTGGACATCCACCCCCTGCACCGGCTCGTCGAGAACGAGAAGGTCGGGCTCGCGCAGCAGGGCCCGCGCCAGCAGCACCCGTTGCAGCTCCCCCCCGGAGAGGTTCCCGAAGGGGGAGTCGAGGACGCGCTCCGCGCCAACCTCCCGCAGAATCGGCAGAAGCTCTTCGCTGCCTCTCGAGCCGGCCAGGCCGAGAAAGCGTCTAACGGTCAGGGGCAGGGTGGGGTCGAGCTGGAGGCGCTGGGGCATGTAGCCGGTGCGCAAGTCCGGCCGGAGGTAAACCTCGCCCTCGGTCGGGCGCAGCAGGCCGAGACCCACCCGCAGAAGGGTGGTCTTGCCGGCGCCATTGGGGCCGATCAGGGTGACGACCTCGCCCCGTCCCACCTTCAGGCTCACCTCCTTGAGGATCTCCCGCCGGCCCACGCTCAGGCCGACGCCGGAGAATTCCAGCAGGGTATCGTTTGCGGATTGTTTCACCGGAACTCCATAACTCGTAAACTGCGCTCACTCACTCCTCACCCTCACGAGTTTATAAACCTAACGACAGTTGGGGCAGATCCCCATGACCTCCACCGTCTGCCGCCGGGCGACGAAGCCGCTGTCCCGGGCGCTTTCCTCGATGGCGTCGGCGATGGCCGGAACCTCCAGCTCCGCCAGGGCCTGGCAGGACTCGCAGATGAGAAAGTGGCCGTGGTGGGACTGGCCCGGCCGCGCGCAGCCGACGAAGGCGTTGAGGGTGGCGATGCGGTGGACCAGCCCCATCTGCTGGAGAAAATCGAGGGCCCGGTAGACGGTCGGCGGCGCCGCCCTTCCCTCGTCCTGGAGCATGTCGAGAATCTCGTAGGCCCCCACGGGCCGGTGCCGGCGCCAGACCAGCTCCAGCACCCGCCGCCGCAGGGCGGTGAAGCGCTGGCCGCTCCGGCGGCAGAGCTCCTCGGCGGCGACGAGGGCCTCCGAGATGCAGCCCTGGTGATCGTGGTCCTGGGCGACAAAGGGATTTTCGAGGGGACCGGTCATGGGATTTCCCGGGAAAGAGATTGACTTCATGCAATGTTATACTATAACACTATGATCAAATCAACCAACCTGCACACCTCGGGAGATAAAAATGAAGGGATATGTTTTTGCAATGGTTCTCCTCTGCTGCCTGACGGCCCCGGCCGTCGCCTTTTCCGCGGCCGAGGAGGGGGCGCCAGCCGTGGTGGTCAGCATCAAACCGATCCACTCCCTGGTCGCGGCCGTCATGGAGGGGGTGGGCGAACCCCGCCTCCTGGTCAAGGGAAGCAGCTCCCCCCACAGCTATGCTCTTCGTCCCTCCGACGCTCGGGCCATCGCCGGAGCGCAACTGGTCGTATGGGTCGGAGAGGAGCTGGAGAGCTTTCTGGAAAAACCCCTCGCCGCCCTGGGAGGCGGCGCAGTCAGGTTGAAGCTGACCGACGCCCTCAAGGAGCACCTGCTGCCCGTCCGTTCAGGCGGCGCCTGGGAAGAGCACGGACACGACGAGAAGCATGGGGCCCCGGACCCCCACTTCTGGCTCGACCCGGCCCGGGCCGCGAGTTTCGTCGATCTTCTCGTCCCGCTCCTGGGGCGAATCGACCCGGCCCATTCGCAACGCTACCGGGACAACGGCGAGCGCCTGAAGGAGCGCCTCGATTCCCTGCGGGAGAACCTGCAGCGCAAGGTCGAGCCGGTGAAGGAGGTCCCCTACGTCGTTTTTCACGATGCCTACCGGTATTTCGAGCAGGCCTACGGGCTAGACGCGGTCGGTTCGATCACCATCGGCCCGGAGAGAAGGCCGGGCGCCAGGCGTATTTTCGAGGTGCGGGAAAAGATCAAGGCCCTGAATGCCCGCTGCGTTTTCAGCGAGCCGCAGTTCGAACCGCGGCTGGTTGCCACGGTGATCGAGGGAACCGGGGCCGAAAAAGGCGTCCTCGACCCCCTTGGCGCGGGATTGCCGGCGGGCCCGGAAACCTATTTTCTGCTGATGAACGCCCTGGCGGACAATCTCGTGGCCTGCCTCGAAAGGCAATAACCCCAAGCACGGCAGTTGATCACGCAACGTCGCAACGAACGCAACGGGATCGAAATCGCACCTCTCACCCATCAGGTGAACGGTCCATCCTTCTGGTTGTACGTCGCGTTCGTCGCGTGAGACTGGTTTTTCTGGCCTGAATCATCCGGAAAAGTCCGATGACATCCGAGGCGCTACCGGCGGCCGCGGGAGAGCAGGGCAATGACGGCGACGAAAAGGGCGGCGCCGATGACGGACCAGATGAGCGGAAAGGGGGTTCCGCCGAAGGTAAGGACGAAGAGCTCCGGCAGGCCTAGGCTTCTCGCCAGCCACACGCCGAGAAGCGCGCCGATGAAGCCGAGGACGATCGAGGTGAGACAGCCTCCCCGCGAATAGCCGGCGATGGCCTGCCCCAGCGAGCCGGCCACTCCGGCCACGATCAGCAGCAGGATGAATTCGATCAGGGACATGGTCCCTCCTATTGTGAATGCCCTCCCGGACCGAGCAGGGAGAAGACCAGGGCGAGGACGGCCAACTGGACCAGCCAGCCCACCAGGCAGACCCCCGCCGCCCTCCACGTGCTATGATAGTCGAGGGCCTGGCGCACGGCGATGACCATCGCCACCAGCATCCAGATGCCGGCAACGAGGTTGACCGCCCCCGTCAGGGCGGGGACGACACCCAGGACCCGGATCAGCCCCGGAGAGCTGGAGAAGCCGATGGTCCGGAGCAGCTCCCCCAGATCGGCGCTGGTCTGTGCTTCGGGAAGAAGCCGGGTGCCGATCAGGTAGGTCAGCCAGGCCCAGAGGTACCAGCTGAGCAGGGCGGCGACCGTGATCGCGATCAGGGCGGAGAACCCCGTCGCGGTCATACCGCCGATCCCGGCGGCGAGGCTGGAGAGGATGACCACGACGCTGGCCTGTCCCAGGGCAGAACGGTCGGCCTCCACCTCCTCGTAGAGTTGGACGTCGAGCCGCGCCGCCCGCACGATGCGCTTCCACAACAGTTGCAGATCCATGCTTCCCTCCTTTTTCCGCCACATCCAACCGGCATCAGACTGCGTCTTCTCCGGGATCGGGGATGTGATGCCGGAGCCTCGTAACGGCCCTCACGATTCCATTATAGATGAGATGGGGGCCAAGGGAAGGGGGGCTTACACGTTCTCCTCTCGTTCTGGCGCGGTCGGGCTCACCGCCGGGTATTTTGAATGAAGCCCCCCCAACCGCAATGTCTTCACCTGCCTGAGGAGTTCGTCCTCTGGACAGAGACAGGTCGGATCTTTCTTCCCGCGCCCGGCCGCCGACCCGGATGGCTGGGTATGACCCGCTTTTTCACCCCACTTCGGATTGACAGGACCGTTTTTTCGATTATTTCTTTAGAGAAGATCGCTTTCTACCCGCCAAGCCGACAAGGAGACGTCATGTTCGAGAAAGTCGATGTACAGGAGGCCATCAAGCGCTCCATCCAGACCGAAAAGAACGCCCGGGACTTCTATCGCCTCGGCGCCCGGCACATGAGCGACGAGCGCGCCCGCAAGACCTTCGAGCTGCTCGCCGGGGAGGAGGCCGAGCACGCCAGATGGTTCTACGATATCTACGAGGGGCCCGACATTCCCGATTTCGAGGCCTTCATGGCCGTCGACCCGGACCGGGACACGGATTGGCTGACCGACCTGGAGCAGGAGCTGATGGAAGAGCTCGACGTCCGCCGGGCGATGGAGCTGGCGATGGACAAGGAGTTGAAGCTCGAACAGGCCTTGCGCGAGCTGGCGGAGAAGCTTCCCGACGGCAGGGTCGCCGACGTCTTTCTGAAAAACGCCAAGTCGACCCACCAGCACTACGAACTGATCGAGTCGGAATACGCCCACCTCATGGGCATGGTCCACGAGACCGACATCGACACCTACGTGCGGGAATAGGACGCCCGTTTCGCCCGGGAGTACTCCCGATGGGAAAAAAACGCAAGAAGGGGCCGGACTCTCGATGAACCAGAGTCCGGCCCCTTCTTGCGTTTCCAGGGGGCCGTTTCATAACGGAGACGTTGGTCTTTTTTCGCCCGAGAGACCTTGCTAGCGGTTACGACCCGGCTGCCAGAGGACGTCCTGCCTGCCGCCGTCGTTGCACAGGCGGGCGAAGACGAAGAAAAGATCGGAGAGGCGGTTGAGGTAAGTCAGACAGAGGGGGTTGAGCCGGGAGGACGGCTGCCGCGGGTTCCGGGCGGCGTCTTCGGCCAGGAAAAGAACTTCCCGCTCGGTGCGGCGGGCCACCGTACGGGCCAGATGCAGGAAGGCCGCCGCGCGGCTGCCGCCGGGCAGAATGAAGCTTTCGGCCGGCTCGAGGCGATCGGTGGCGCCGCCGATCGCGCCCTCGAGACGCTCGACCTGGTGGGCGTCGATCCGCGGCAGCGCCGCCTCGTGTTCAGCGCCGGGGGGCGATGCCAGGTCGGCACCGAGGTCGAAGAGATCGTTCTGGATGCGGCGCAGCTCCTCGGCGATCTCGACCGGCATCTCCTCCAGCAGCACCACCCCGAGCAGACTGTTCAGTTCATCCACCGTCCCGTAGGCGCAGACCCGGGGGCTGTTCTTGGCCACCCGGCTCCCGTCGGCCAGGCTGGTGGTGCCCCGGTCGCCGGTGCCGGTGGTGATTCGATCGAGCTTGACCATCGCTTTTCTCCTATCCTTAATCCGTACGTTTGATTTGTCTCCGCGGATTTATGGGTATCTGGCAAATACCGGCAGGTGAGGAGTGAGGGGGCGAGGCGTAATTCTTCAGGCGAAAACGGGGCCTTGGCTTTTCACTCCTCACTCCTCACGGATTCAGGCTTATTTCGAACAGATTCTTCCCGCGGCCCCTACAGTATAACGGCTTCGTTTGACGACTCCAAGCCTGCGGGTGGCGAGGTCTTGAAGATCGCTCCTTTTCGGAGTATAGTTCCGCTCATGGATCCCGCCCTCGACATCCGCGATCTCTATAAAAGCTACGACGGCGTCGCCGCGGTCAAGGGGATCTCCTTCGCCATCGAGCAGGGGGAGATCTTCGGCCTGCTCGGCCCCAACGGCGCCGGCAAGAGCACCACCATCAACATGGCCGCCGGCGTCACCCGCATCGAGCGCGGGCAGATCCGGATCTTCGGCCACGACAACCGCCGCGACTACCGCCTGACCCGTCGCCTCACAGGCGTCATGCACCAGGAGATCGTCATCGACTCCTTCTTCACCATCGATCGCGCCCTCAAGATCCATTCCGGCTACTACGGGGTGCCGCACGATCCGACCTGGCGCCAGCGACTCATCGACCAGCTCGGCCTCGGGCCGCACCTCAGCAAGCCGATGATCAAGCTCTCGGGGGGGATGAAGCGGCGCTTCATGGTGGCCAAGGCCCTGATCCACAAGCCGCGCCTGCTAATCCTCGACGAGCCGACCGCCGGCGTCGACGTGGAGCTGCGCCACAACCTCTGGCAGTTCGTGCGGGAAATCAACCGCGAGGGGACGACCGTCCTGCTGACCACCCACTACCTGGAGGAAGCCGAGCAGATGTGCGGGCGCATCGCCATCATGAACCACGGCGAGCTGATCGCCTTGGAGCGAAAGGAGGATCTGCTCGCCCGGCTCGGGGGCCGCACTTTCATCCTGCGCCTGGACGAGCCGTTGGAAACCGTCCCCGAAGAGCTCGCACCCTATGCCCCCGAACTGCAAAGGGAAGGGCGGGTACTCTCCCTCGTGCCGCCCGAGGAAGGCAGCGCCGGAGAGATCCTCGCCACCCTCGACCGCCTCGGCATCACCGTAAGCGAGATCGAGACGCGCAAGGCGGGCCTGGAGGAAATCTTCATCGAAATGACCGGCATGAAGCTCAAGAATCACGAAAGGGGCCGGAAATGAAAGAATCACCGCAGCAAACGGTCTTCGTCCCCTGGCTGCCCTTCGTCACCCTGGTCAAGCGGGAGGTCCTGCGTTTCCTGCGG
>Ga0102953_1000593_pt1 | contig 24595 bp, 19 predicted proteins | sample SalPon2A_C_D2_MG_FD_78509 | JGI IMG/M metagenome (GOLD analysis project Ga0102953, IMG submission 78509) | Soil microbial communities from South San Francisco under conditions of wetland restoration - Salt Pond MetaG R2A_C_D2_MG | ecosystem: Environmental > Terrestrial > Soil > Wetlands | place... | reverse complement strand
GATTGCAATAGGTTAACTCCTATAAATGCGGTTAACAGATACCACTGAGGATTCACACAATAACCAAGTGCGAGGGACACTAACACCAACGTACCGGCTAGAGCGCGTATTAATCTTTCCAACATAGTTTATAAGTGTTTTTACTTATTAACGGTCTTAATGGGCATTTCAAATAGATTTTTCAACATTCAGTTGGAATGCACGCAATGGATGCATCTCATGGTCCTTGTGGTCGTCGTTATATTGGTGAACCGCATCCAAAACATGTCCGGCCTGTTCGCTTTCAACGAAGGCCAGATACAATCGCGAGTATATTCCCCGATCCCTGTCCGCAAACCAATTATCTTCAATTGACTTATCGCGGTCAACGCGATACCCCTCCATCTCCATCTCACTGAAGATGGAAATATTCTGCTTAACCAGGATTTTTCTGACATCCCGCGAGTATTCAGCTATACTCATTACAACAATCAGTTTCATAAATAATCTCCTTACCAAAGGTGCGACGCACTTTTTAAGTGCATCACACCTTATCGGTTTTCTATTAATCAGTTACGTTTTTTTTCTGCGCCATGTAATAAATGAGTGGGACAATGACCAGAGTCAAGGCGGTAGAGGCAATGGCGCCACCAATCAGCGAGAGAGCAAGACCCTGGAATATGGGATCAAAGATGATCACGAAAGCCCCGATAATGACGGCACCCGTCGTCAACAGAATTGGCCTGGTGCGAACGGCTCCGGCTTCAATCACAGCATCTTTCAATGGCACGCCATCTTCCAGTCTTATCTGGATGAAGTCGATCAGCAGCACAGAGTTACGGACCATGATACCGGCAAGGGCGATGATACCAATCATTGATGTTGCCGTGAAAAAGGCCCCAAACAACAAGTGAGCCGCAACGATACCGATCAGTGACAGCGGGATTGCCACCATCATGATTAGCGGTACCTTGAAGTCCTGGAACCATGCGATTATCAGCATGTAAATGATCAGCAATACGACAGCAAAAGCGGCGCCAAGGTCACGGAATACTTCATATGTGATCTGCCACTCCCCGTCCCATTTCACCGAGTAATCCTCGGTTGAAAATGGCTGGTGGGCAAAATATTCGGTCATGTGATATCCTGCAGGGACGCCTATATTGTCGATATCTTTTCGTAAATCGAGAATGGCGTACACCGGACTCTCAATGGCCCCGGCCACGTCGGCTGTTACATAGATCACCCGGCGCTGGTTTTTCCGGAAGATGCTTTTGGGCATCGTATCTTTTCTAACCGTAACCAGGTCCGATACGGGAACCATGGCCCCGCTTTGAGATCGAACATAAACCCCCTTCAGATCGGATATGCTTGAACGTTCAGGCTCGGCCAGTTGCAGGTGAATGGGTACAGATTCAACTTCCCGGTTATCCGAGAGCTGCGATACATTCTGACCATGCAGCGCCATTCCAAGGACATGAGTTATTTGTTGTGGTGCAACACCCTTGAGCATCGCTTGTTCCTTATCGATCACGAAATCATATTTCACTTGGTCAGCTTCCATCATCCAGTCGACATCGACGATACCGTTCGTCTTTTGGAACAGTTGTTTAACCTTTCGGGCAATGTTAATCTGCTGGTCAAAATTCGGTCCGTACACCTCCGCTACCAGTGTCGACAATACCGGCGGTCCGGGGGGGACCTCAACCACTTTGGCGTTCGCGTTAAACTTCTCTGCTACCGTATGCACCAGGGGGCGGATCTCGGTGGCTATCTCGTGACTTTGCTTGCTCCTGTCGCCTTTATCCACCAGGTTCAGTTCGATATCGGCCATATTCGGTCCTTTTCTCAGATCATAATGCCGAACAAGCCCATTGAAGTTAATTGGCGAGGAGGTACCCGCATAAATCTGGTAGTTATCCAGCTCCGGCGTATCCTTCAACCGAAGTGCTATCGCCTGGGCGGCTGCGTAGGTATCCTCGAGCGGTGTTCCTTCCGGCATATCAATCACAACCTGGATTTCATTTTTGTTATCAAACGGCAGCATTTTAACCTGCACCAGGCGGAAGTAAAATAACGACACGGAGATCAATAAGAGTACCACGACCCCGATTATGAATCCCCATCGCTTCAACCCGCTGTCCATTAACGGCCTCAGGGTCTTGTCATAGGCCCGGTAGAGCATCGTTTCCTCGAGCTTGTATTCTTTCCCGGCATGTCCATGATCGTTTTTCAGCAGCCTGAATGAAAGCCAGGGCGTAATGATCAAAGCAACCATCAGTGAGAATAACATGGCGATGGAGGCACCGATGGGCATTGGACTCATGTAGGGCCCCATCAAACCGGATACAAAGGCCATCGGCAACACAGCTGCAATAACCGTAAACGTTGCCAGAATAGTCGGGTTGCCTACTTCATCGATCGAAGCGAGTGCCGCCTGGAAAAACGGCAGTTTCTTCATCATGAAGTGCCTGTGCATATTCTCGACCACGATAATTGAGTCGTCGACCACGATCCCGGTCACGAAGACCAGGGCAAACAATGTGATCCGGTTCAGGGTGTATCCAAACATGTAGTAGACGAAGAGCGTCAATGCAAAGGTGATAGGAATCGATGCAAAATTAACCAGTGCACTTCGCCATCCCATGGTCGCCATCACCAATACGGTGACCGCCACGATGGCAACGAACAAGTGAAATAATAGTTCGGAAACTTTATCCGATGCCGTTTCACCGTAGTTACGCGTTATAGTAATATGCACATCCGAGGGCACATACTCGCCCTTAAGGTTGTTAACTTTCTCGATCACCTCATCGGCAATGCGCATGGCATCCGTACCTTTTCGCTTAGCCACTGCTATCGTAACGGCGGGATATAAACCATCCAGATCGGAACTGACATGGTGAGCGGCACCGTAACCAAAACTTACATATTGAGAGGGTTCCCGGGGCCCGTCCTTGATGGTAGCAACCGTCTTCAGATAGACAGGACTCCCCTGCCATGCACCGATAACGATATTTTTGACATCGTCATCAGTCTTCAGAAAATGTCCGGTCTCCACCATGAAGCTCTTGTTATCCCGTGAGAATGAACCGGACATCATCTGGCTGTTCGAAGCCTGAATCTGCTGAGCTATCACAAGAGGATCCACGTGATAAGCCTCCATCTTGTTCTTATCCAGTTCCACCCTTACCTGGCGCGTGCGCCCGCCGATTGTTTGGGTCTCCGCAACATCGCTTACCTGTTTGATGCGAAGAGATAGTTCATCGGCCATTCTCCTAAGCTGGTAATCCGAGTATTTTTTGCTCCATAATGTCAGTGACAAAATGGGTACATCATCAATCGAGCGGGTCTTTATCAACGGCATACTGGCACCCGGTGGCATCTGGTCCATATGCTTCATAAGCTCGGTATAAAGCTTGACCAGGCTGCGCTGCACATCCTTGCCAACATAAAAACGTGCTGACAGCATCGCTTGTCCGGGCATCGATGTGGAATAGACATACTCGATCCCGTCGATGTTGGAAATCACCTTCTCCATAGGGATGGAGATGCGCTGTTCCACTTCCTTCGGATTGGCTCCAGGATAGCGGATGAATATATCCGCCATGGGCACATTAATCTGTGGTTCCTCTTCCCGCGGCGTCAGATACGCCGTGTAGAGGCCGATAACCAAAAAGGCAATGGCCAGAAGTGGGGTAAGTTTAGAGTTGATAAACGCTTGCGCGATTCGTCCTGCAATTCCTGTCTTCATATCCAGTTTTCTTTAAACACTTAGTTCGATACCACTTCCTGTCCGTCGAGCAAGCGCCCTGTGTAATGTGTGACCAGGCGATCTCCCGGATTTAGTCCGGCCAGAATCTCCACACGATCACCATAGCTTTTGCCGGTACGGACCCATCGTAAAACGGCCTGTCCGTTATCATCTACAACATAGACTCCGGTCAACTGTCCCCGGTCGACCAGCGCTGTTTTCGGGATGGTGAGGAGCTGCTCGTCACCGGCCTGCCAGAGAACATGGGCAAACATGCCGCTTCGGACATCCGACCAGGCGCGGGGATTACCGACAAAACCAATCTTTATCCGGAACTGCCCGCTCATAGCATCACCGGCTCTATTAATGTGCAGGATTCGTCCCGTGAGAAATTTCCCGTCAAGTACATCGATACGGATATCCACGGAATCACCAACCGAGAACTGTCCGATCTGCTCCTGAGGTACCGTTGCCGTGACCTGAAGATCATTGGCGTCTTCGATTGCTACCAGTGGCTGGCCTGGAGCAGCCATATCGCCGGGCTCTACATTTTTTTGAACAACAAAGCCTTCCATAGGAGCACGCAATACGGCATACTTAAACATGTCGTCGAGCTCTTTCTCCTTGCTGTCGATGGCATCGATGCGTGCCCGTGCCATCTTATACTGCATCGTTATGTCGTCGAGTTCCTTCTTCGTAGCACTATTCTCGTCATACAAGGCTTTGATGCGATCATAGTTGATCTTCATATTCTGCAGCGCAGCCTCCGCTTCCATACGGTTGGCTTCGATCTGCTGTTTCTGTGCCTGCAGGTTGTCGCTTTGGATGCGTACAACTACATCATTCTTATGCACACGAGCTCCGATGTCGAATGGCACCGCAGTTACGTGGCCCATCATCTTAGTGCTTAGCGTTACGCGGTGATCCGATCCAACTGTTCCCGAAAAAACCACTTGTGCCGGGATCTCTTCCTGCTTCACAGTCGTGGTCGTTACACTGACCGGTTCGCTGGCGGTTCCGGCCTTGCGTTCCTTGTTTGAGCGACATCCCGAAAAGGCCGTTGCAGCTAATACAGGGATAATCAGGTATAGCAATTGCTTGCGATTCATATCAATTTCTTTAGGTTCTTAGAAAGGTTGTTCTATTAAATCCTTGTTATTTAACCAGATTTTGTTCGAGCAATAACTCCATCATCGATACGCTCATCCGGTACTGGTACAGAGCATGGAGTCGTTTCAATCGTGCTTCCGATAAGGCTGCTTCTGCCTGCAATACATCCGTTGTTCGTTCAAGCCCCTTTGCATAGCGATTAGTGCGAATCCTCAGGTTCTCCGCTGCCTGTTCTACCGCCGCATTGCCTAATTTTACCTGACGACGGGCCTGTTTCATATTCCTCTGTACCTGATCTACCTGGAGGCGATTTTGATACACTTTATCTTCATACATCAGCTTTACTTTAGTATACTGTGCCTGCGATTTTTCAATATTCGCGGCATTTTTAAACCCACCGAAGAGATTCCACTTGAGGACAGCACCTATCATATAATTATTGGCTCCGGTCCCAAGAAATGTTTTATCATTCCACTCATACGATCCAAAGGCATTCAGAGAAGGCAGATACCTACCCCACCCGGACTGCATCATCTTATGCGACGCACTCATCATATCGCGCATCGCTTTCATATCCGAACGGTTGTGATTCAGCCAGTTGTAGTCCACCTGTGTTTTGGGCGGTGCGACCATCGTAAGGCTGTCGGTCGGCTGCAGCCTGGTTCCCTCATCCAGGCCCAACAGATAGCGAAGATTATCATCTGCTTTGCTGATATTGTTTTCTGCACCTGCGTACTGGCTCTCCAAATCGAGAACCCTCACACGTGCCGCCAAAAGATCGGCTTTGTTAATCAACCCCTGTTTGTAGAAATGTTCGGCCTGTGAACGGAATGCCTGAGCGACGTGAAGCGCTGTGTCTATGACAGCAAGCTGTTTGTTAGCCATAGTTAACCCGAAATAGGCCTGCTTAACCTGGAATTCGACGTAGTAACTCTGACGATTAAGCTGTTGCCTGACCGCAGACAACTTATCCCGGGCAGCACTGCGACCAAGAAAACCGTCGACATTCAAAATTGGCTGCTGTACCGAAATCTTTGTCTGATAATTGTGCGTCCGGTCGGGATTATTCAACAGAACCGGATTAAAATCGGTTGCACTAACTATTTCCTGCTTTAGTTTGAAACCAAATACGTTCAACGGATCATTTGTTGAAACAGCTGTCTCTTCAACATTTACCTGCGGCAGGAATAGCGCATTCGTACTTCGGTAATCGGATCGCGCTTCCCGAACATCTGCTTCTGTTTTCCGGATATCAAAATTTTGTTTCTGTGCCAGCTTGAGCGCCTGTTCCAGCGACATCCGGCGTACCTGGGCCGTATCCTGTCCCATCAGCAGTCCGGGCAGAGCTGTGAATACAGTCATCCCCCATGCCAGCACAAACAACCGGTATAATCGGTTCATGTGTTGTTACTTTTATTTATTGATTTTGGAATTTGAGTGTTGCCGTGACGAGTAAGGCGGCTCGTCTTTATTATAACCAAACAACTAATTAGTTATATAATATAACACTTTTTAGTAATTCATAGCAACCAGTTAGCCTGTGAAAGATTCACCTATTCCTCTTTGATCATTCATATCCTCTTATATAACAAGGAATAGTACTTATAAATAAAAGTTAACAGTTAACCCAAAGGACAGATTATGGGGAGGGTAATCCTAAATAAGAACAAATAATGAATAGTTGGTGATTTCACTCTGCGATCTCTGTGCCCCGTGACAAAGAGGCTCATAAGGCGTATGCCACGGAAACACAAAGCACGGAAAGATACCCTCAACCCTTTTTCAACTGTTAATGGGTAGTTGTTTGCTGATCACTGTCACCCCCGCCAGTCCATGTCGGCTTCGGGTTTGTTGTCTAGTATCTTTTCAATTTGTTCCATTACATCCGGCGTCAGTTTATCCCCGACATCGACTGCATTCATATTCAGTTTTACCTGCTCCGGCTTAGATGCCCCCGTGATTACCGTACTGACATTTGGATTTTTCAGACACCAGGCAATCGCAAGATTTGGCATAGAGATATCCAATTCGTCGGCAATAACAGCCAGTTTCTTCACTTTTGCGAGATTTCTTTTTCCCTCCTCCGATTCAAGCAGTTGTTTGCGAAGCCAGTCATAATTATTCATGTTGAGCCTGCTGTCTTTCGGTATCCCGTCGTTGTATTTGCCGGTTAACAATCCACTGGCTAACGGGCTCCATATGGTAGTTCCAAGTCCGATTTCACCATAGAGCGGTGCGAATTCTTTCTCTACTTTTTCCCTGTGCAGCATATTGTATTGAGGCTGTTCCATCAATGGTGGAATCAGATGATTTTGCCGTGCGACGTGATATGCTTCACGGATCTGTTCCGCCGACCACTCGCTGGTTCCCCAATAAAAAGCTTTGCCCTGCTGTATGACCTGGTTCATTGCCCACACTGTCTCTTCTATCGGGGTATGCAAATCCGGGCGGTGACAAAATATGAGATCCACATAATCGGTTTGAAGTCTCTTTAAAGCCGCATTCGCGCCTTCTGAGATATGTTTAAATGAAAGGCCGGTGTCATTGGGTCCCTTGCCACCCCAGAATATTTTTGTTGATAAAACCAGATCAGTACGATTCCAGCCCGCTTTTTTGATGACATTTCCCATCACTGTTTCCGCAACCCCGCCAGCATACGCTTCCGCGTTATCAAAGAAATTAACGCCAGCATCTCGTGCCGCCATCATGGAATCGTAGGCTACTTCTTCATCCACCTGATCTCCAAACGTCACCCACGCCCCAAATGAAAGGGCCGAAACTTTTAATCCTGATTTACCTAAAAAACGATAGTCCATAATTCTGTCAAAATTTGTTGGTATTCACATATATGTTCGTGGAATTTAATGAACAGGAATGAGATAACGTTCCTGCAGATTCAGTTTTTTTAGGATCCTAAATTTAGAGACCATGATGAGAAATCTCTCCTTTTCCAGCGCAGTCTGGTCACTGATAGCATCCGGATAGAATACAGCTCTCACACACATCATAATCAGATCGCCGATTTACCGGGTGCATGCCTGATGTGATCAAAAATGAACAGATCCATAGCCGCGGATCATGGAGTTTGATCCGTTCATTATGAGAAGAATGATATCCTATATATAGCAATAATAATTCTCGAATTATTACTATAACTTAATCCTGTGCAACGAATTAAATTAATTTAAAAAGACTAATTTCTACACAATGTAATATTTAGTTCAGAAATACGATCTTTGTATATACGCAATTATTATTGTGATGATTGAGTGGGGGCAATTATGAAGAGGAAATCACAATATGTTCTGACTGCCATAATGCTCAATGCTTTTCTCTTTCTGTCCATGCAGTATGACATGTCGCCGGGATCTCGTGTAAACGAATTGATCTTTATCAGGATAACTCACCTGAAACAGCACAATACGATAGACGAACATACGCGAATCTACTGCATACCGGATGTTATTCGTGAATACTCGCAAAACGGATACGGGCCAATCTGGACGAATGACAGGCAAGTTGCCTCTTTCATCGACATCCTTGAACATGCCGGGTCAGAGGGCATCAGTCCATCAGATTACCACCTTCTCAGACTGAAACAGTTGGCCGTATCGCGACGAGACGAATACATAGCTACCCGGGATATCCTCCTAACCGATGCCTTTTTGCTGTATGCCTCTCATATAAGTTCAGGCAAAGTTGATCCTGATCAATACACTGCACGATGGCATGTGATCACCCAAAGTATTAACCCTGCAGAGTATTTACACCGGTTAAAAAAGGAAAAAGTATCTGATATTATCAAAGAAATATCACCTCATGCCGCCGAGTATCATCGTCTGGGAAAGGCTCTGAATGACTATATGGACATACTCCGGCATGGCGGTTGGGGTAGAATAGACGGCGGTAAAATGATTGAACCGGGAGACAGAGACCATCGCATTGTCAAGATACGCGAAAGACTTAAAATGTCAGGGAACCTGTTCCCATCTGCCTCGACAGAATCCGACCTTTATGATGATGATCTCAGGCGATCTGTTCTCTCTTTTCAGCAACGACACGGGATTCCGGCAGATGGAATCATTGGCAGGGAAACGATAGGGATGATGAATATTCCGCCTGATCAAATAGTACAACAGATTCGCATTAACATGGAGAGATGGCGCTGGTTGCCGCACGATCCGGGCAGTTATTACCTGTTTGTAAACAGTGCGAATTTTGAGCTTAAAGTCGTCAGGGACGGTGTAACGGTCAGCAGAAACAAAGTAATAGTAGGTCGCCCATACAGAAAGACTCCAATACTCAGTTCACAAATTGAGTATCTGGTATTTAATCCATCATGGATCATTCCCCATGGAATACTGGCTAAAGATATTTTGCCGTTGGTCCGAAAAGATATGGGATATCTGGAAAAAGAACACATACGGATAATTGACAGCAATGGAAGATTCGTGGATCCTCGAAACATTGACTGGAAGGATGAAAGCATAGCCGACGAGTATCTTTTCAGACAAGATCCGGGCAAGAATAATGCTTTGGGAAGCGTTAAGTTTGTCTTTCCCAACAGTTACAGTATTTACCTTCACGATACACCTGCCAAGGATTTATTTGAGAACCGGAAAAGAACATTCAGTTCGGGTTGCATCAGGGTTGAGCGGGCATTAAACCTGGCTTATTTGTTATTGGATGATGAAACCTATTGGTCAATGGATTACATACAGCTTATTGTACAGTCAACAAATTATCAAATGGTGCCTCTGCGGGTGAAGCCGCCGATTTACGTAACATATTTCACTTTTTGGGTTGAGGATGATGGGACATACCAGTTCAGAAGAGATATTTACCACCGCGATCCGCACGTTCTGTCAGCTCTGCAGGAAGAGCCGCCTGCTGTTATTAATCAGGAAACTCGCCGGCAGCCAAAATCGGAGAACTCTTCAGATAGGTATCGTCCGGATAATAGACAAAGAGACAGGCTTCATTTTTAATTACGAATATTGTAAATAATTATATTTTACAATTATTTACAAATTAATGGGTCCCAATAAATTACATATCAATTAAGAGTTTATAACCTTAATTCTGTTTTATTCAATTGTTTTTAGTATAAATACGCCTATATATTACTGCCAAGGAAAAATAAGTTCGACAGTGGGGCTTTTGAAAATAATCTTTCAACAATTAGAACTGTAAAAAATTGAAATAAGATTCTAATTATATTTATATCAAATACTTATCGCAATCAGTCTTTTCCCGGTTAATACTGAAGATGGTAAGTCCCCCTTTCTAACTTCATCAATTGAAAATCCCCTAACTTTTGAAAAGATGACTACCCAAGTTAAACCATCTCCGGTAAGCTTATTTACGAATGAGTTGTGCCTTTTTTACCTGCGCATTGAAGATTACGAACATGCCTATCAAACAGCCGGTTTCATTTTGAATGATGATCCGAGAAACAGGACTGCCTTATATGTTTTAGGCGCTGTTTACGAGGTCAGGGATAATCTGCCTATGGCTCTTCAACATTACGATGCCATACTCAACAATTATCCCCAGGATGCTAAGGCGATGAAACGCAAAGCATACGTAGAAATGCACCTTCACATGGAATTAGAAGCCCTGCAACATATCAACATCAGTATTGAGCTTGATAAAAACGATGCAGAATCCTATCTCATTCGTGGAATGATATATTTCTATTATTTCGCTAAAAAGCTTGATGCCATTGTCGACTACAACGAGGCACTGCGACTTGATCCGCAAAATGTTATGGCACTCTTCAACAGGGGGTACGCATATTTGAAATATGGAAATAAAAATTATGCCCACGATGACTTTTCTCAGGCTGCAGAGCTCGGCTACGGGTATGCCGGGGAGATGCTCGACCGGTATTTTGCCAGCAAGCAGTTTAGTACGGCTTCATAAGTCTATTTGGGTATAGTTTGATATAGGAGTGTCAACAAAGCCATCCGGGGAATCTGTTTTATACGAATTGCGAAATCCAATCTAACTGATTAACCGCAACTATCATCTGCATTCAACGCACATCCACACGCACACACACACCTGCTAATCCCATTATAAAGGGCATTCCGGTTAGGAATCGCCCTTTTTTATTGCGCGAAAATGCATCTAAATGAAATCCGTAATCGGTTGTTAAATGATTTTCATATGCAGGAACCTGAAATACATTGTAAGTGGTTATGATAATGTGGAGGTATAGGATCAAATCGTGATCAGAAGTTGAAAGCCCCATATTAGCGGATGGAGCGATTCGTGATTCTCTTCGACATGAAACTCCCTTTTCTAATAAAGGACACGCGGATATGACAAAAGAGCAGAACGAGAACCTGAAATATGATGAACAACTTTGCATCTTCTATTACGAGATAGAAGATTTCGAATGCGCAGGGAGGATTTCTGCTGAATTGCTTGAAGATAACGGACAGAACTATACTGCCCTGCTCGTTCTGGGTTTGATTGAGGAGGACCTTGGGAATTATCCGCATGCCATCAATTACTATAACAAAATACTGACGGTTTATGAGGACGATCCGCAATGCCTCAAACGAAAAGCCTATGCGGAACTGAATTGCCAAAATAACTCTCAGGCAATGGATGACATCAACAAAAGTATAGATAGCGACCCCAATGATCCTGAAGCATATATTATCAGGGGGATGATACACTTCCACAGCTACCACAGGAAAAAAGAAGCCATCATTGATTATAATCAGGCCTTGAAAATCGATCCGGAAAATATCTGCGGGCTCTATAACCGGGGCCTTACCTTTTTGAGAATTGGTAACAAACAGTATGCCTACGACGACCTCAACAAAGCTGCAAAACTTGGCGATTTGGAATCAGAGATATTGATAAAAAAATATTTCCCGGAAAAAACGCCGGAATCAAGTCGATGAAGTCAACTATTGGTTCACGAATTATAGTTTAAGGCATGGCCGCCATGCATGTCAGTGATAGGTCCGAGTACTTCATTTTTTCCCATACGCATCATTTCCTCGTTATGCGGCTCAAAATTCTGGCGGGATCAGGCACAAGTCTTGTCAATAAGCGCATTAAAAGACACAAATTCTCAGTAAAACCGTTTTCGTAACCCGTCTGCAATATCTGCATGCATTCGTAATGCATTTTTTCCTATTTTGAGACTTAAATAAGTAGCTTTTACAATGAGAATTTATGAATACAACCGTACTTCCTGATTTCCGTTTAACGCGGCCTGTGGATCAGGTTGGCGTGGAAGAACGCGTGGCACGTTTTAAAGCTCGCAGCATCAAGAAGGAGTCGAAGGTCGCCGGACTCAAGCTGGCTCTCAGTATGATAGATTTGACTACCCTTGAGGGAATGGATTCGGCCGGCAAGGTCCGTCAATTATGCGTTAAGGCTATCCGGCCACTCGAACATGAGGGCATCCCATCGGTTGCTGCTGTCTGTGTCTATTCTCCGATGGTGTCTATTGCAAAGGACGCGTTACGGGGAAGCGACATTCACGTGGCCAGCGTAGCCACTGCTTTCCCCAGTGGAATGGCTTCCAAACAGAATAAACTTGATGATGTAAAATACGCCCTTGATCAGGGAGCCGATGAAATAGATATGGTCATCTCAAGAGGCCGGTTCCTGGCCGGAGACTATCCCTACGTATTTGATGAGATCGCAGAAATTAAAGAGCTTTGTGGTGAGCACCATTTGAAGGTTATCCTTGAGACCGGGGAACTACAAACCCTCGATAATGTTCGGCGTGCCAGTGACATCGCATTATATGCCGGTGGAGATTTTATAAAAACCTCAACGGGCAAAGTAAAACCGGCGGCAACTATGGAGGTTACTCTTGTAATGTTTGAGGCTATCCGCGACTTTTATTATAAGACTAGAGAGAAACGGGGCATGAAACCAGCTGGAGGTATCCGCGACTCAAAAACAGCTTTGCGTTACCTGGCTATGCTGAAGGAAACCCTGGGTGCCGACTGGCTGACTCCCGAACGATTCCGTTTTGGGGCCAGTTCCCTTGCAAATGATCTTTTAATGCAGATCATAAAGCAGGAAACGGGACGCTATCAATCCGGGGATTACTTCTCCATCGATTGAGTTTATCATCCGGTGAAACCGATCAACAGAAAACGCGGTAACAGTTTCATATCCGATTCCGGTATTTTATTGAACTTGATGATCTATGATTCACTATTGATCAAAGCACTATGCTTAAAGAAAAATCCATTTCGTCAGAACAGAAAACAACAGGTCTCGATTTCGACGGTAGCTGGGAATATTCCCCTGCACCGGAAAGTACGGATCATATTACATTGAAAGAACGATATGATCTGTTTATCAACGGTGAATTTGTACCGGCCGAATCGAACAGGTATTTCGACACGATAAATCCATCCAATGAGCAAAAGCTTTCCGAGGTAGCCCTGGCAGAAGCAACCGATGTCGATAAAGCTGTAAAAGCAGCCCGATCGGCTTACAACAAAGTGTGGTCGAAGATGTCGGGTCGTGACAGGGGCAAATATCTTTTCCGCATTGCCCGTCTTATCCAGGAAAGGGCACGGGAGTTTGCCGTCATCGAGAGTATGGATGGAGGTAAACCTATTCGTGAATCTCGCGATGTTGATATTCCACTTGTTGCCGCACACTTCTTCTACTACGCCGGATGGGCGGACAAGCTCCGGTTTGCATTTCCCGGGCGCAGCGTAACACCCGTGGGAGTTGCCGGACAGATAATCCCCTGGAATTTTCCATTGCTGATGGCCGCATGGAAACTTGCCCCAGCCCTGGCTACTGGAAACACGGTTGTACTAAAACCTGCCGAAACCACTCCCCTTACGGCAATGAAACTGGCGGAATTGATCCGCGATGCCGATTTGCCGCCGGGCGTTGTCAATATCGTTACCGGAGCCGGAACGACTGGTGCCGCCATCGTGAATCACCCTGATGTTGACAAGATCGCCTTCACCGGATCAACCGAAGTGGGCAAAATCATCATGAAGTCACTTGCCGGAACAGAGAAAAAATATACGCTGGAGCTGGGCGGAAAGGGCGCTAACATCATCATGGAAGATGCGGCCATCGATCAGGCTGTTGAAGGTATCGTCAACGCCATCTTCTTCAACCAGGGGCATGTCTGTTGTGCCGGGTCACGTCTGTTTGTACAGGAAAGCGTGGCTGAGGAAGTCATTCGTAAGCTTAAAGAGCGTATGACTACACTCCGCCTCGGGGATCCACTTGACAAGAATACCGATATCGGAGCCATTAACTCACGCATGCAACTTGATAAGATACACGAGTTAATTGAGTCGGGTATTAATGAAGGCGGGAGTGTCTATCAATCATCCTGCAGTCTTCCTGAAAAAGGGTACTGGTGCAAACCGACCTTATTCACCGAAGCTGCTCAATCGCACCGAATTGTGCAGGAAGAGATATTCGGACCGGTATTAACGATCCAAACTTTTCGTACGCCCGCAGAGGCCATGGAAAAGGCCAATAACACACCGTATGGCTTGTCGGGTGGTATCTGGACCGACAAAGGTGCCAAAATATTTAAAATGACCGTCAAGATGCGGGCCGGGGTTGTATGGGCAAACACTTTCAACAAGTTTGATCCGACTTCCCCTTTTGGCGGTTACAAAGAAAGCGGTATGGGTCGCGAAGGCGGTCTGCATGGCCTGAAACCTTATGTAGAACTTAACTGATATGATTGATCATTTACCTGTTCTGAAAACCTATAAACTGTACATTGGCGGAAAGTTCCCCCGGACCGAATCCGGACGATATTTTCCTGTCAATGATAAAAACCAAAAACTCCTGGCCAACATGTGCCGTGCCTCACGAAAAGACTTTCGGGAAGCCGTCGTCAGCGCACGATCTGCCTTTGCAGGGTGGTCGGGCCGGGCCGCTTATAACCGCGGCCAAATTTTGTATCGGATTGCCGAAATGATGGAAGGCCGGCGGGAACAGCTCATCTCTGAATTAGAATCTCAGGGAGTAAAAAGCAACCTTGCAAAACGTGAAGTGACGGAAGCGGTCGATCGGTTCGTGTATTATGCCGGCTGGTCTGATAAATTTCAACAGGTTTTCAGCAGCGTCAATCCGGTGGCAACATCACACTTTAATTTTACCATGCCCGAACCTACAGGGGTTGTTGCTGTTATGGCTCCCGACGATCCGTCACTCCTTTCACTGGCATCGATAATATCCACCGTTATTGTTGGCGGGAATACAGCCATTATTCTGGCTTCCGAGACGAAGCCACTGACTGCCATCACATTATCAGAGATTTTAAACACCTCTGATTTGCCCGCCGGTGTTGTCAACATTCTTACCGGATTTCGTGAAGAATTGATACCTCATTTCGCTTCCCATATGGATGTCAACGCATTCTGGTACGCTGCTGATAATCAGAATGACACAAAAAAGATTCAGGAACTAGCTGCCGAAAACGTGAAACGTGTTTGTTTTACAAAATTCAGGACGTGGCGTGAAGACGAAGCGGAAAGTCCGTACGTTATAGAACCGTTCCTGGAAATAAAAACTACATGGCATCCTGTAGGTTATTAATCATCTGAGATCTTATGAAATCGTTATTTCATTGCACTTATTCCTATAATTTCCGAATTTCTGTATTCCTTTCCGCCATTTTTGCAACGGCATGGGTCGCGGGTTGTAGCTCATCAAATAAATCTACCCGGGAGTCTGCGAATGGCGGTGAAAACACCGAGATACATAAGCCGACTCAGACCCCCATACAAAGTCAGCAGCTGGCTACGTATCGAAGCAAGCTCTCCGATCTGTATGCAACACAGACAAATACTATTCCACCAATATTTCAAAATAGCCAGGTTGCCGAAACGGGATACAACGGAAATTATGGATATCGTATACAAATAATCTCCACTTCGCATAAGGATACCGCGGAAGCGATCCTCCACCGATTCAACGACTGGATTTTTCAACAACCACAAATTGCCTATAAAGCTCACGGTTACATCATATTCAAACAACCGGATTATCGTGTACATGTTGGAGACTTTCTGACGCAGGAAAATGCCGCTCGCTTTGCACGCGTCCTGAAGCGATTAAAATATCCCGATGCGTGGATCGTACGAGACAGAATTAATCCAACTTATATACCTGCTGATTCTACGATCGACCAAAGTTCGGGCAACTAGATGGGCCGGAGGGTATCACTTTTAATGCTATCTCTACAAAGTGGGTTTTCTCCCGGTTCAGGCTTAGTCCGTATTTGGCAAGTCGTTTGCGCGGCACTGAATTTCTTGGTGAATAATCCGGGTTAAGGAACCAAAACGACTTTCCCGATATTTCTGCCCTCTGCCAGGTATTGATAGGCACGATCTGCGTCTTCAAACTCAAAGACTTTATCAACCTGAGGTCGTATCCATCCCTCTTCGACCCCTTCATAAATGGACCTCATCCAGCCTCTGATTTTCTGGCCTTCCTCCCAAAGATGTCCGAGGTTCAAACCGAACACCCCTTTGTTTTGCTGCATAAGTGAAACAGGGTGAAATCGCGGCATTGACAGAACAGTCCTGATCAATCGAAACTTAGCCATCAGACTGCTCTTGGAACTGGCTTCAGATATCCCGTAAATCCCCAACCTTCCGGTAGGCCTCAGAAGCTTATAACAATCTCTCCATTGTGATCCGCCCGTAGCATCAAGGATGAGTTCAACCCCCTTGCCTCCAGTCAATCGTTTTATCCCGGATATCCAATCTTTTCGGTGATAATCAATGGCATAATCAACTCCTCTGTTTCTCAGAAACTGATGTTTATGTGAACTGGCTGTTCCATAAATAATGGCTCCTATATGATGGGCAATGTCAACTGCAGCCAAACCTACGCCACCTCCTGCATTTTGAATGAGTATCGTCTCATCGTCCGTCAACCCACCCATCACGACGACAAGGGCATATGCCGTCAGATAGTTAACCGGCAGAACAGCCGCCTGTTCATAGGTCAATTTATCCGGTTTTCCGAATACCTGTTCGATGGGAACAGCAACTTTTTCGGCCTGTCCTCCGAAACGTGTCAATGCAATAACAGGACGACTTATCCATTTTGGATCGATATTCCTGCCGACATCTGAGATAATACCGGCAACTTCATATCCCAAAACACACGGCTTTTTGGGGGCATCCTGATAAATCCCCTGAACAGCCAACACGTCCGCAAAATTTAAACCTGCGGCCTGAACATCAATAATAACTTCGTTAGGTGCCGGCAGCGGATCTGGTACCCTTTGGATACGAAGTTTATCCACCCCACCGTCCCCAATCACGACGATCTGCCTCATCCTTGACTTAGCCTCACAATAAAACTTACGCCAACCCCAACGTCGCCTTTGTGATAAAAATCAAAACGGCTCTAATCATAGATAAATATTTGCTGAACTACAACGCCATGCGACACATAATTCTGATTCATTTGTCTTTTTTCAGAATGATAAGCGGAATTTAACACTTGTCAATTACATTGGACTTATTTAATGGGCACGAAAATCTTTTAAACAGGAAATATCCGTTAGTTATCGAGGCAATTAGATGGGATATAAACGATATTATTAAACCTTAATGACTATCTAATCCTCAATAGTTGCTTCCTTCTCTGTTCTAGGGCCAAGATTTATAACCTCGACATTACAGACACGACTGTCATCAACTCCAAAACGAATGATCGTTCGCATCGTCTGGAAACCCTGCCGGCCAGAAGCTCCGGGATTCATGAAAAGTACGTTGTTATTCAGATCTCTTGCTATTTTAAGAATATGAGAATGACCACAGATAAACACGTCGGGCGGACTCTCTTCCATCTCCTTTCGGATTGGAATAGCATATCTGCCGGGTGTGCCGCCAATGTGCGTCATCCAGAAATGAACGCCTTCTCTTTCAAGTCGTTGACTGACTGGAAATTCTTCACGGACATCTTTGCCATCGATATTACCATATACTCCAACCAGAGGTGCGATTTTCTCAAGTTCTCTGGCTATCTTAATCGTTCCGAAATCTCCGGCATGCCAGATTTCATCCCTATCCTCAAAAAAGGTTTGTACCTGAGGATCAAGATAGTGATGGGTATCGGATATGAGGCCGATTTTGATCATTCCAAACGACTCACTTTCAACAAATTACCAACGATATTATTTTGAATGCGGAAGTTTACCAAAAACAAATCCATTTCAAAGCATCTTTGCGGTGTAAACCATTAAAAAGAATTAAACCTTCCCAATTCGTTTCACATGAATTGTTATCGTTTTAGCATAATCATCGTAACATGGAACGCGATTCACCACCTAAAAAATTTCCTTCCATCAGTTATTGATACAGATTATCCGGACTTCGAGATCATAATCGCTGATAACGCTTCGGACGATGGCACCAAAGATTGGATAGAAAAATCGTTTCCGCAAGTGCATCATGTCATGTTGGATCAAAATTATGGTTATTGTGAAGGTAATAACAGGGCTGTGCCTGGTTCAAGTGGAGAGATTCTGCTTTTTTTAAATAACGATGTTGAAGTTACACCTAATTGGTTGCACCCTTTAAACGATCTCTTCCAAAACAAACCAACTGTCGCTGCAGTCCAGCCTAAAATACTGTCGTACCGTAACAAAAATGAATTTGAGTATGCCGGGGCGGCAGGTGGATTCATCGATAACTATGGATACCCTTTTTGCCGTGGAAGACTATTTGAGACCGTGGAAGAAGACCATCGACAGTACCAAACACACGGTCCGATTTTCTGGGCCAGTGGCGCATCACTGGCAGTTCGACGCTCCCTATTTGAGAAATCAGGAGGATTTGATGAAGACTTTCAGTTTCATATGGAGGAAATAGACTTGTGCTGGCGTCTTCAAAATATGGGGTACTCAATACATTATGTCCCGGAGAGTACAGTATACCATCTTGGTGGTGGTTCCCTAATAACGGGCTCACCACGTAAGATCACGTATAACTTTCGAAATAACCTGATAATGTTATGGAAGAATGAATCAACACGGAACTTATGGACCCGTTTCCCGATTCGATTGCTGCTGGATGTTCTGGCCGGATTGAAGTTCTTTACATCGCTTCACTTTAGTGAGTTCCTGGCCGTTGCCAGGGCTTATTTTCAATTCATCGGTATGCTTCCGGTAATCCATAAAAAACGGAAACAATCCATTCAATATCGGAAGCCGCACAAATCATTATCCGGGAAAATATCTATTTCCCTTGTATGGCAATATTATATACTGGGCAAACGCCGCTTTACAGAATTGCCGAAGACTGAAGAATATTTATGACCATATCTGCTACATAATATGTTGAAAAGATATGATTATTCCCTGTCAGTCAGTAAGTTAACCAACTAAGCAGATCAAACAACCCGACAAGTTTTTCGGCTATTCATTTTCCTATTTATCACTCGCCCAATTGCCAGCTAACAGTGCCCATAATCCATCGACCGGGCATAACGGCACCAAGGATATCCTGATAATGGGCATCAAACAGGTTGTCGGCCTCAACACCAAGTTTCACATTTTTAACGACGTCATAACCCAGCTTCAGATTCCACACACTGTAACTTGGCGCCATGTATGCATTGATGTCCGTGGCGCTATCACCCTGACGTTGCTTCCAAAGACCACTTAATCCGGCTTCAAAGGCATCTTTATGAATTGAAATCATGCCATTAACAAGGTTACGCGCATGGTTAGAGATGTACTTTGAGACGGTATGCTGGCTGTTATAAGTAGCAGCAAATGTATAACCCATGGTATAATCGAGCATCCAGTTTTGTCCCAGGTCACGGCTCATTGAAAATTCTAATTCCAGGCCTGCTGTTCGAACGTTTTTAAGATTTTCCGCATATAAATAATTGGTATTCGGCTGCAGGTTACTGTTGTTGCTAATCTGATTCGAATTCGTCAGGACGTAATCGATCAGGTTTGTAGATGCTCTGATAAATCCGGTGGCAGAAAATCGTATATCACTCAATGGAAAGACATCGAAGCCAGCCTCCCCTGACCACGACCGTTCCGCCTTGAGCCATGGGTTTCCAATATTTCTCCCTTCCGAAAGAGGTCCCTGTAAATTTGTTGAGATATACCTCTCCGTGTAGTCTGCAGCTCTGATGCTGCGCCCGCCGGATGCCCGAAACACCCATTCGCCTGTATGATAAGCCATACTCACCTGGGGCATCAGCTCGGTACCATAATTATCATCATGATCAAGACGCAGGCTTCCCGTAAAAGTTAACGGCTGGGTCGGATGCCATTGCATCATTGAAAAACCGGCATAATGCCAGTCGGTGTGGCGTCCGCGATCATTACTATGTATAAACCGGTTACTGGCTTGAAATCCGTATGTCCACTCCCACTTTGGGGCAAGTGTCCTATATTGGTAAAGTTGAAGGTCGAGAAAGTTGGTAATATGGTGGTTACCAGGAAATGCCGGGTTGAAAAGATAGTTATCAATATTATGCTTAAAGGATCCTTCCAGAGTGGTCACTCCTTTTTTAAAAGTCTTGGTCAGTCTGACCTGGTTCCACCAGTCTGTGGTCTTTTCTGTGGATTCATCATAGGGACTAGCAGTGTAAAAGTATTTAGCGTTGAAATCCCGGTCATCAAAAGCCGTTCGTGCTGCGAGATCCCATCCGTGGCCCAACTGATAACCACCTGATACAGATGCATTGCGCACATTGAATCGATCTTTGTTATTCTTTCCAAGTTTTTGGCCGGGAGTCTCATACCACATCCCGCCCCCACCGATTCTGTAATTATTTCCATGATGGTAGAAGCCTGCTCTGCCCATCTTCAAATCATACTGTCCGTAACCAGCTTTTACATCGGCATTGGTCTGTTTCCCGGACTCCCGTTGCGCAAAAGCACGGGTAATAATATTAATGACTCCACCGACAGCATCGGCGCCATATTGTGCCGCTGCAGGACCATGCAGAACTTCAATTCTTTCTATTTCGGACGGAGCTACAGGAATGTTTGAATTAAAATGAGCTGTTAACGGGTCATTTAGTCGCATTCCATCGATCAAAACCAACACCTGCGAGAAGGTGCTTCCCCGGATACTGAAGTCCGATTGAGTACCAAATGCACCTCTTGACTGTACCTCAACTCCGGGTAAATACCGGAGCACTTCATCAACCGTATGAACGGGAAGGTTTTGTATAGTTGAAGCCGGGATGATTGTGATATTCCTTCCAGACCCCGCTGCTGTCTGGGGTATTCTGCTCGATGAAACCACTACATCTTTTGAAACAATTAGGGTATCAAGTGTTTTGGGGTTTTGTGCAAACAAAGGTGCTGCAAAGCCGAAAAAAATCAATGAAATAAAGACATACCTGTATCCCTGATACTTCATAACAATATCATTGGTTAACGCAAGTTCATTTCTTAGTAAGGCGACCTAAAATACCAAAAACAAATCTTCTTTGAAGGTGATTTATTGAATCTCGCGGTCAGTGACTATTCTAAAGCAATGGGTTCTGTAAATTTTACGGGATTAAAATAAATGTAGAATGTGATATGAAAATGAAATACTTCATCTATAAATGTATATAAATATGAAAATTTAGTGTTAATTATTATTAATTATCAATTTATTAATTTACTATTTATTACTATGGTTGGTGATATTGTTGCGATTGATCAACACTGTTGCATATTCAGGTCCAATCGACTGATATAGGTGGGTTCATGGGGTTGCAGGCATATTCCAACATGTCACAATAAAACGGTACAGTCGGAATATCTAAATACTCTTAACCTGTGTCCTATAGATAAACATTACTTATAAAATGGAGGGAAAAATGGCCGAGACAATTCCAACGAAGGCAGCATCTGCCGGAACCGCGAAATTAGTCTATATTCTTTACCTTGTCGGCTTGGCGGTGGGGGTAACCGAGATTGTAGGTGTAGTAATGGCATACATGAACAGGGATGAAGCTCCGGAATGGCTTAAAAGTCATTATCAATTCCAAATTCGCACTTTTTGGATCAGCATATTAATGGCGTTTGTTGGAGGCATTCTTACTCTCGTCATCATTGGTATCTTCATACTTGTTTTTTGGTACGTATGGCTTATAATCCGGTGTGTAAAGGGTATGAAATACATTGACAATCACCAGCCCCACCCCAATCCGACAACATGGATGTTTTCGTAATTACTGTGTAGAGGATTTGGGTTCAATTTTAATGCAAAATCAACTTTTATAACGATCTGCTGAACCTCTTTATGTAGATTATTTTCCTCCAGCCACCTATTTCAATATCTTATATTATATCATAGATATTGCTATAAAGGATTGCCAGGGGTGTTTGTAGTTGCTACTTATCTATAACAAGTTAGTTTTTTACACAAAAAGACTCATCCCAACATTGTGAATATTTATTGGTCTCGATTCAAGATTGTGGAGACTGAAGTATATGTCGCTGCAGTGATACATAATTATTGATGTAACCTAATATTATTAAATGTCTAATACCCAGATATTTATAAGTAGTCAGGCTGCAACCCATCAAATATATTGGGTGAGCCTTTCGTAAGTCCTATCTAAAATTATGGGGGTAATGTTATGAAACGTATCTCATCATTACTTTACGTGACGCTTCCTCTATTACTATTCGCCTGGTCCTGTGATGGACCATTAAGCAGTCGGAATGAATCTGACGGCGTACAGCCTGTGGTGTCGGCCAAAGGAGGAGGCCAGGGTGGTGGAGAGGCCGTGGAAGTTGTCGGTAATAACCTGTCCTTTCCTGTTATTTGGGCAGATGGTGTGACAAAGGCGCTACGAGGCACATCGGAACCATTATTGGCGGGTGAATCATTTGTTAAAAATGATACAACATGGTATGTACAGGCTGACCCGCTGAATACCTGGCAAGCTGATAATGTTATTCCGGTAAACCGCCCGGTTACGGTCTCCTTTGTCGACTGGGGTGATAATCTTGAGGCAAAATCATGGCCATACGGGTCACAAGTTCGTGTTGAAACCGTTCTTTACAAGTTACTTGAAGGACCTCCCATGAAAGCTTATCGGATGATGATTTATGACGAATCAATAACCGGTGTAGATGAAATCTGGGGTACAAGTGGTACATCATATTTGAACCACGAAGCAACTATATATTCGGGAACGGCACGACTGGTAATCCAAAAATTAACCAAGGTGCGTGATAGCGAAGATTTATCACTTGAATGGGACGCTACTAACAGTCGATGGATCGGAGACGCTAATGAGCCTGTTGTCTCAAGTGGTGTATGGACCAACTTAGGCGGTCCCACTGCATACTCAGCCGAAATAAATGTTCAGGGTAAATTATTATACGGATACAACTGGGTGACCAAACGTGATGGCGAAGGTGCCGGTGATTACAGAATCACCTTCGTGCTGGAACCAAATGTACCCGGTGTAACCTGCAACACCCTTCTTGACAGATCAACTGTTGTGATGGTACCTGAAGAGGAAACGGTAACTGCCGAAGAGGAAGATGGCGGCTCGGAATCCACAGGTGGCGCTGCTGTAATTGACACCGATAACAACCTTACATATATCGATGTACGGCTGACTGATGGTACTGGTGGAAAAGGTGGTGGACAAGGTGGTGGGAAAGGTAAATCCGGAGGCGGCGGATCAGGATCAGGTGGTGGAGGTCACGGTCGCTGATAATCCATTCTTGTTTTATCGCACCTTTTAAAAAATATGCCGGACCCTTTATAAGTCCGGCATGTTTTATATCATTGAATATGACGTGGTGCTTTAATCAAGTATATGATAGAGTTGTTAAGCAATTACTGCATTTCTATCAGCGGTATTTTTGGACATACCAGCGAACAGTCTCCTCAAGGTTAGCGTCAAAATCGTGCTCTTTTCGCCACCCCAACTCCTTTTCAATCTTTATAGCGTCGATAGCGTATCGCAAATCATGTCCCGGCCTGTCGGTTACAAACGTAATCAGATTTTTATAATCACCTTCTGGTCCTTCGCCAACCACCTTATTCAATTGATCTGCGATCTTGCGCACTAATTCGATATTCATCCATTCGTTGTGACCGCCAATATTATAGGTCTCACCGGTTATCCCTTTGTGAAAAACCAAATCAAGTGCCCGGCAATGATCCTTAACATATAACCAGTCACGTATGTTCTCGCCTTTACCATATACAGGAATAGGTTTTCCCGCCAGAGCTGTCCGAATAACAGTCGGAATTAGTTTTTCATCGTGTTGATGGGGACCAAAGTTATTGGAGCAGTTTGTAGTCACTGTGTTCATACCGTAGGTATGATGATATGCGCGGACCAGGAAATCACTGCTAGCCTTGGTTGCTGAATAGGGTGAGTTGGGGGCATAAGGTGTTTTCTCGGTGAAATATCCGTCTTTCCCCAAAGTGCCGTAAACTTCATCTGTGGAAACGTGATGAAATCGGAATTCTTCAAATGGTTTTTCCTTCTGCATCCAACTTTGCCGACATTCCTCTAACAGATTAAAAGTTCCAACCACATTTGAAAGAACAAATGGTTCTGGTCCGGAGATGGAATTATCCACATGCGACTCAGCCGCGAGATGAATAATTCCATCCGGCTGGAATCTGCGGAATATATCACGCAAAGCAGCTCTGTCCGTGATGTCAACCTTCCGGAAAGTATAGTTGTTGTGATCTTTTACCTTGTTAAGGTAAGACGGATTAGAGGCGTATGTAAGCTTATCGATGTTGAGAATTTTATAGT
>Ga0102953_1000591_pt1 | contig 24630 bp, 16 predicted proteins | sample SalPon2A_C_D2_MG_FD_78509 | JGI IMG/M metagenome (GOLD analysis project Ga0102953, IMG submission 78509) | Soil microbial communities from South San Francisco under conditions of wetland restoration - Salt Pond MetaG R2A_C_D2_MG | ecosystem: Environmental > Terrestrial > Soil > Wetlands | place... | reverse complement strand
ACCGAGATTGCGATGGCCGCCGGTTTCGGCAGCCTGCGCCGCTTCAACGCGTTGTTCAGGGCGCGTTACCGCATGCAGCCGCGCGATTTGCGCAAAACCCCGGAAGCGGGGGATCGCACCGAACTCGTGTTCGAACTGGCCTATCGGCCGCCTTATGCCTGGGTGCCGCAACTGGAGTTTCTGCATTCGCATCGCAGCGACGGCGTCGAGGCGGTGACCGGAAAGCGCTATGTGCGTACCGTTGCGATCCGGCGCGAACGGGACACGCACCGTGGCTGGATCGCGGTGGCACGCCATGCGCGTCGAGACACCCTGCAGGTGACATTGTCGGCTTCCCTGGCACGTGTGGTGCCGGAGGTGCTTGGACGCGTGAAGCATGTGTTTGACCTGGCCTGCCGTCCGGACGAGATCGAACGTCATCTCGGATCGCTGGCCGCGGGTACTCCGGGTCTGCGCGTGCCCGGCGCCTTCGACGGTTTCGAGATGGCGGTGCGCGCCGTGATCGGGCAACAGATCACGGTGGCGGCGGCGCGCACGCTGACCGGCCGCCTGGCCGCCGCGTTCGGAGAACCGGTGGCTACGCCGTTCGGGGCGCTGACCCATGCCTTCCCGACGCCGGAATGCCTGGCAGCGGCCGGATCCGATGAATTGGGTCGCCTCGGCATCATTCGTGCCCGCCAACGCGCCATCCGCGCCCTGGCCGAAGCCTGTGCGTCGGGCGAACTGCTGCTCGCGCCGGGCGTCGATATCGAGCGCACGCTGGAGCATCTGCGTGGACTGCCCGGCATCGGTGACTGGACGGCGCATTACATTGCCTTGCGCGCGTTGGCCTGGCCCGATGCGTTCCCTCATACCGATCATGCCCTCATGAAGGTGCTTGGCGAAACCGCGCCGCGCCGCGTGCTCGAGCTGGCCGAGCCCTGGCGGCCGTGGCGCGCCTATGCCGCCATGCACCTGTGGCATGCCGCGACCGCCGCCAACGGCGACGCCAGGGCGCAGAAATGAAAATGAACGAGCTTCGCCCCAATCCTGTCATTCCGCACGCGAAGCGATCGGGAATCCAGGAAGGGTTCTCGCAAAGACGCAGAGCACGCCAAGTGAGAAATATTTTTCCCTTGAATCCCTTGGCGAGAGTTTCACAAGCCGGCGGGACGCCGGCGCTCCCAATCCTTGTCATCCTGCTAACGTTCGGCTTAATAAAGGAAGGAGAAGATCATGATGTACTACACCCGCTACGACAGTCCCGTCGATACCTTGCTCCTGGTCGCGGATGACAAGGCGCTCGCCGGCATCCACTTTTCCGGTGGACGCCGCGCACCGGTGATCGATGCCGGTTGGAAGGAACAGCCCGGGCGTCCGCTCCTGCGTAAAGCCATCCGGCAACTGGACGAGTATTTCGCCGGGCGGCGGAAAACATTCGATCTGCCGCTGGCGCCGGAGGGCACGCCGTTCCAGCTCGCCGTCTGGCGGGCGCTGCGCGATATCCCCTATGGCGAGACGCAATCGTATGGCGACATTGCGAGGCGGATCGGCAAGCCGAAGGCGGTGCGTGCCGTCGGGGCGGCCAACGGCGCCAACCCGATTTCCATCGTCGTGCCGTGCCACCGTGTCATCGGCGCCGACGGCTCGCTCACCGGCTACGGCGGCGGCCTGCCCCGCAAGCAAAAACTATTGGCCCTGGAGCAGGTTTCCGTCGGCCAGGAAGATCTGTTTCAGGGGACCCCTGCTCAGAGGTCCCCTAGCGCAGTGTGGCGTTGATCGCTTCCAGGGCGCTGCTTCCGGGACATAGCTCGCCGCAGTCGAGTTCATTGAGCGGCGTCGGCACCGTGTGCAGGTGCGAGTGCATGTCGACGCCGTCGGGATCGAGATAGAGCAGGCCGGTCACGATTTCGCCGCGCTTGCGGTGGGCCGCCAGCAGATCCAGCGCCGCACCGCGGTCGCCCGGATCGTAGTCCGCATCGAGCTTGCGCAGGGCGAGTGTCGAACCGTCGTGCAGTTTGACGTCGGCGCGTTCGCCGGGCGCGTAAGCCACGGTGATCTCTGCCTTCGGCGGCACCAGGTCGGCGACCGGGAAGTCGTGCTCGCGGATGTAGGCGTAGCTCTTGGTCGAGCCTTCGTGGTTGTTGAAGGTCACGCAGGGCGAAAGGCAGTCGATATAGGCGAAGCCGGGATAAGTGAGCGCGGCACGGATAAGGGGGACGAGCTGGTCCTTGTCGCCGGAGAAGCCGCGCGCGACGAAGCCCGCGCCCATGTCGAGCGCCAGGCGCACCAGGTCGATCGGCGGGTAGGGGTTGGCTTCGCCGCCCTTGCTGGTCGAGCCGACGTCGGCCGTGGCCGAGAACTGGCCCTTGGTCAGCCCGTAGGTGCCGTTGTTCTCGACCATGTAGAGCATGTTCACGCCGCGCCGTATCGCATGCACGAACTGGCCGAGGCCGATCGAGGCGGTGTCGCCGTCGCCCGAGATGCCCACGTAGACCAGATCGCGGTTGGCGAGGTTGGCGCCGGTGGCCAGCGAGGGCATGCGGCCGTGAACCCCGTTGAAGCCGTGTGCGGCGCCCAGGAAGTAGGTGGGCGTCTTGGCCGAGCAGCCGATGCCCGAGAGCTTGGCGATGCGGTGCGGGGGCAACTCCAGTTCGAAGCAGGCCTCGATCAACGCGGCGCTGATCGAGTCGTGGCCGCAACCGGCGCACAGCGTCGATATCTTGCCCTCGTAATCGCGGCGTGTCAGTCCGAGCGTGTTCTTCGGCAGCGCCGGATGATGGACCCGGGGCTTGGCGATATAGGTCATGATGCGATCCCCGTGGCGGGCAATGCCGAATCCGGCGCCAGGTGATTGAGCACGGTTTCGATCAGGAAATCGGCGGTGACGGGCAGCCCGCCGTAATGCAGGACCGAAACCAGTTTGTCCGGCGCGAAGCCGCCTTCGGCCAGCAGCAGGGTGCGCAATTGTGCGTCCCGGTTCTGTTCGACCACGAACACGGTGTCGTGGGCCTCGATGAAGCGGGTGACTGCTTCGCCGAACGGGAAGGCGAGCAGGCGCATCGCATCCACTGTCACGCCATGCGCCTGCAACCCCTCCAGCGCCTCGCGCATCGGCTCCGCCGTGGTGCCGAAGTAGAGCACGGCGGCATCGCTGCCGGGTGCGGCTTCGATCAGGGGTTCGGGTACCCGTTTCGCCGCGGTATCGAACTTTCTGCGCAAGCGGTCCAGGTTGTCGCGGTATTTCTCGCTGTCCTCGGTATAGAGGCCGTACTTGTCGTGGCCCGAGCCCCGCGTGAAGTAGGCGCCACGCGAGGGATGGGTGCCCGGCAGCGTGCGGTACGGGATGCCGTCGCCGTCGACGTCGAGGTAACGGTAGAACGACGTGGCCGATTCGAGTGCATCGCGGTCGAGCACCTTTCCGCGGTCCGGCACGGAGGTGTCGTTCCAGGCAAACGGTTCGGTGAGCCAGGTGTTCATGCCGAGATCGAGATCGCTCATCACGATCACCGGGGTCTGCAGGCGCTCGGCGAGATCGAAGGCGGTCGCGGCCAACTCGAAGCATTCGGTCGGCGTGGACGGGAACAGCAGTACGTGCTTGGTGTCGCCGTGCGAGGCATAGGCGGCGGCGAGGATATCGCCCTGCTGGGTGCGCGTCGGCATGCCGGTCGAAGGTCCCGCCCGCTGGATGTCGAACAGCACCACCGGGATCTCGGCGTAGTAGGCGAGGCCGATGAATTCGTTCATCAACGACACGCCCGGCCCGCTGGTCGCGGTGAAGGCGCGCGCGCCGTTCCAGCTCGCCCCGATGACGACGCCGATCGCGGCGAGTTCGTCCTCGACCTGGACGACGGCATAGGTGTTGCGTCCGCTGTCCTCGTCCACGCGCAGGCGCCCGCAGTAGTCGCCGAAAGCCTCGGCGAGCGAGGTCGAGGGCGTGATCGGGTACCAGGCGGCGACGGTGGCGCCGGCGTACACGCAGCCGAGCGCCGCGGCTTCGTTGCCGGTCACCAGGATTTTCCCGCCGACGGCATCGCGCCGCTCGGCACGGATCGCGAGCGGGCAGTCGAAGGCCTCGAACGCGGCCCTGCGTCCGGCTTCGAGCGCCTCGATATTGGGCGCGACGAGCTTCTCCTTGCCCTTGAACTGCTCACCGAGCAGCTGGGTGAGCACCTCGGGTTCGATGCCGAGCAGCGCGGACAGCGCCCCGACGTAGCAGATGTTCTTGAACAGCAGGCGCTTGCGCTGGTCGGTATGCTGCTGCACCATTTCGATGAACGGCAGGCCGAGGAAGTGCACGTCGCCGCGCAGCATTCCGGAAGCCAGGGGTTTGGTCGAATCATAGAGCACGTAGCCGCCGGGGCACACGCTCGCGACGTCCTCCTTGAAGCTCTGCGGATTCATGGCGACCACCAGGTCCACGCTGCCGCGCCGGCCGGTATGGCCGGCTTCGCTCACCCGGATCTCGAACCAGGTCGGCAGGCCCTGGATGTTCGAGGGGAACATGTTCTTTGCCGCGATCGGCAGGCCCATGCGGTAAAACGCCTTCGCCAGCAGGTTGTTCGCGCTCGCCGAGCCGGTGCCGTTGACGTTGGCGCAACGGATGACGAATTCGTTCAGGCGACCGATGGGTTTTTTGTTTTTTCCTGCCACGTCATTCATGAATTAATACCCATAGGGATATAAGGAGCGCCGCTCCGCTGCGCCGTTGGTTTCTCGCGGGCGCTCCGCCCCGCACCCCGGGTCTCTTTTCTTTGCTTGTCCAAAGAAAAGAGACGAAAAGAAAAGACACCCGGCCTCCGCGGTCCGCTGCGCGGACTGCCCTGCGTTCCTCGGGCACCGGGGGGTCGCCCGACAGCACATCCATGTGCTGGCGTGCGACGCGCGGCATCCGTGCCGCGCCCTCCTTCGGAGGCCGGGAACCCCGGCGCCCTGCGGTACTCGGCGCTCCAGACGGGACCTGCGCCGCGTTCGCGGCGGCCCACCTCATCCCGGCCTTCTCCTCCCGGGGGAGGAGAAGGAGCAGATGGTGAGCGCAGTTTGGGTGCGCACTGGTTTCCTCTTTGTCCCCGTAGGTCGCGCCCGAGCATCGCAAGGCTTTGGGCTTGCGCCCGAAAGGGAGGCGGACAGGACGTCCGCCTCCGGGCGCCGCGGCAGGAGGCCGCGTCGCCCGGCGCGGGTCCCAAAGCCGCGAAGCGCAGGATCAGCGCGACCTCCGGGGTGTCTTTTCTTTCGCCCCTTTCTTTGGACAAGCAAAGAAAGGGGTCCGGGGTGCGGGGCGGAGCGCCCGCGACAAAAGACGTGCAGCGGAGCTGCTCATCGTTATTCATGACAAAGCCCACCCGCCTGCGGCAGGTGAATGGTGGACTTCTGCATGTCCCACGCCCCGGTCGGGCAGCGCTCGGCACACAGCCCGCAGTGCAGGCACAGGTTCTCGTCCTTGGCCATGATGCGTCCCGTCGGCAGCGGCCCGTCCACGTACACGTCCTGCGATTCGTTGTCGGCGGGTACACGCAGCCGTGCGCGCAATTCCTCTTCCTCGCCGTTCGCGGTGAAGTTGATGCAATCCAGCGGGCAGATGTCCACGCAGGCGTCGCATTCGATGCACAGCTTCGGCGTGAACACGGTCTGCACGTCGCAGTTGAGGCAGCGCGCCGATTCCTCGATCGCGAGCTTCACGTCATAGCCCAGTTCGACCTCAACCTTGATGTTCGCGAGCGCCGCGGATTTTTTCGCGTGCGGCACGGCGACGCGCGCGGCTTCGTCGTAGTCGTTGCCATAGCCCCATTCGTGCAGGCCCATCTTCTGGCTGACCAGGTTGAGTCCCGGCGAGGGACGATCCTTGTGCTGGTCCTTGCCCTGGCAGTGGAGATCAATGGAGATCGCCGCGGCGTGGCCGTGCGCGGCCGCCGAGACGATGTTGTCCGGACCAAGCGCCGCGTCGCCGCCGAAGAACACGCCGGGGCGCGTGGATTCGAACGTCACCGGATCGAGCCTGGGCAGGCTCCACTTGCCGATCTCGATGCCCAGTTCGGGCTCGATCCACGGGAACACCGGGTCCTGGCCGATGGCGAGCAGCGCGTCGTCGCAGGGAATCTCCACGCGCTCGCCGGTCGGGATCAGCTTGCGCTTGCCGTCGGTGTATTCGGCGCGCACCTTGTCGAAGGCCATCGCGGTGAGGCGGCCGTCCTTCACCACGAACGAATGCGGGTTGTGCCAGTTGAGGATGGGGATGTCCTCGGCCAGCGCCTCCTCCTTCTCCCACGGATGCGCCTTCATCTCCTCGAAGCCGCTGCGCACCGTGACGATCACGTCCTTGCCGCCGATGCGCAGGGCGCTGCGGCAGCAGTCCATGGCGGTGTTGCCGCCGCCGACGACCACCACGCGCTTGCCCACGCGGGTCGTGTGCCCGAAGGCGACGCTCGCGAGCCAGTCCACGCCGATATGGATGTTGTCCGCCGCTTCCGCGCGGCCCGGGATGTCGAGGTCGCGCCCCCGCGGGGCGCCGGTGCCGACGAACACGGCGTCGAAGCCTTCGTCGATGACCGCCTTCAGGCTGTCGATGCGTTGCCCGAAACGGCACTCCACGCCCATGTCGAGCACCAGCTCCACTTCCTCGTCGAGCACTTCCACCGGCAGGCGGAAGGCCGGTATCTGGCTGCGCATCATGCCGCCGCCGAGTGTCTCCTGCTCGAACAGCACGCATTCATAACCGAGCGGCAGCAGGTCGCGGGCGACGGTGAGCGAGGCGGGGCCGGCGCCAATGAGCGCGATACGCTTGCCGTTCTTCTTTTTCGGCACTTCGGGCAGCAGGTGCTCGAACTCGCCCTTGAGGTCGGCGGCGACGCGCTTGAGCCGGCAGATCGCGACCGGCTTGTCCTCGACCCGTGCGCGACGGCAGGCCGGTTCGCAGGGGCGGTCGCAGGTGCGCCCCAGGATGCCGGGGAACACGTTCGAGTACCAGTTGAGCATGAAGGCGTCGGTATAGCGCCCGGCGGCGATCATGCGAATGTATTCGGGAACGTTGGTGTGGGTGGGGCAGGCCCACTGGCAATCCACCACCTTGTGGAAGTAGTCCGGCTTGTCGATATCGGTATTCCGCACCAGCGCCCTCCCGGCCGAAGCCTGTGGATGGTGTTCGTGTATCCGCCGAGTTGTCTGTTACCGATCTTTTGGCGATTCTATCACTCGACGGTAACGGCGCGGCGGCGGTGCAGGCGGGTGCTCAGGTGTTCCATCGCAACGTAGAAGGCGGGGGTGACGTAAAGCGTGAGGAACTGGGAGAACAGCAGGCCGCCCACGACTGCAATACCCAGCGGACGCCGGGCGTCGGCCCCGGCACCGAAACCGATGGCGATCGGCAGCACGCCGAGGATGGCGGCCATGGTGGTCATCATGATGGGACGGAAGCGGATGCGGCAGGCCTCGACGATGGCGTCGGCCGCGTTCATGTTCTGGTTGCGCCGTGCATCGAGCGCGAAATCCACCATGATGATGCCGTTTTTCTTCACCAGGCCCACCAGCAGGATCAGGCCGACGAAACTGAACAGATCCAGTTCCTGGTTGGTGATCAGCAGCGCCAGCAGTGCTCCGAAAATCGCGAGCGGCAGCACGCTGAGGATGGTCAACGGGTGCACGAAATGCTCGTAGAGAATGGCGAGCACCATGTAGATCACCAGGATGGTGATGAGCAGCAGCAGCGGCAGGGTGCCCAGGGACTGCTGGAATATCTGCGCGTTGCCCGAGAAGCTGCCGGTGACGTCGGCGGGCAGGCTGCTGGCGGCCAGGTCCTGGATGTTGCCGGTGACGGAGCCGAGCGACACGCCGGGCTTGAGGCTGAACGACAGGGTGACCGAGGGCAGTTCCTGGTAGTGGTTGATGCTCAGCGGTCCCACGCCGGGCGTGATGTCGGCGATGCTCGCCAGCGGGATCAGCGTGCCGTTGCGGCCCGGGACGTACAGGGCGTCCAGGGCGTTGATGTTCTGCTGGTACTCGGGGGCGAGCTGCAGGATCACGTAGTAGTTGTCGGTCGCACCGTAAATGGTGCTGACCTGCTGACCGCCGTAGGCGTAGAGCAGGGTGTTTTGTATTGCCGCGGGGCTCACGCCGAGCGCCGAGGCCTTGTCACGGTCGATGTGGATGTTGATCTGCGGGTTGCTCAACTGCAGATCGGTGTTGACGTCGGCGATGCCGGGGATGGCCTTGACCTTCTTCTCAAGCGTCTCCGCCGCCTGTTGCAGCTCGTCGAGATCCGAGCCCTGGAGCACGAAGTTGTAATCGCTCTGCCCGCCGCCGGTGCCGGTATTGATGGCCGGCGGGTTGCTGAAAAACCCTTCCAGGTCGGGGACATGCGCCGCCGCGTCGCGCAGCCGCTGGGAAATCTCGTTGGCCCCGAGCGCGCGGTCGCCCTGGGCGGTGAGTCCGATCATCATGAAGCCGGAGCTTTCGTTGCTGGTGCCGCCGTGGCCCTGGCCCACGCTCGACATCACCCCGGTCACGCCGGGTATGGCCAGTGCCTTGTTCATCAGCTGGTCCTGGCGCGGCAGCATGTCGGTGAACGACATGCCCTGCGGGCCGCGGATGTGGCCGAAAATGACGTTGGTGTCCTCGCTGGGAATGAACCCCTTGGGCACGACCATGAACAGCAACCCCGAGACGACCAGGATGCCGGCGGCGAACGTCAGGGTGAGTTTCCAGTGTTCGACCGACCAGGTCAGGCTGCGGATGTAGGCATCGCGGCTGCGCTCGAAGACACGTTCGCCGAACTGGTACAGCCGGCCGTGGGTGCGGGCCGGGCGCAGCAGCCGACCGGAGAGCATCGGCGTGAGGGTGAGCGCGACCGCGCCCGAGAGCAGGATGGCGATGGCGATGGTGACCGCGAATTCACTGAACAGGCGGCCCACCACGCCGCCCATGAACAGGATCGGGATGAACACCGCCACCAGCGAGAGCGTCATCGAGAGCACCGTGAAGCTGATTTCCCGGCTGCCGAGCAGGGCGGCTTCGAACGGCTTGTGGCCGAGTTCCATGTAGCGGACGATGTTCTCCTGCACCACGATGGCGTCGTCGACGACGAAGCCCACGGCGAGCGTGAGCGCCATCAGCGAGAGATTGTCCAGCCCGAAGCCGAGCAGGTACATGACCGCGAACGTGCCCAGCAGGGACGTGGGCAGTGCCAGTGCCGTTACCAGGGTGGCGCTGCCGTTGCGCAGGAACAGGAAGATGACGAGGATCACCAGGCCGATGGCCAGCAGCAGGGTCCAGCTCACGTCCTGGATCGAATGATGGATGAACACCGAGCGGTCGTATATAACGTGCAGATCGGCCCCGCCCGGCGCCTGGCGCGACAGCTCGGGCAGCAGGCTGCGGACTTCGTTGGCCACCTGCACCGTGTTGGCGCCGGGCTGGCGATGGACGGAGAGCACGATGGCCGGGGCGCCGTTGTAGCTCGTCCGGCGCTTGTTTTCCTGGATGCTGTTCTCGGCATGGCCCACGTCGCTGATCCTTACCGGCGAGCCGTTGTTGTAGGCAATGACCAGGTTGTTGTACTGATCGGCATTGTCGAGCTGCCCCGAGGCCTGGACCGCGTAGGTGCGGTTCCGTCCTTCAAGGGTGCCCGAGGGCAGGTCGCTGTTGCCGGAACGGATCGCGTCGGTGAGCTGGGTCAGCGACAGGCCGCGGGCGTTGAGGGCGTAGGGGTTGACGAAGATGCGCACGGCGTATTTCTGCGAGCCCCACACGTTGACCTGGGCAACGCCGGGCAGGGTCGAGAGCCGCTGGGCGACGCGCGTTTCGGCGTATTCGTCGAGCTTGGTGAGCGACAGGTGCTTGGCCGTGAACGCGATGTAGATGATCGAATAATCGGAGGGATTTTCCTTGCGCAGGTGGGGCAGGCTGGGCATGTTGTCGGGCAGTTGCCGCGAGGCCCCCGAGATGGCCGTCTGCACGTCCTGGGCGGCCGCATCGATATTGCGGCTGAGGTCGAACTGCAGGCTGATCCGGGTCGAGCCCGTGCTGCTTTCCGAGCTCATGGAATCGAGCCCGGCAATCGAGCTGAATTCGCGCTCCAGCGGTGTCGCCACGGTGCTCGCCATGGTCTGCGGATTGGCCCCGGGCAGCGAGGCGTAAACCTCGATGGTCGGGAAGTCCACATTCGGCAATTCGCTGACCGGCAGGCTGCGGTAAGCGAAGATTCCGAACAGCACCAGGGCCGTCATCAGTACGGTGGTGGCGACCGGACGGCGAATGAAGGGCGCCGAGAGGTTCATGGTGCGCCTCTCAGCCGCGTGCGCTGCTGGCGCTGGCCGCCGTCACCGTGCTTGCCGAAGCGGCCGAGGCGGTCAGCGTGACGTTCGGCATCAGGTTCGTGCGCACGGCCAGCCCTTCGTGCAGGTCGCGAGGGATATGCACCACGACCTTGTCGCCGCTATCGAGACCCTGGCCGATGACCGCGTAATTTTCGTATTGGCGCAATACCTTGATGTCGCGCACCGCGACCTTTCCGTTGTCGATGACGTACACGTAGTCGCCTTGCTGCCCGGGTTGCACCGCGGTGTTGGGTATCACGACCAGGTCGGGCTGCACGGTGAGCTGCAGCTCCACGTGCACCAGTTCGCCCGGCCACAGTTGGTGCCGGCTGTTGGTGAACTCGGCCTTGAGCGTCAGCGTCCCGCTGCCCTGGTTGATCGAATTGTCGATGAATACGAGCTTGCCGTTGGTGGCAACGAGGGCCCCGCCGGGAGAGCGCACGAAGACATTGAGTGCCGGGTCGTTGCGATAGCGCTGCAACACGTCGATCTGCGACTGCGGGATATCGAATTGCACATGAATCGGGCTGATCTGGTTGATGGTCACCAGGGGCGTGGTGTCATTGGCCTGCAGCAGGTTGCCGGTCTTGTAGGCGAGGGCGCCGGTCTTGCCGCTGATGGGCGCCCGTATCTTCGTATAGCCGAGCTGCAATTGGGCCTGGTCCAGGGCAGCCTGATCGGCGGCCAGCTTGCCCTGGTCCTGCCCGACCAGGGCCTGTGCGTTCTGATTGTCCTGGCCGCTGACATAGCCCTGTTTCACCAGGCGGGCCGAGCGCTCGGCATTGGCCCGGTCCGAGGCCAGCTTCGCCTTGTCCTCTTCCAGTTGGCCGCGGGCCTGGGCGACCTGCACCTCGTAGGGCTTGGGGTCGATGACGAACAGCAGCTGGCCGGCCTTGACCTCGTCGCCTTCGTTGAACAGGACTTTCTCCAGAACGCCCCCGACCTGGGGGCGTACCGCGACACTGTGGAAGGTCTGCACGGAACCTGCTGCATGCAGCACCAGCGGGACGGACTGGCGCGAGACGCGCACCGCATCGACATCCATCGTGTCCCGGGTCCGGGGAGGGTGGCCGCCCTGGCCGCCCAGCAGGCCGGCCAGGCGCCACGTGGCGAGACCGATCACGACCACCACCGCGGCCACCACGATCCAGCGGACCGGCAAGCGTCCGGCAGGCATGCTCAGCACACCCCGCAACCCGCAAGCGCAGACCGGTGAGGTGCCCGGAGGGCGACCTCGGCGGGGCCGGGCTCATGGGGTATTCGGAGAAGCGTTCTGAGGTTCATGTCCATCCTTGGGTGCGGCGCTCTGGCAAGCACTCCACCACCATTTTAACGGGTTTGCCGGACAGAGCCGGTTAACAGCAGGTTATCCGGGAGCTTTTATACGCCAGGCACGCGGCAAGCGCACATTCGGTTTGTAACACAATGTGTCCAGCGGCGTTCTGTAACGCACACCTACAAATATCCGTCCTTTTTGCCTCTGCACTGCTGTGCCCGGCGGCCCCGAGGGGGTAACTCCATCTGTGCAGGAGCAGCGGTCCCCGCCGCGAATGATTTATCGGAACCCCCACCGGCTCCCCTCCTTGCCACGCAAGCAAGGGGGCGAGCGTTCTGTGGGAGCGGCTTCAGCCGCGATGGGTTTACGGGATTCCCGCCCGGCTTACAGGGCACGAGGTCCGTGTGCCGGGAAATCGCGATCGAAACCATTCCTACATTAGAATCCACACGTTGTCCGCAAGGAGTACAGGAATGAAATACCGGCTGCACGTTGCTGCCCTGTTCGGACTGGGCTTGGCCTTGACGGCTTCCGCGTTGGCCGCGGACAGCGGGAAGGCGCCGTCCACGTGGCAGGACGCCGCGGTGTCCACCTACTATGGCGTCAAGGTCGAGGACCCCTACCGCTGGCTGGAATTCTCCGGTTCGGCGGGCGTCAAGCGCTGGATCGACGCCCAGAACGCGCACACTGATCGAATACTCTCGGGCTTCGCGCAGAGCAAGGCCATGGCCGCGCGCGTCAAGCAGCTCTCGCTGACCTCGACGCAGCGCTCGCAGCCGAAGTTGGTCGGCGACACCCTGTTTTTCCTGCAGCAGACCCCGCCCCAGGCTCACGCCGAGCTGATGCTGCAGCACTGGCCCCGGGGCAAGGCCCATGTCCTGGTGGATACCAATGCCGCAGACGTGGCGATCACCGGCTACTGGCCATCGCCCGACGGCACGCATGTCGTTTACGGTACGGCCAGTGGCGGCAACGAATCGACCACCCTGCACGTGTTCGACGTGGCCGGCGGCAAGACACTGGGTGACACGCTGCCCCATGCCGGTGGTGGCACCACGCCGCCGGGAGTGATGTGGGATCCCGACGGCGCCGGCTTTCTTTACGTGCGGCTGCCCGGGCCGGGCGCGGCGCCGGAAGCAGAGTCGCAATTCAATGCGCAGGTCTTTCATCATGTGCTCGGCACCCCGGCCGGGAAAGACACATACGATTTCGGCAAGCATCTGTCGCCCGTCGCGGAATATGATTTCGTCCGGTCCGCGGACGGCAAACACGCCGCGATCCTGGTGCACTACGGCGACGGCAGCGCTGACCATGTCTACCTGAACACGGGCGGCGGATGGAAAGAGGTACTGGGACCGCCAGTCAATGTCCGCGCAGCCAGCGGCGTGAATGCGGGCGCGGCCTGGGAAGACGGGCGCCTGGCGGTCATTTTCTACGGGGGCGCGCCGCGGGGCCGACTGCTTTCAGTGTCGCCGCACGGCGCGAAGGTGCTGGTCGGCGAGGACAAGGCGTGGGCGATGCATGGCGTCGCCGCGATCAGCAACGGGTTCCTCGTTACCGAGGTCAACGGTCCCGACTGGCGTGTCGTGCACTACGACGCCAAGGGCCGATTGGTGCGCGTCGTGCCGCTGCCCGACAGCGGTATCGGCGTTCGGGGGATCGCTTCGTCGGAACAGTCGGGCAGCGCCCTCATTGCCTGGTCCGGCTGGACCCAACCCACTCACTGGTCGCGTTACGACGCCGACAAGGGCACGTTGACGACCGTGTTCGCGGTCAAACCGGCGGCTGATTACTCGAAACTGCGCACGTACCGCCTCACCGCCACCTCGAAGGACGGCACCCGGGTGCCCGTCACCGTGGTGGCCATGGCCGGGGTCAAGCCCAACGGCGAACGGCCGACCATTCTCTACGGTTACGGCGGATACGGCATCGTCGTAGCGCCGCATTTCATGGGCCCGTATCTCGCGTGGCTGGAAAACGGCGGCGTCTACGCACTGGCCAATATCCGGGGTGGAGGCGCCCACGGCGAAGGCTGGCACGAGGACGGCATGCTGGCCAACAAGCAGCACGGCTTCGACGACTTCTACGCGGCCGCACAGGCGCTGGTCAACAGTTTGTGGACGGACGCCGCCCATCTCGGCATCCAGGGCGCTTCCAACGGCGGACTGCTGATGGGCGCCGCGCTCACCCAGCACCCGGGCGAGTACCGGGCCGTGGTGTCCCGGGTGGGCATCTACGACATGCTGCGTGCCGAGCTGTGGCCGAACGGGCGCTACAACACGAGCGAATACGGCACGGTCACGAAGAAGAAGGACTTCCAGTGGCTGTATGCCTACTCGCCGCTGCACCACGTGAAAAAGGGCACCGACTACCCGGCCGTGCTGCTCATCACCGCGATCAACGATGCGCGTGTCGCCCCGTGGCAATCGCGCAAGTTCGCCGCGGCGTTGCAGGCAGCCAATGCCTCGTCGAACCCGATCCTGCTCCTGACGCGGATGAACGAGGGTCACGGCGTTACCGCCTCGTTCAGCCAGCGGGTGGGCAACACGGCGGCCACCCTCGGGTTTTTCGCCCACGAGCTGGGCCTCGACATCAGCCAGGACAAGCGCCGGTGAGGCCCGATATCGCAACCGCCCCATGCTGCTGAGCCTGCGCGATGTGCTCGTGCGGTTTACCGACGAGCCGGTGCTCGACCATGTCAACCTGACCATCCAGGAGGACGATCGCCTGTGCCTGGCCGGGCGCAACGGCGCGGGCAAATCGACCCTGCTCCGCGTGCTTTCCGGGCAGATCGTCCCGGACGAGGGCGAAATCGTCCGCCGCGACAACCTGAAGGTCGCCATGCTGGACCAGGACGTGCCGCCGGACACGGATGGCGCCGTGTACGAAATCGTCACCCGCGGCCTCGGGGCCACGGGCCGCCGGTTGCTGGACTACGAACGCACGGCCGCCGGCGGAACCGATACGCGGGAACTCCTGCGCCTGCAGCATGCGCTCGAGGAATCCGGGGCCTGGAATACCCACGCCGAGGTCGACGCCCTGCTTTCGCGCATGGAGCTCGATCCGCGCGCGGCTTTCTCCACCCTGTCGGGCGGGCTGCGCCGTCGTGTCATGCTCGCCCAGGCCCTGGTCGGCAAGCCCGACCTGCTGCTGTTGGACGAGCCCACCAACCACCTCGATATCGCCGGCGTGACCTGGCTCGAGCGCATTACCACCGGCTTCCCGGGCGCGCTGGTGTTCATTACGCACGACCGCGCGTTTCTCGACCGGGTGGCCACGCGCATCGTGGAAGTCGATCGCGGCCGGCTGTACCAGTTCCCCGGCGATTTCGCGAGCTATCGCCGGATGAAGACCGAACAACTGGAGCAGGAGCGGCAGAACAACCGCGAGTTCGACAAGAAACTGGCCGAGGAAGAGGACTGGATCCGGCGCGGGGTGAAGGCGCGCACCACTCGCAACATGGGCCGCGTGCGCGCCCTGGACGACTTGCGCGAGCAGGCCGATGCACGGCGCAAGTACCAGCGCCGGGCGCGGATGCGCACCCAGGCCAGCGATCCCTCCAGCCGCCGCGTTGTCGAGTTGCACCGCGTCAACGCGAGCATTGCCGGCAAGACGGTTCTCAGGAACTTCACGCACAAGATACGCCGTGGCGACGTGATCGGCGTCATGGGGCCCAACGGCAGTGGCAAGACGACCCTGCTGCGCCTGTTGCTGGGCGAGATCGCGCCCGAAAGCGGCACCATCAAGTACGGCGAAAACCTGGAGATTGCCTACTTCGACCAGACGCGGCGCCAACTGGAGCTGGATCGCAGCGCGGCATGGAACGTCGCCGATGGCGCCGAGCGCATCCAGTTCGACGGCAAGAGCCTGCACGTCCTCGGTTACCTCAAGGCCTTTTTGTTCACGCCGCAGCGCGCGCAGACCCGTGCACGGCTGCTCTCGGGCGGCGAGCGCAACCGCCTGCTGCTCGCACGGTTGCTCGCCAGGCCATCCAACGTGCTGGTGCTCGACGAACCGACCAACGACCTCGACATCGAGACCCTGGAGTTGCTCGAAGACCTGCTCAACGGTTATCCCGGCACGATCATCCTTGTCTCCCACGACCGTACTTTCGTCGACAACGTGGTCGACGGGCTGATGGTCAACGACGGCGAAACGGGATTCCATTACTATGTCGGCGGCTACCGCGACTGGTTGCGGCAGCGCCGCACCGAGTCTGCCGGCAATGCGCCGCCGGAGCAGGGCGAGCCCGATACACTCCCCCCCAGGGCGGTCAAAAAGCCCTCTTCCGGCAAACTGAGCTACAAGCTGCAGCGTGAACTCGACGGGTTGCCGCGCCAGATCGAGGAAACCGAAACCGCATTGGAGGCATTGCAGCAGACCATGAGCGAACCCGACTTTTTCCGCCAGGAGGGCGAGGTCATCAAGGACGCACAACAGCGGCTCGCGACGCTGGAACAGGATCTGGAGCAAATGTTCGAGCGGTGGGAAACGCTGGAAGAAACCCGCGCCCGGGGCGCTTGATCGATGGAATTGAAGGGACGCCATGCACTACAGGCGACACCGGAAGCGGTATGGGATGCCCTGCACGACACCGACTTGCTCACCCGCTGCGTGCCGGGTTGCCGCAGCATCCACTGGACGACGGAGAACACGCTGGAAGCGGCCATCGAACTGCGTGCGGGGAATGCCCGCCGCACCTACCGCGGGGAAGTGCGGATAGCCGATCAACAGCCGCCTTCCAGTTATCGCCTGTTGTTCGGCAAACCGGGCGAGCCGAGCAGTGTCGTGGCAACCATCGAATTGGCACCCGCAGACGCGGACACCCGCCTGAGCTATCACGTGGACGCTGCACTCGACGGTTACCTGGCGCGGCTCGGCGGGCCGGTCGTGAGCGTCATAGCGAAACGCATCGCTCGCCGGTTTTTCAAGCGCTTGAATGCCGAGCTCGTGAGAGCGCTGTCCGACTGAATGGGAGCGCCGGCATCCTGCCGGCTTTTCGCGGTCGGGACGACCGCTCCCACAGGGGATGTGGCATCACGTTTGGACGAAGGGGTGTAGGAGCGGCTTCAGCCGCGATCCGGGAGCGTCGGCATCCTGCCGGCTTGGGTTGTTCATTGGCCCTCCCGGCGGACCGACTTTGGTTTCGCCAAAAGCGATGGGTTTGTCGTCATACCGGCGAAAGCCGGTATCCAGACAGGTCAATCGCGGCTGAAGCCGCTCCTACACTTTCCGGGGGTGTGCCGTCGGGCGCGCCGAGAAGCGGAGCCCGCAACGGGGGAACAGGGAGGAGTGTTTGAGGCCGGAGCGATATATCGCGCAGAGCCTGCCCCGGACTTGATCCGGGGCCGAGTTGCCGACCGGCCCGTTGCGGGCGAGCATCGCAGGGCAGCTGCAAGGCCAAAGGCCTTGCAGTCGCGAACGCTCGGCACGATGCTTTTGGTGACTTTGGCGAAACAAAAGTCACCCCGCCGGGAGGGCCAAGAGTTTTATCCCGACCGCAGGTCGGGATAGCTCTTTCGGAATGGATTCCGGCCTTCGCTGGAATGACCAGGCCGGCGACCAACCCTGATCGGCAGGGGTGGAACCGCAGCCCCGCCTCCGGGTCTAATAAGGTTAAAGTCCCTCGACTGCGCTTGCAAAAGCTGCTTCATAAACTTTTAACAGAGGAGAGACGGATGAAAAGGATTGCAATCATCAGTGCCGCGCTGGGCCTTGTCCTGGCCGGCGCGAATGCCTGTGCGGGCCCGGCGCCGGCCGATCAGACCGCGTCCGACAATGCCAAGGCCATCAGTTGCCACCTGGACTTCTCGCTCTCCGGCTGGTCGGCTTTCTACCAGACGGCGAGCGGCAAGGGCGTGGTGAAGTGCGATAACGGCCAGACGCTGCCGGTCAGGATCAACATCAAGGGCGGCGGCTTGACGTTCGGCAAGTCTTCGACCAAGGACGGGCACGGTGTTTTTTCCGGCGTGTACAACATCAATGAAGTATTGGGACACTACGCCTACAGCCAGGCGCATGCCGGGGCGGTCAAGGAAGCCAACGCCATGGCACTGACCAAGGGCAGCGTCTCGCTGGCGCTGACCGGCCTGGGCCATGGCTGGTCGATCGGAGTGGATTTCGGCGCTTTCATCATCGAGCCGGCGAACGGCAAGTAAAGCCCGGCCAGTGCCGGAGCGCTATCGAATGCGAGGCCGGGCCGTGTCGTGAACGGGCCCGGCCTTCTGCATCCTGAAGCCGCGCAGTACACTAACGGCCATCAGTCATGGGATGGTTCGGTATGAAGACACGCGCGGCCGTGGCCTGGGAAGCGGGCAAGCCTCTCGTCATCGAGGAAGTCGACCTGGAAGGCCCCCGGCAGGGCGAGGTGATGGTACGCAACGTCGCGACCGGCGTTTGCCACACCGATGCCTATACGCTGTCGGGGGAAGATCCGGAAGGTCTGTTCCCGACGATCCTGGGCCATGAAGGCGGCGGGGTCGTCGAGGAAGTCGGGTCAGGCGTCACCAGCGTCAAACCCGGCGATCACGTCATCCCGCTGTACACGCCGGAATGCGGCGAATGCGAGTACTGCCGCTCCGGCAAGACCAATTTGTGCCAGGCGATCCGCGCGACGCAGGGCCGCGGCGTCATGCCCGATGGCACCTCGCGTTTTTCCCTGAACGGCAAGCCGATCTATCACTACATGGGCACCTCCACGTTCTCCGAATACACGGTGCTGCCCGAGATAGCGGTCGCCAGAATCAATCCGGAGGCACCGCTGGACAAGGTGTGCCTGCTGGCCTGCGGCGTCACCACCGGGATCGGCGCCGTGCTCAATACCGCGAAGGTGGAGCCGGGCGCGACGGTGGTGGTGTTCGGGCTTGGCGGCATCGGCCTGGCCGTCATCCAGGGGGCGGTAATGGCCGGGGCCGGGCGCATCGTCGCCGTCGACGTCAACGAAGACAAGTTCGACTTTGCCCGTTCGCTGGGTGCGACCGACACGGTCAATCCGACGCAGTACGACCGGCCGATCCAGGAAGTCATCGTCGAGCTGACCGACGGTGGCGCGGACTACTCCTTCGAATGCGTCGGCAACGTGAAGCTCATGCGGGCCGCGCTCGAATGCTGTCACAAGGGATGGGGCGTATCCACCATCATCGGCGTCGCCGGCGCCGGGCAGGAAATCTCCACGCGTCCGTTCCAGCTCGTCACCGGGCGGGTGTGGAAGGGTACGGCCTTCGGCGGCGTCAAGGGCCGTTCCCAGTTACCGGACTACGTCGAATGGTATCTGGACGGCACGATCAAGATCGACCCGATGATCACCCACACCATGCCGCTGGAAGACATCAACGAGGCGTTCGACCTGATGCACGCCGGCAAGAGCATCCGCTCCGTCATTCTTTACTGATGGATAGCGGGCTGGAACTGGTCAAGCTGCACCGCTCGCACGGCGGTAGCGTCGAGTTTTACCGCCACGACTCCCGGGCCTGCGACGCCCCCATGCGGTTTTCCGTCTATCGTCCGCCCCAGGCCGGCTCCGGGCCGGTGCCGGTGCTCTACTGGCTGTCCGGGCTTACCTGCACCGAAGAGAATGTCATGGCCAAGGCGGGCGCCCAGCGTTATGCGGCCGAACACGGCCTGTTCATCGTCGCGCCCGACACCAGTCCGCGCGATCTCGGCCTGCCCGGCGAGACCGACAGCTACGACTTCGGTGCCGGGGCGTCTTTTTACGTCAACGCGACGGAGGCGCCGTGGTCGAGGCACTACCGGATGTACGACTATGTGACCGAGGAGTTGCCGGCCCTGGTGGCGGCGCATTTCCCGGTGCATGCCGATCGCGCGGGCATCGCCGGTCATTCCATGGGCGGCCACGGCGCGCTCGTCTGCGCCCTGCGCAATCCCGGACGCTACCGGTCGGTGTCCGCGTTTGCGCCCATCGCGGCGCCGAGCCTGTGCCCCTGGGGACGCAAGGCCTTCACCGGCTATCTCGGCGAGGACGAGGCGACGTGGCGGGAATACGATGCGCACGAACTGATCAAGCAGGCCGAACGCCGCTTGCCGATGCTGATTGAGCAGGGCACGGAGGACGAATTCCTGCTGGCGGGCCAACTGTTGCCCGAGAAGCTGGTGGAGGCCGCGCGCATGGCCGATTATCCCCTGGCGTTTCATCGACGCGAGGGCTACGATCACAGCTACTACTTCGTGGCGAGTTTCATGGGCGGGCACATGGCGCATCACGCCGAGGCCCTGAATCGCTGAACGGCGTCGCCGGGCAGGCATGTGGGTCCAGGGCGTTGACACCACTGTTATGTGCAGCTATAACAGCTGGAACCTGCCGCGAGAATCTCCCCATGCGACGTCTGTTTTTCCTGATCGTCTTCCTGTTGCCCGGTGCGGCCTTCGCGGCGGCGCCGCCCGCCGCCACGCAGATCCTGGCCCAGTCCAAGGCCGCGAGCGGCGGCGATGCCTGGAACCGTGTGCACACGCTCCGGGTCGGGGGCGAGATCGAAACCGGCGGGCTTTCGGGTACCGCGACCGAGTTGGATGACCTGCGAACCGGGCGCTCGGTCAGCCACTTCGACCTGGGCCCGGTGTCCGGCGCACAGGGATTCGACGGCACCCTGGGCTGGAGTGTCTCGCCCGGCGGCGAAGTAGCCCCGGCCGACTCGCCCGCCGGAAAACAGTCGAGCGCCACAGGCGCTTACCAGACGGCCCGGGCCTGGTGGTTCCCGCAACGCTGGCCGGCCAAAATCACGCGCGTCGGCACGCGCAAGGACGGGGGCGCCACCTACCAGGTGCTGGACATCACGCCCCGTGGCGGGCGTGCATTCGAGTTGTGGATCGACGCCGGCACGCATCTGATCGCCCGCACGGTGGAGGATACGGATCAGGCCGGGGTCCGCGAGACCACTTATTACAGCGATTACCGCACGGTCGACGGCATCAAGCTGGCATTCCACCAGCGCTACACCAACGGCAAGAAACAGTACGACACGGTCGTGCAGCTGGACAAGGCCACGGTGAACGTGCCGGTTACCACGGCCGATTTCGCCATGCCGAGCCAGAAGCTGAGCGATTTCGCGTTCGTGGGCGGTGGCAACGCGGCCACCATCCCGTTCCAGCTCATCAACAACCACATCTACATCCAGGTCGCCGTCAACGGCCACCCGCTGCATTTCCTGCTGGATACGGGCGGAGCCAACATCCTCACGCCCGAGGCGGCCAGGAGCGCGGGTATCGCGAGCAAGGGCGCGTTGCAGGGCGGGGGCGTCGGCAAGAAATCGGTGAACACCTCGCTCGGCAAGGTCGACAATCTCACGCTCGGCGGCAAGGTCACGCTCCACGACCAGATCTTCGGCGTCCTGCCTCTGCCGGGTTTCAGCGCGGTGGAAGGCACGCCCTTCGACGGCCTGGTCGGCTACGAGGTCTTCAAGCGCTTCGTGGTCAAGATCGACTATGCCGACCGTGAGTTGACCCTCATGCGGCCCGGCGATTTCAAACCCGCCGATGCCGGCACGGCCGTGCCTTTCACCTTCCTCGGGCATATCCCGGGCGTGAAGGGGGCCATAGACGGACTGTCAGGTGAGTTCGAAATCGACACCGGCAGCCGCGCTGCGCTGACCCTGTGGGCACCCTTCGTAAAGGCAAATGATCTCGCCAGCCGCTACCAGGCCTCCCCGGAAACCGTCGTGGGCTGGGGCGTGGGCGGCAGTGCCAGCGGACGGATTGCGCGGGGCAGCACCCTGATGATAGGCAGTGTGGCCGTGCACGATCCGTTGATCGAGCTGAGCACGGCCAAGCAGGGTGCCGGCGCGGACAAATTCATCGCCGGCAACATCGGCGGCGAAATCCTCCGCCACTTCACGGTGACGTTCGACTATGCCAACCAGCACCTTTATCTGAAGCCGAACAGGGACTACGGCTCACCCATGGACTATGACCGCTCCGGCATGTGGATCAATGCCGCGGACGACGGTTTTGTGGTGAAGTCGGTGATGCCGGGCGGACCGGCGGACCGGGCGGGACTCAAGGTGGGCGATGTCATCACCGCCGTGAACGGCAAGCCGGCCGCAGGGCTGGCGCTCAGCGATCTGCGCCGGATGCTCAGCCACGAGGCGCCGGGTACCCGCGTCATGGTCACCCTGAAACGGGGCAAGAGCGTGCACACGGCCACGTTCGTGCTGCGCACGATCGGCTCGCGTGCGGAGTCAATGCAGGAGAACAAGGGCGGCTGAGCCCGGGCTCAGCCGCCGTGCACCAGTACCGCGATCCAGGCGGCGGCGAGGCAGAGGGCGGCCAGCCACGACAGTTGGGCCCGCAGCAGCCGGTACCAGCGCGGCAGGGCCTGGGCGAACCAGCGCTGCTCGCCGTACCAGATGCCGATCAGCGCGGCCGCCAGCAGGGGCAGGCCGATCCCGACCGGTAGCGAGGCGAGTATCCAGCCCGCGATGGCGGGCGCGGCGCTCCACCAGTAACGCCGGGTGTCGGCGTGTTCGCCGAGCGCCCAGCCGAAGTGGACGGCGCCGATGAAGGCCAGGATGACGCCGGCATAGATGGCGAGCACGCGCGCGCCGAGGCCGGTGACCGGATGCAGCCACAGCCAGGCGGCCAGCCCGATGAAGGGCAGCAGCCCGGCGTAGGCGGTCAGCGTGGCCGCCAGCGACAGCGTGGGGCTGGGCCCCTCGAAGTCCTGCTTGTTCTCCAGCGCGTCGCGTGCGGCCCGGATGCCGCCGACGAAGTGGCCGTTGACGAACACCTGGGGCAGGGTGGTGTGGCCGGTAAAGTGCTTGAGCGCAGCGAATCGGGCCCGGTTTTCCGGGTCGTCCATCGCCAGTTCGACCGAGCGCCAGCGCTTGCCGCGGCGCTCCAGCCAGTGATCCAGCCCGCCGAGATCGGTGAGCGCGCTGTGGAAAATAACCAGGGGGGCGCTGTGGCTGAGTCGTTCTATTTCATCTTCCGCGTGCATGGCGCTCTTCCGGCAATCAATGGCCTCATGCTACACGGATTTGGCCGCCCGGGTTCAGCCCTTTTGCCGCTGTTCGGCGCGGATCAGCGCCAGCGCCATGGGCAGTGACAGAACGAAAAGCGCCGCCAGGCCCAGGTAGGTCGCGGTGAACCCGTAGCGGGCGCCGAACACCAGCCCCAGGATGGCGCCCGCCGCCCCGCCGGTATCGGCCGAGACCTGGTACATGCCGGTGGCGCGCCCGCGCCGCTCGGGCGAGACCAGGTCGCCGAGCAGTGTCAACAGCGGGATCGTTACGCTGCCGGCTCCCGCACCGATCAGCACCAGTGCGAGCAGCAGCCATTCCAGGTCGAGGGCATAAGCGCACAGGATGCAGCCCGCGATCAAGGCGAGCATGGCGGGCAGCAGCGTTGCCGTGCGCCGGCCCAGGGCGTCGATGCGGCGCCCGATCACGATCGAGACGCCGGCATAACTCAACACCATCGCGCACATCAGGAGTCCTGCACTGCCTTCGGCATCGAGGCCGGGGACCAGCGTGCGGCGGTGTCCGATCAGCACCACGAGCGTGCTGAGCAGCACGCCGCCGTAGCAGAAGAACACCAGCGCCGCGTAGAACCAGATGCCGGCCAGCCGGCGCTCGCCCAGGATGGCCAGCCAGTGCCGGAACCCGCTTTGCGCGGCAAGCGCGGCGTGAACCGGCTGTGTCGGCAACTGGTCGCGTTTCGGGATCAGGGCCAGGGTCGAACATCCGGCGCCCACGCTGAGCACGGTAGCGACGATGAAGGCCGTATCGGCACTTGCCAGGTCGGTCAGCAGGCCGCCCATGGCCAGTCCGGCGGGGACGCCGAGGCTGATGGCACTGCGCGTCCGTGCGACCAGGCGCCCGCGCTCCCGGCTGCCGCTCAGGGCGAGCACCGCCGAAATCGCGCCGACAAAAAGCAGGGAAGAGCCCACGCCCCAGACGATGCGCCCGGCCAGGAACCAGGCGGCGGGATGGGGCAGGTGCAATGCCGTGATGTAGCCGAGCGAGCCGAGCGCCTCGATAAACAGGCCCGTGGCGATCACTTCACGCCCGCCAAAGCGGTCCGTCAGCGAGCCGGTGATGGGATTGATTGCCATGCGCACGATGCGGTTGGCGGCCAGGATGATGCCGATGATCAGCGCGGACAGGCCCATGCGCTCTCCGAGGGCCGGCAGGATCGGGAAGACCACGCCGCCGCCGATGCCGCCCAGAAAGGCCATCCCGCACACGCGCCAGGCGACGCTGGTTGCGCTGTGTTCAATGGCCGAGGGGGTGTTTTCGGGCTGCGTGCTCACGTGCTTATTATCGCGTCTCGGCCCGGATTGTTGGCGAGCCGGTTACCTGCGTCAGGATAATCCTACAGAACTAAGCCGAGTGTCCGGAGACTAAGGCAGTGTGTACCGCGCGCTGTGCGAAGCGTGGCGCGAGGCACGTATGTATTTGCACAAGAGTAGAGAGGACATTCATGAAAAAGATTATTGTTACCAGTTTGACGTTGGTTGCCCTGGGCTTGTGTGCGCCCCTTGCACATGCCGCGCGCGCGCAGTCAGCCGGGACCGGCTATTTCGGCGTATACACCGGCTGGCCGGATGCGGTAGGCGGCCAGTACACGATGACCGGCACCTTCGGGCCCGGTTCTTACCTGCGTTTCGGTGTCGGCATACCCGCCTTTTACCAGGCCTTCGGTGTTGATCTGAGCGGCGACGCCCTGTTCAATACCGTGCGCTTCGGTTCCCGGGGGAAAATGCGCCTCGGCGGCGGGCTGAACGTCGGCTTCCTCAACAGCGACAACACGTTCACGCACAGCAGCAACGTGTTCGCCTATCCGCACTTCCTGGCGAACTTCAGCATGATGTTCAATCCGCATCTGCAGGGTTTCGTGGAACCGCAAGTGGGGCCGCTGTTCGTTTCGCGCGGCTACGGCACCACCGCCCGCGTGGCCGTGAGAGTGGGCCTCAACTTCACCCCGTAAGAACCTTCGCGACTGAAGTCGCTCCTACATCTGACGGAGCCGCCTGTAGGAGCGGCTTCAGCCGCGATCATTCCAGGGTGTGTCGTTCGCGCACCAGCTTTGACAGGCCGGATGGTGTTGGATACGGTT
>Ga0102953_1000589_pt1 | contig 24663 bp, 27 predicted proteins | sample SalPon2A_C_D2_MG_FD_78509 | JGI IMG/M metagenome (GOLD analysis project Ga0102953, IMG submission 78509) | Soil microbial communities from South San Francisco under conditions of wetland restoration - Salt Pond MetaG R2A_C_D2_MG | ecosystem: Environmental > Terrestrial > Soil > Wetlands | place... | reverse complement strand
GCCAGATCGACGAGGCCCTCCTGGAGGAGCTGGAGACCCTGCTCATCTCCTCCGACCTCGGCGTCGACACCACCCTCGACATCCTCGATTCGGTGCGCGAGCGGGCGGCGCGCAATGAGCTCGCCGACGCCTCCGCCATCCGCGAGCTGATCCGCGACCACCTCACCACCACCCTGGAGGCGGTGGAGGCGCCCCTGGTCCTGGCAGCGGAGCCGGGGCCGGCGGTCCTCATCGTCATCGGGGTGAACGGCTCGGGCAAGACCACCACCATCGGCAAGCTCGCCTTCCGTCTGGTGCGCGACGGCAAGCGGGTGGTGATCGCCGCCGCCGACACCTACCGCGCCGCCGCCGCCGAGCAGCTCGCCGAGTGGGCCGATCGGGCGGGGGCCGAACTGATCCGCTCCAAGGAGGGGGGAGACCCCGGCGCGGTCGCCTTCGACGCGATAGCCGCCGCCCGCGCGCGCGGCGCCGATGTGGTGATCGTCGACACCGCCGGCCGCCTGCACACGCAGGGCAACCTGATGGACGAGCTGGCCAAGGTGCGCCGGGTGATCGCCAAGCAGATGCCCGAGGCGCCGCACGAGACGCTGATCTCGATCGACGCGACGACGGGACAGAACGGCCTGCGCCAGGCGCAGATCTTCTCCGAGGCGGTCGAGGTCGACGGCGTCGTCCTGACCAAGCTCGACGGCACCGCGAAGGGCGGCATCGTGCTGGCGATCGCCAACGAGCTCGGCATCCCGGTGAAGCTGATCGGCGCGGGGGAGAAGCTCGAGGACCTGCGCCCCTTCGACCCCGAGGACTTCGCCCGCGCCCTGCTCGCCGAGTGAGCGCGGTCGAGGTTTGAACCGGATAGCGAACCAAACCTCGACCACGGTTCCGTAGTCTGGGTCGACATGTTCGACCAACTCTCAGACCGGCTGCAGGCGACCCTCTCCGACGTCCGCTCGCGCGGCAAGCTGAGCGAGGGCGACGTCGATGCGGCGATGCGCGAGATCCGCCTCGCGCTGCTCGAGGCCGACGTCAACTTCAAGGTCGTCAAAGGCTTCACCAAGACGTTGAAGGAGCGCTGCCTCGGCGCCGATGTGCTGGAGAGCCTCGACCCGGGCCAGCAGGTGGTGAAGATCGTCAACGAGGAGCTGACCGGCCTGATGGGCGGCGCCGGCCGGGAGCTGGCCTTCTCGTCGAGCGGCCCGACGGTGATCCTGATGGCCGGCCTGCAGGGCTCGGGCAAGACGACTGCCTGCGCGAAGCTCGCCCGCCACCTCGGCGAGCAGGGCAAGAGCGTCGCGCTCGCCGCCTGCGACGTCTACCGGCCCGCCGCGGTCGACCAGCTGGTCACGGTCGGCGGGCGCGCCGGGGCAACCGTCTACGAGCAGGGCACCGAGGCCGACCCGGTGGAGATCGCCGCCTGGGCGCTCGACCGCGCCCGCGCCGAGGAGCGCGATGTGCTGATCGTCGACACCGCCGGGCGCCTGCACATCGACCAGGACCTGATGGACGAGCTGGCGAAGATCCGCAAGCGGACCAAGCCGCACGACGTTCTGCTGGTGGTCGACGCGATGACCGGCCAGGACGCCGTCGGGGTCGCCGAATCGTTCGCCGAGGCGGCCGAGTTCGACGGCGTGGTGATGACGAAGCTCGACGGCGACGCCCGCGGCGGCGCCGCGCTCTCGGTCAAGGCGGTCACCGGCAAGCCGATCCTCTTCGCCTCGACCGGCGAGAAACTGGACGCGTTCGAGCGCTTCCATCCCGACCGCATGGCCTCGCGCATCCTCGGCATGGGCGATGTGCTCAGCCTGATCGAGAAAGCCGAGCAGCAGGTCGACGAGCGCCAGGCCGAGGACCTGCAGCGCAAAATCGAAGGCGACGGCTTCACGCTCGAGGACTTCCTGCAGCAGATGAAGCAGGTGCGCAAGATGGGCCCGCTGAGCGGCCTGATCGGGATGCTGCCCGGGATGGGGGCGATGAAGCAGCTGAAGAACGCCGACGTCGACGAGGCCGAGCTCGACCGGGTCGAGGCGATCATCCTCTCGATGACGCCGCTGGAGCGCGCCAACCCGGCGCTGATCAAGGGCTCGCGCCGCCGCCGGATCGCCGACGGATCGGGGTCGCGGGTGCAGCAGGTCAACCAGCTGGTCAAGCAGTTCGACCAGATGCGCAAGATGATGAAGATGATGATGTCGGGCGAGCAGCCGAGCCCGCAACAGATCGCCCAGATGGCCGGTGGGAGCGCCCCGCGACCGAAGTACCGCAGGCGCTAGGCGTCAGTCCTGTAACCTCCTGCGCTGCTTATGGCCGTGCGTATAAGACTGAGAAGGGTGGGTTCGAAGAAGAACCCCGTGTGGCGGATCGTGGTCGCCGACAAACGCTCGCCGCGTGACGGGCGGACGATCGAGACGATCGGCCAGTACAACCCGCAGACGGAGCCCTCGACGATCGAGCTCGACGAGGAGCGCGCGCGTCACTGGCTCGAGCACGGCGCGCAGCCCTCGGAGACCGTGGCGACGCTGCTGCGGACCAAGGGCATCGCCGCCAGCGGCACCTAGCCAGATGACCGAGCTGCTGGAATTCCTCGTCAAGGCGCTGGTCGAGGAGCCCGACGCGGTCGAGGTCGAGGAGCTGGAAGAGGACGGTGACCTGATCTACGAGATCACCGTCGCCGAGGGCGATCTCGGCCGGGTGATCGGCAAAGGCGGCCGCGTCGCCAACGCGATCCGCACCGTGGCCAAGGCCGCCGCCGTGCGCCTCGACCGCCGCGTGATCGTCGACATCCTCGATTGAGACTAGACGTCTTCACTCTCTTTCCTGAGGCCTTCGACTGGTTTCAGGGGCAGCGCTCGGTGCAGAACGCGCTGGCCAAGGGCAACGAGCTGCGCTTCTTCAACTACCGGGAGACGACTCCGCTGGGCGCCGGGCAGGTCGACGACGCGCCGTACGGGGGTGGGGCGGGGATGGTCCTGCGGGTCGACGTCGTTGACGCGGCGCTGCAGGCCGCCTATGCGCGCGGCGAGGGCCCGCGGGTCGTGCTGCTCTCGCCGACCGGGCGGCTGCTCGACGACGAGTTCGCCGACGAGCTGACCCAGGAGCACCACGTGACGCTGCTCTGCGGCCGTTACGAGGGCTTCGACGAGCGGGTCCACGCGCACCTCGCCGACGACGAGGTCTCGATCGGCCGCTACGTGCTGGCCGGCGGGGAGCTGCCGGCGATGGTCGTCGCCGATGTGCTGATGCGCAAGCTGCCCGGCGCGCTGGGGCACGCGCGCAGCGCCGTCGAGGAGTCGTTCAGCCCGACGCTCGAGGGTATGCCCGAGTACCCCCATTACACGCGCCCGCCGTCCTACCGAGGCTGGGGAGTTCCCGATGTGCTGGTCTCCGGCGACCACGAGCGGGTGCGCGAGTGGCGGGTCGAGCAGAGCAGGGCCAGGGCCGAGCAGTTCGAAAAAAGTCCCGAGTAGGTACGATTCCGCGAGCCGCACGGAGCCACCACTCGGTTCCGGCGGTTTTTTCTCGCCAATGAGCTCTGTTATCGACAGCATCGAGCGGCGCCAGCAGCGCAAGGGCATCCCGCCCTTCGACGCGGGTGATCGCGTGCGCGTTCACTTCAAGGTGATCGAGGGCTCGCGCGAGCGGACCCAGGTCTTCGAGGGCATCGTGCTGAAGCGCCAGGGCTCGGGCGCGCGCGAGACGTTCACCGTGCGCAAGCAGTCCTTCGGCGTCGGTGTCGAGCGGACGTTCCCGCTGCACTCGCCGAAGATCGAGAAACTGGAGATCGCGGCGCGCGGCGATGTGCGCAGGGCGAAGCTCTACTACCTGCGCGGCCGAATCGGCAAGGCGGCTCGCGTCGCCGAGCGCCGCTGGGGCATCGACGAGGAGCTGATCTCGACCCCGGTCGCGGCCGAGGGCGAGGAGCCGAAGGCGGTGGACGCCGAAGGGGTGTCCCAGGCTGAGGACGAGCCGGAGGAGACGCCTTCAGACGACGCAAAAGCTGAGCAGGCTGAGGAGCCGGAGGCTGAGGCGGGGGAGACCGAGGACACGGCGGCTGAGGCAGAGTCGAAGCCCGACGCCGAGGACCCGGCCTGAGACGGCTGATCCCAAAGCCCCAGACCCGCGCTGGGGGTCTGGTCGAGCTGGTCGTGATCGTGGCCCTGGCGCTCGGTCTGGCGCTGGCTATCCAGGCCTGGCTGATCAAGCCCTACCAGATCCCGTCGGGCTCGATGGAGCCGACGCTGGACATCGGCCAGCGGGTGCTGGTCAGCCGCTTCATCTACCACTTCGAAGACCCGTCGATCGGCGACATCGTCGTCTTCCATCCGCCCGCCGGGGCCGACAGGGGCACCGAATGCGGCGTCCCGCACTCGCCGCGCGAGGCCTGCCCGCGGCCGACGCCGCAGGAGTCGAGTCAGAACTTCATCAAGCGGATCGTCGCCGGACCGGGCGACACGCTGAGCGTTCGCGAAGGCCATCCGGTCGTCAACGGCGTGGAGAAGAAGGACGAGCCCTACACGAACCCCTGCGGCATCGCCGGCGCCTGCAATTTGCCCAAACCGATCACCGTTCCGCCGGGCTACTACTTCATGATGGGCGACAACCGTGGCGCGAGCGACGACAGCCGGTTCTGGGGCCCCGTCCCCCGCAAGTGGATCATCGGCAAGGCCTTCGCCACCTACTGGCCGCCCGATCGCATCGGCACCCTCTAAGGCGCACAGGCGCCGGCTGGCGCGCTCGCAGCGACTGTTCTCCTTCGATCGCGGGCTCGGGAGTCGTTTCGTTGCCGGGGCGGACGAGGCGGGGCGGGGCTGCCTGGCCGGCCCGCTCGTGGCCGCCGGCGTCCTGATGGACTACGAGGAGTTGTCGAGTGCCGATCGCCGCGCGCTCAGCGGCCTGCACGACTCCAAGCAGATGAAGGCGGAGCTGCGAGAGGAGCTCTACCCGGCGGTGTTGCGGGCGGCGAGCCGGGTCAGCGTCGTCGTGCGCTGCGTGCGCGGGATCGACGACCGCGGCCTGCACGTGACCAACATCGAAGCGCTCTCCTGCGCGCTGGAGCGGCTGGCGCCGCACCCGGACGCGACCTGCCTGGTCGACGGCTTCAGCCTGCGTGAGTGCGCGGTGCCGCACCGGGCGGTGATCGAGGGCGACGGGACCAGCGCCGCGATCGCCGCCGCCTCGGTGATCGCCAAGGTGACCCGCGACCGCTACATGCACGGCGTCGCCGACCATCTGCCCGGCTGGGGCTTCGAGGAACACGTGGGCTACTCGACCCCCGAGCACCGGGCGGCGATCGAGCGGATCGGCATCTCGCCGCTGCACCGCCGCTCGTTCCAGTCGGTGGCGTACGCCCAGCTCGAGCTGGCGAGCTAGAAGGCGCCCTCGAGGTGCTCGTAGTCGACGACGCGGCCCGCGTGGTCGTAGGTGACGCCGACCGCGTCGAAGCGGATCGCGTCGTAGCGCGGCAGGTCGCGGCGCTCGCCCATCCAGGCGGTCGCCAGGCGGCGGATGCGGAGCTGCTTGCGCGGGCCGATCGCCAGCACCGGGCGCTCGGGCCCGAAGCGTGAGCCCGCCCGCCCGGCCTTGACCTCGACGAAGACCAGCGTGCGGTCGTCGAGGGCGACGACGTCGAGCTCGCCCTGGCGGGTGCGGGCGTTGCGCTCGACGATCTCCCAGGCGGCGGAGGCGAGGCGCTCCGCGACCAGGTTCTCAGCCGCGCGGCCGAGGCGTTGGCGAGGCTCGGTCATCGCGGCGACGGTAGGGGAGTCGGCGACCTCATGCCTTTTTTCACGAAGCCGCCGCTGAAGATTTAGATCCTGCGCACCACACGCGCGTCCGTGCCCGTCAGCGTGGCCGCAATGCTCGCCACCGCCCGCACATTCACCCTCGACGGCATCTCGGCCCGGCCCGTGCGGGTCGAGGTCGATGTACACAAGGGCCTGCCCGCCTTCAACGTCGTCGGCCTGCCCGACGCGGCGGTGCGCGAGGCGCGCGAGCGGGTGCGCCCGGCGCTCTCCAACTGCGGCTTCGAGTTCCCGCTGCACCGGATCACCGCCAACCTGGCGCCGGCCAGCCTGCGCAAGGCCGGGCCGGGGCTCGACCTGCCGCTCGCGGTCGCCTTGCTGGTCGCTTCCGGCCAGCTCGAGTGGGAGCGCCTGCCGCGGTTGGCGATGGCCGGCGAGCTGGCGCTCGACGGCGGTGTGCGCCCGATCCCCGGCGTGCTGGCGATCGCCGAGGCGGCGCGCGAGCGCGGCGTCGAGGCATTGATCGTGCCGGCCGAGAACGGGCCGGAGGCGGCGATGGTCGCGGGCCTCGACGTCCTGCCGCTCGACAGCCTCGCCCAGGTCGTCGGTTTGGCGAAGGGGGAGTGGGAGCCGGCGCGGCCCGAGCCGCTCGCCCTGCCGCTCGACCCCGGCCCAGGAGCGCCCGACCTCGCCGACCTGCGCGGCCAGCCGCACCTGCGCTACGCGATGGAGGTCGCGGCGGCGGGCGGTCACAGCCTGCTGATGGTCGGACCGCCCGGCGCCGGCAAGTCGCTGGCGGCGACCAGGCTGCCCTCGATCCTCTCGCCGCTGGCGCCCGAGGAGGCGCTGGAGGTGGCGCGGATCGCCAGCGCCCGCGGCCGTCTGGGACCTGGCTTCGGCGGCGGCCGTCCCTTCCGCGCCCCCCACCACACGGTCAGCCCGGCGGGGATCGTCGGCGGCGGCAACCCGCCGGGGCCGGGACAGGTGACGCTCGCCCACCGCGGTGCGCTCTTCCTCGACGAGCTCTGCGAGTTTCGCCGCGACACCCTGGAGGCCCTGCGCGGGCCGCTGGAGAGCGGCTGGGTGACGATCTCGCGCGCCGGCGCGACCCGGCGCCTGCCCTGCCGCTTCATGCTCGTCGCCGCCGCCAACCCCTGTCCCTGTGGGAGGGGGGAGGCCGACCCGGAGTGCAGCTGCCTGCCGCTCGCCGTGCGTCGCTACCAGTCGAAGCTGAGCGGCGCGCTCGCCGACCGGCTCGACATCCTGGTCGCGATCCGCCAGCCGAGCGCGGCGGAGATCGGCGGTCCGCCGGGCGAGTCCTCGGCCGCCGTGCGGGTGCGGGTCGCGGCGGCGCGGGGGCGCCAGGAAGCGCGCCTCGGCCCGGGCCGTTGCAACGCCGAGATGACGCCCGGCGAGGCGCGCGAGCAGGCGCTCTCGGAGGACGCGGCGGCGCTGCTCGCCGACACCTACAGGCGCCGGCGGCTCAGCGGTCGCGCCCACGACCGGGTGCTGCGCCTCGCCCGCACGATCGCCGACCTCGCCGAGGCCGACAGCGTCGGCCGCGACCACATCGCCCAAGCGCTGCAACTGAGGAGGAGAGACCATGATTAGCCAAGTCAAGCCCGAGGCCTGTGCGGAGTGCCTGCGCCGCGCGCGCCTGCTCGCCCACCTGGCCCCCTACATCGAGAAGGTCGCCACCGGCGCCCCCGGGCAGCGCTCGCCCGAGCTGCTGCGCCTCGGCAACGAGGACCTGGTCGCGGCGGTCGCGCCCAAGGTCGGCGGGCAGATGCTCGCCCAGGTCGCCGCCGTGCCGGGCGAGCGCCTGGCGGCCGAGCTCGAGGCCGCCGAGTGCTGGGCGGTCTGCCGCCACGACCCGCTCTATCCGGTCGGCCTGCGCGACGCCGCCGACGCGCCGTGGGCGCTGATCGGCAGGGGCGATCCGACTTTGCTCATGCGCCTCTCGCCCGAAGAGGCGGTGACCGTGGTCGGCGCCCGCCGCGCCAGCACCTACGGCCGCGAGGTCGCGCGGGAGCTGGGGCGCGAGCTGGCGAGCGCCGGACTGGTCGTCGTCAGCGGTCTCGCCTTCGGCATCGACGCCTGCGCGCACCGCGGCGCGCTCGACGGCGGCCTGACCGTGGCGGTGCTCGGCTGCGGCGCCGACGTCGCCTACCCGGCCGCGCACCGCTCACTCTGGCGGCGGATCGGCGAGGAGGGCCTCGTGCTCTCCGAGCTGCCTCCAGGCTGCGGCGCCTGGCGCTGGAGCTTCCCCGCCCGCAACCGGATCATGGCGGCGCTCTCGGGGATGACGGTGGTGGTCGAGGCGGCGGAGCGCTCCGGTTCGCTGATCACGGCCGACCTGGCGGCTGACCTGGGGCGCGACCTCGGCGCGGTTCCCGGCCCGGTCGGCTCGCGCCTCTCTGTTGCACCGAACAACCTGATCGGCGGCGGCGCCTGCCTGGTCCGCGACGCCCAGGATGTGCTCGACGCGATGCTCGGGCCGGGGGCGCGGCGGATCGAGCGCTCCGGCCCCGAGCTCGACGACGTCCAGCAGGCGGTGCTCGAAGCGCTCGAGCTCGGCTTCGAGACCTGCGACGCGATCACTACCGAGCTCGCCCTGCCAGGCGCCGAGGCCGCCGCAGCCCTCGCCGACCTCGAGGCGCTCGGCTACCTCAACTGCTCGCTGGTCGGCGTCTACACGCGGACGACTCTGCAGCCGTCAAGGGAGGCCTGAGATGAACATCGCGCTTGCGCCCAGTCCAACGAGCCCGCAGCAGGAAATGTCCATGGCTGTTGTCCATGGTATTCTCACATCCATGAGGACCATTCCAGCTGGAGAGTTCAAGCAAACCTGCCTGCGGCTGCTCGACGAGGTCGGCGCCTCCGGTGAGCCGATCGTGATCACCAAGCGGGGGAAAGCTGTAGCCCAGCTCACTCCGGTGAGGCCAGAGCGCTCGGAGGACTGGCTCGGGGCGATGCGCGAGCGGGGCGAGGTAAAGGGCGACCTGGTCGCCCCGGCGACGGATCTCGCCGAGTGGGAGGTTCTGGGCGAATGAAGCTCCTCCTCGACACGCATATCTGGCTTTGGCGCCTGCTGGATCCCGGGCGGCTTTCCAAGACCGCCGAGGGGGCGATCGCCGACCGCGACAGCGAGCTGTTCCTCTCGCCGGTCTCCGCCTGGGAGACGCTGGTTCTCGCCCGTAAGGGTCGCCTCGCGCTCGCTCCGTCGCCAAGCGAGTGGGTTCTCGATGCCTTGCGTCGCTCGGCGCCGAGATCCGTGCCGCTCAGCCACGGCATCGCGATGCGGAGCGAGGCGCTCGACGGCTTCGGCTCCGACGATCCGGCGGACCGCTTCCTCGTGGCCACTGCCCTGGAGCACGACCTCACTCTGGTCACCGCTGACAGCGAGATGCACGCCTTCTCGCCGCTGACGGTGCTCTGGTAGCGGGCGGAAAGGCCATCTAGGGTGCAGCTCGTGAATGCCGTTCGTGTCCCCACCGCCCTCTCGATCGCCGGCTCTGATTCCGGCGGCGGCGCGGGCATCCAGGCCGACCTGAAGGCGTTCGCGCGCTGCGGGGTGCATGGGATGACCGCGATCACGGCGATCACGGCACAGAACACGCGTGCGGTTGAGTGGGTCGAAGCGGTTTCGCCCCAAGCCGTCTTCAACCAGATCCTCGCGATCAGCGAGGACATGGGGGCTGACGCGGTGAAGATCGGCATGCTCGGCTCGGCTGCGACGATCGACGCGGTCGCTGTCGGGCTGACGTATATCGGGGTCGCGCTTGCGCCCGTGGTGATAGATCCCGTCATGGTTTCGGAGAGTGGAGCGGCGCTGATTGACGACGAGACCAAAGCGGCGCTTGTCGAGTTCCTGCTGCCACGCTGCGCGATCGCCACTCCCAACATCCCCGAGGCCCGCGAGTTGACTGGCCTGGGGGAGGGGGCAACGCAGGAGGAACTGGCGCGCGGGGTCCTCGAGCTGGGGCCGAAGGCGGTGGTAGTCACCGGCGGTCACAGCGACGAGCTGGTCGACGTCTTCGTCGACGGTGAGCGCGTTGTCGAGATCGCCGGTGAGCGCCACTCCGACGGCGCCTCGCATGGCTCCGGCTGCACCCACTCCGCGGCCTTGGCGGCGTTCCTCGCCCGCGGCAAGCCGCCGCTGGAGGCCGCTCGCGAAGCAAGGAAGATCGCGTCCGCCGCCGTCGCTGCGGGCCTGCGCGACCTTGGTGCCGGCCCCGGTCCGGTCGACGTCTTCGAGCTCAGCGGACGCTAGTCGGCGAGGAACTCGTCGAGCAGGTCGTTGAAGCGCGCCGGCCGCTCCATCTGCGGCACATGGCCGGTGCGCTCGAACAGCTCGAGTCGCGAGTCGGGGATCAGGCGGTGGTAGCCGATCGCCGCCTCGACCGGGACGACCTGGTCCTTGAGACCCCAGACGACCAGGGTCGGGATATCGATCTCGGTCAGCCGGTGGCGGGTGTCGTAGCCGCCGATCGCGCGGATCGCGTCGGCGAACCCGGGCGCGCCGACGCCTGGCTCCATCTGCTCGCGCAGCAGCTCGGGCCGCACCCGGTTCGGGTAGCGGAAGACCCGGCCGAAGGCGACCTCGCGGCCCTTCGGGCGGTTGACCCAGAGCCGGCGCGGGCCGCCGAGGAACGCCACCCCGGCTTCGAACAGATTGACCGCCGCCTCCAGCCGGCGCCCTTCGGCCTCGGCGAAGCTGATCCCCGCGGCGGAGACCAGGACCAGCTTGCCGAAGCGCGAGGGTCGTTCGACGATCGCCTCGGTCGAGACGAAGCCGCCCATCGAGTTGCCGACCAGCGCCGCGACCCGGTCGATGCCGAGCTTCTCGCAGAAGTCGTGGATCAGGCGCCCGTAGGCGGGCATGTCGATCTGCCAGGAGGGCATCGGGCTGTCGCCGAAGCCCGGCAGGTCGAGCGCGATCGCGCGGTGGGTGCGGCCGAAGTGGGGGAGGTTCTCGAGCCAGTTGCGCCAGCAGCCGCCGAGCCCGTGGACGAAGAGGATCGGCTCGCCTTCGCCGATTTCGGCGTAGTTGACCTCGGCGCCGGGAAGCCGTACCCGGTGCAGGTGCTCGCGCCAGTCGATCTTCAGCCACTCGGGATCCGGGTTGCCGTAGTCGCTGGCCGGGAACTTGACCGAGCCGCTCATCACCGTCTCAGGCATGCGCCGATCCTATCCGGCCGCCTGGGGCGGTAGTGCCAGGGCACCGCAGGCCGGCGCGTTGCCGCGCCGGCCTGCGGTGCCACGCACCTTCAGTGAATCTGGACGTTTCCTCCGCGCAGGGTCTCGCCCTGGCCGGCGCGATATCCGCCGGACAACGTCAGCTCATACCGATCTGCCGTTCCCGGCTCGGCGGCATCGACGAGCCGCAGCCGGAAACGCTGGATTCCCCCGTCGAGCTCGACCTTGCCCCAGATCCATGCCGTATCGCCGTCGACGTGGATCGCCTCGATCGCCGAGGTGTGGAGCGTCAAACCCGCGACATGATCGTTGAATTGAAGGGTGCCACGAGGCTCCCCGTGCTTGGTCATGAACTCGAATCCGCTGGTGGCGAAACCGCCGGGCAGATCGATCTTCACACCACCCGTGACCTTGCCGTCGCTGCCCGTGAACAGGTGCAGCGGCAGTTGGGCGGTTTCGCACTCGTTCACGGTGATTTCCTTGGTGATCGCGAACTGCCCTTCGATCGGCACGGCGTCGGGGTCGGTCGTGAACAGCCCTTCCGGCAGGAAGGCGACGACCCGGTAGGTCCCCGGCAGCAGTTCGTCGAAGGTGGGGGCCCCGGTCAGCGTCCGCGGCAGGCTCGGGTCGTTTTCGAGGATGCCGGGGACGGAGACCTCTTCCAGGCGGACTTTCATCGGCGCCGGTTCTCCGGTCGAGTCGTCGACAGGCGAGATCGAGGCTCCGCCCAGACAGACGTTGCCGAAGTCGGCGTTTTCGACCTCCTGTCCGCTGATCACGGTGTAGGTCCGCGTGCCTTCGCCGCCTGGGTCAGTCTGGCGCCAGCCTTCCTGCAGCAGCTCGCTCACCGTGTACGTGCCGGGGTGGACGCTGAAGGAGAAGGCGCCTTCGCCGTCCGTGACCCGGTGTTCGCCGTTGGAAAGAGGGATCGTCCATTTTCCGAGCCCGTTCTCTAGCGGATCGCGTTCCCCGTTGACATTCGAGTCGTCGTACTTGTGCCCGGCGATCGTCGCGGGACGGTAGTTGCCGAAGTCGCGGCCGGGGTAGCTGGTTTCTTCGGCGCCGAACGGCACGCTGAAAGAGCCCGGGGCCTCACTGGCAAGCCAGCCTTCTTTCTGCGCCTCTTCCACACGGAAGCTTCCGGCGCTTATATCCAGGTGGTCGGCGTCCAGGTCGAAGGAATAGTGGCCGCCGGCCCCCGTGGTCGTGGTGGCGACGACGTTGCCCTGATAGCGCAGCCTGATCGTCCATCCGGAGAGGCCCGGCTCGCCGGCCTCCCGTTTGCCGTCGGCATTGAGGTCCTCGTACTTGATGCCGCTGACGGTCGGCATCGGGCCGGCGCCTCCGCCTTTACTGAAGTTCCCGCAGACCGTTGCGATGAAGTCACCATTCCAGTAGAGCACGGTGAGCGGTCCCTCATTGATCGCATGGCTCACGGGGTCAAATTCGTAGTAGCCGGAGGGACACGGCTCCGGATGGGCGTATTCGACGCATCCAGACCAGTCTCGTGAACCCAGTTCGACTTGCCGCTTGGGCGCCCAGGTGAGGAAGTTCGCGTCGAAGCCCCTGGCGCTAGCTTGGTAATAGCCCGAAAGGGGCGCCTGTACGAATTGAGCCCGCGAGATCTCGTGGCCCGGACCCGGGTCGTAGATGAAGGTGTTGCGCCCGGCACCCGGTGGGGAATTGCGCATTGCCGTCTCGTTTGTCCATGGTTCGGCCATCGCCACGCTGGGCACCACCAGCGCTGCCATTAGCGCCAGTCCGCTTGCCAACAGCCACAGCCGTGGTCCGCGTGAAACTTCTCTGCTGCGCCTCATAGTCTCCCTTGAATCGAATTGAACACCGATCAATGTACTTGTTCCGAATGTCTAATAGAAAACATTGCGGTATTCAAGGAGGAACTATGGACTATGCGTAACCCATCCGTTCGAGGATCGGGATCTCGCGGATCTGTCCGCGCTTGCAGCGTTTCTGCGGATCTCCCATCAGCAAGCCGAGCCCTATCCGGTTACCCCCGGCTGAAACCGGTCAATCCGGCGTCTGAGTGGCGCACGGATTCAGTTTCCGGGCCGTGATTCTCGAAGCCGCGCCAGGTGTCGACGCCCATGAGGTGGTTGCCCTTTGGTGCCCGCGACGCCCTGTCGCTGCTAGTCGTCGCTCTTGCGTTTGGCCTGGCGGCTCTGTCGCTCTCTTCTCTTCGTCCCTTTCTTCTTCCCCTTTTGGCCTGGATTCCCGTCACTTTGCGGGTCGTCGTCCGCCTGAGGCGAAAACAGATCGACCAACTCCTCCGCATCCGAGGGAAGTCCCACTTTCCGCTTCTTCACTGCGGATGGGTAGCCGAGGATCGAGACAGTGCAGGAGATGCCCTCCTCGTCTGCCGTGATCAGCCTTTCCCCGCTCGTCTCGTGAATGGCGAGCACCTCTTCCAGCGCTCGGTAGAGCACCGCCATCAGTTCTTGCCAGCCCTTCTCGTCAACGATCAGCGGCGACCAGCTCATATGCGCGTTCTCGTGAGAGTCGTAGGTCTCTTCGTAAATCGCCGTCGCCGCATCCACCAGCAAGTTCTGAAACAGCGAAGCTCGAAGGCCCGGCTTGATCGGGTCGGCGACTTTCGGCCACACAGACGGATCGAGGTAGGCGCGGGCCGTCGCCTCGTAGAACACCTCGGTTGCCCCGCGTCGCTTTCGCTCGCCGACCTTCTTGATGAGCTTCGCCTTTCTCAGCACCTCAATCTCGTAATTGACCTGCCAATAGTCAGCGCCGAGTTCCTCCGAGAGGCCGATGGCGCTGCCCTTGCGTTCCCCGAGAATCGCGAGTATCTGGTTGCGCAGGGCATTGGCCATCGCCTTTACCAGAGCTCCGTCGATTTGCCTTCTCGCCTGGGCGAGCTCCCCGCGCTTCCTCATTCCCCGGTATTTCGCTGGCGTCATTAGGTATCTCCCTCTCCTGTTTTGGTACTGGCGCGAAGACTGTAGTCGATTTGGCCTGAGTTTTGGGTCGATTTTCCAGCGGATTCAAGGGAATTTGTCTTTTGTAGGCAACCCTTCTTATGCTTGAACTTCTCTTATCATAAGTCCGTAAGTCGGCGGTTATGGGAGGAGGTGATCTAGTGAAGCTCAGACTTCAGGACCCGGTGTCTCCGGTCTCGTCGGTCCACAAGAACGGCTGACCGCAACCGGTCGCGGTTCGGTAGACAGACAACTATTGGGAGGCGAAAATTGTCGAAGTTTTGACGATTGCGCGCCGCCCTCCGATAGCTAATCCTTCCTGCATCGCTCGGGAGGAAAAAACTGCTTGGCTCGCGTCGCACCTCCCATGGACGGGGCCATGCGGACTGGCGCCCTGGGCGGCGGGCTGTTCCGCCGTCGCCCAGGGTTGCCTGAGGGAGGGATGCGCGGCATTGACGCCAGCCACCCAGGCGGGCCCCTGATGAGTGGCGATCCAGAGGCAGTGTGGGCAGGCCTACCGGGAAACGTCGACCACCCGTACCGCGTGGCGATCATTGAAGCCTTGCTGTGGATCGGCGAGCCGCTTTCCGCGATCGGGGTGGTCGATGTTCTCGACGGCTACATGTCGATGTGGAGCGCCGTAGCCCATCTGGAAGCCTTGGAACGACTGGGCGTGGTCGAACGTGCGCCGGGCACGGTTGTGGCGCAGGCTGGCGAGGACCGTTTCGACATCCCCTATCGTCTCGTCGGCAAGGGGTGAGGGGGCGATGCCTGGGGGGGCGGAGCACGGTCACGTCGGTAGAAGTGGTGTAACTGGCGCGTAGGAGCCGGAACGAAGTTCCGGCCACCGCGGGCCCCAGACTCGTCGGTTGAAGTCCAACCCAATCGACGAAAGGAAGCACCACGATGGCCGAGAGCCAGAGCATGACGACCGCCGAGGTCGTCGCCAAGACCCTGATCACCGAGCACGCCGACTTCCTCCGCGACGCCGTCGCGCTGGTCGCGCGTGAGCTGATGGAGGCTGAGATCTCGGGTCAGATCGGCGCCGCCCGCGGCGAGGTCTCCCCAGAGCGCTCGACGCACCGAAACGGCTACCGGGACCGCGCCTGGGAGACCAGGGTTGGGGAGATCGAGCTGGCGATCCCGAAAAAGCGCGAAGGCGCCGCCTACTTCCCCTCCTTCCTGGAGCCGCGCCGACCCGCCGAGCAGGCGCTGCTGGCCGTGGTCATGGAGGCCTACGTCAACGGCGTCTCCACCCGCAAGGTCGACCGCCTCGTCTCCCAGCTGGGGATCTCGGGGATGAGCAAGGACCGGGTCTCGGCGATCTGCCGGGGCCTGGACGAGCGGGTGTCGGCCTTCCGCGAGCGCCCACTGGAAGGGGAGTACCCCTACCTCTGGCTCGACGCCAAGCACGTCAAGGTCCGATCCGATGGCCACGTGCGCTCCAAGGCGGTGGTGATCGCCTACGGGGTGCATCAGTCGGGGCGCCGCGAGGTGATCGACCTCGACGTCGGCGAGGTCGAGTCGGGCGCCTTCTGGGTCGAGTTCCTGCGCTCGCTGCGCGCCCGCGGCCTCGCCGGCGTCCGCCTCTGCGCCTCCGACGCCCACGAGGGGCTGAAGGGCGCGATCGCGCGGGTGCTGGGCTGCCCCTGGCAGCGCTGCACAGTCCATTTCGTCAGGGATATGCACCAGCACTGCCGCCCGACCCAGCGCGGCATGGTCTCCGCCGCCCTGCGCGAGGTCTTCAACGCCGAGGGCCACGAGCAGGCTCGAGAGCGTGCCACGGCGGTGATCGAGCGCCTGGCCCCGACGGTGCCCAAGGTCGCCGAGCTCCTGGAGGACGCCGAGGAGGACCTGCTCGCCTTCTACCGCTTCCCCGCGCCGCACTGGTCCAAGTTGCGGAGCACCAATCCCCTGGAGCGGGTCAACCGCGAGGTCGGGCGGCGCTCCGACGTCGTCGGGATCTTCCCCGATGACGCGTCGGTGATCCGCCTGGTCGGAGCGCTGCTGATCGAGCAAAATGACGAGTGGCTGGTCGCCCGCCGCTACCTCTCCGAGGAGTCGCTCGCCCTGGTCCTGCAGGACCAGGGCGACGAGGGACGAGAGGAGGTGCCGGCACTACAAGCCGCGTGAAGGGACTGACGAGCGGTTACACCACTTCCGCCTACTTGACTCGGAGCACGGCAGCGTCGCCATTCGGTTCGGCGAGAACTTGCGCCGCTGCCGAGGGGCGACGGGACTCACCCAAGAGGATGTCGCCTACTTCACGTCGCTTCACCGCACGGAGATCGGGCTGCTTGAGCGGGGGCAGCGGAGGGCGCGCATTGACACGGTGGTAAGGCTTGCCGCCGCGCTTTCGGTATCGCCGGACGAGCTATTCAAGGGCATCGTCTGGGAGCTGCCGAGGTTGGGTGACGGGTGTTTCAGGATTGTGCCGCCAGAGGATGAGTGAGGCGGGGCACCCGGTCGAGCGGGTCGAAGCTGGACTCCTCTTCTCGTCCTCGACCTGGACCCAGAGCATCTGAACTTGGTGGAGCTTGAGCAGAGGATGACCGCGTATGCCCCTCTCTACATCTATCCCGACCTACCTGCGAATCCGCACCGTCAAGCCCTTTACGCGTAGCCCATCCGTTCGAGGATCGGGATCTCGCGGATCTGCGGCGGCTGCAGGTGGTCCCAGAGGATGCCGCGGGGGCGTTCGTACTGGCGCTCGACCTCGATCACGGCGCGCGGGGTGGCGATCAGGTCGACCGGCAGATCGTGCGAGATCACCGGCAGGTGCTTGCGCAGGATCTGGATCGGGTGGACGGTGGTGGCGATCGTCGTGTGGTCGTCGATCTTGCCGGCGTCGATCAGGACCCCGTACTCGAGGTCGTTGTAGCCGCCGCCCTTGCCGATCCGGGCGCCGCTGAGGTTGACGGCGACCGAGCCGGTGAGCACGAAGTCGATCTCCGGCAGCTCGTCGAGGGCGACGACCCGGCCGTGCCTGAGCGCGCCCTTGATCGTCGCCGCCTCCTTGATCGCCGTTTTCGAGAGCCGTTTCGGCTCGAGCACCCGGAAGGGGTGGGGGTCGCGCAGCCGCGGCACCGCCATGATCAGCGTCTTGCCTTCCTCCAGCGCCATGCGGCGCGCCTGAGTCTGCGGCGAGTCGGGGTTGGCCTTGATCGCCCGCGCCCGCTTCCAGAGCCGGTGGGCGGCGAGCTTCTCGGCCGCCAGCCGGGCGCCGGCGAAGTTGGGGATGCGACCCTCGGCGCCGGGGAATCGGGAGACCCCCTCGCGGTCCATCGCCTTCCAAACTTCCTTGCGGATCTCATCCTTCGAGCGCACGGGGCCGAAACATATCCGTGGAGCGACCGACGCGTGTGCCTAAGATTTCACTATGGGACGTAAAACCCGAATCGCGCTGATAGCGGGAGTTCTCGTCCTGCTCGTCTTCGTGGGCGTCGCCTTCGCTTACGACAGCTCGCAGAGCGACACGATCGCCGACGGGGTGACGATCGGCGGCGTCGATGTCGGCGGCATGGACGAAGCCGAAGCGAAGCGGGCGGTGCAGCGGCAGCTGCTGGCGCCACTGCGCCACTCGCTGAAGGTCGCCTACGACGGCGAGAGCTGGAAGCTCGACGGGGCGACGCTGAAGGTCCACGCCAATCTCGACCGCGCGGTCGAAGAAGCGCTCGACGAGAGCCGCTCCGGCGGCCTGCCCGGCCGGCTGGTGCGCTACGTGACCGGCGGCAGCGTCGACGAAAGCGTCCCCGCCCGGATCACCTACTCGCGGCAGGCGGTCAACCGCTTCGTCCGCCATGTCGCCGACGAAGTCGACCGCGAAGCGCAGAACGCCGACGTCAGCGCGAGCGGCAGCGCGCTCGAAGTGACGCCCGCCAGATACGGCCGCAAGCTGCGCGACAACCTGCTCACCCGGCAGCTGCGCGCCGCCGTGCTCAACGCCGGCGCCGAGCACACGATCGCCGCCCGCACCCACCCGGTGAAGCCGCAGGTGACGGCGAAGGAAGTCGCCGCCGAGTACCCCTCCTACCTGACGCTCGACCGCGCGACCTTCACCCTGCGGCTCTGGGAACACCTGAAGCCGGCGAAGACCTACACCGTCGCGGTCGGCCAGGAAGGGCTGGAAACGCCCGAAGGCCTCTACGCGATCCAGGAAAAGCAGGTGAACCCGTCCTGGCATGTGCCGAATTCGGCCTGGGCGGGGGACCTCGCCGGGACGGTGATTCCGCCCGGCCCGGCCGACCCGATCAAGGCCCGCTGGATGGGCATCTACGAAGGCGCCGGCATCCACGGCACCGAAGAGACCTCCTCGCTGGGAACTGCCGCCTCGCACGGCTGCGTGCGCATGGCGATCCCCGACGTGGAAGAACTGTATGACCGGGTCGAAGTAGGAACCCCCATCTACATAGGCTGACGCAGGCACGCCGGGGCTGGCGGCGAATCAATCGGCGATGACCTGGGACGAGGCGCTTTCGGCGTTCGATCGCGACATGCGGGCGCGCAACCTGGCCGAGCGCACGCGCAAGGCCTACGGGGTGGACCTGGGGCAGTTCGTCGAGTGGGCCGGCGGGCGGGGCTTGGAGCCGGGCGAGGTTCGGCACCGCGATGTGCGGCGCTACGGCGCCGGGCTCTCCTCCGGTGGCGCCTCGGCGGCGACCGTGGCGCGCAAGCTGGCCGCCGTGCGCAGCCTGTTCGACTTCCTCGTGCGCAGCGAGCGGGTCGGGCAGAACCCGGCCGACCTCGTCTCCAGCCCGAAGCGCGAGCAGAAGCTGCCGCGGGTGCTGAGCGGCGAGCAGGCCCGCGCCCTGCTGGAGCGGATCCCGGCGCGCACGCCGCTCGAGCTGCGCGACCGAGCGATGCTCGAGCTGGCCTACTCCTGCGGCCTGCGCTGCGAGGAGATCGTCAACCTCGAGCGCGATTCCTACGACTTCGAGTCCGAGCAGCTGCGGGTGCTCGGCAAGGGCTCCAAGGAGCGGCTGCTGCCGGTCGGCGAGCCCGCCCAGCGCGCCCTGCGCCGCTACCTGGACAAGGGACGGCACGCGCTCTCCGGCGAGCCGCGCGAGACCGCGCTCTTCCTCTCCAAGAGTGGCCGCCGGCTCTCCAATTCCGACGTCAGCCGCCGCCTCGCCCTCTGGGTGCGCGAGGCGGCGCTGGTCGCCGGCGTCTCGCCGCACGCCCTGCGCCACAGCTTCGCCACCCACCTGCTGGAAGGCGGCGCCGACCTGCGCTCGATCCAGGAGCTGCTCGGCCACGCCTCGATCTCGACCACGCAGGTTTACACTCGTGTCGACGCCGCACGCCTGCGGGAGGCCTACGCTGCGACCCACCCGCGCGCCTGATGCCCCAACGATCCCCCGCCAGCCATAGAATCGAGCGAGCTTCATGGAAACCGGCGTAAAAGAGGTCGAGCTGCGCGATCTGTGGCGCCGCTACAAGGACGACGGCGACAGGGCCGCGCGCGAGCGCCTCGTCGTCGCCTACTCGCCGCTGGTCAAATTCGTCGCCGGTCGGCTCGGCGCCGGGCTGCCCTCGCATGTCGAGGACGCCGACCTGATCTCCTACGGGCTGATGGGGCTGATCGGCGCGATCGAGCGCTTCGAGCCCGAGCGCGGGATCAAGTTCGAGACCTTCGCGATGACCCGGATCCGCGGCGCGATCATCGACGAGCTGCGCTCGCTCGACTGGGTGCCGCGCTCGGTCCGCTCCCGGGCGCGCGAAATAGAGGCCGCCCAGTCGAAGCTCGAGCACCAGCTGCAGCGGGCGCCGACCGAGGCCGAGCTCGCCGCCAAGGTCGGGCTCAGCGAGGAGGAGCTGCAGACGTCGCTGCTGGAGATCGCCAACTCGTCGATCTACGCCCTCGACGAGCTGTGGTCGATCTCGGACTCCTCCGGCGACTCGGTCTCGCTGCTCGACACGATCTCCGATCCGCGCGCCGAAGACCCGCAGCAATCGCTCGCCAGCAGCGAGATCAAGGACCGGCTGACCGAGTCGATCGGCGGCCTGCCGGAGCGCGAGCAGCTCGTCGTCGCGCTCTACTACTACGAGAACCTGACCCTGCGCGAGATCGGCGAGGTGCTCGGGGTCACCGAGTCGCGGGTCTCGCAGCTGCACACGAAGGCCGTGATGCGGCTGAAAGGGTCGCTGCAAGAGGCGTCCTGAGGCGCGTGGCCGCGCATCTCTGCGTCCTCGATCGCCAGGAGATCGCTAACTTTCAGAAATGAGTCCCGATGAGGTCTGTTCGGTGTGCGGTCGCACGATCCTGGCCGGCGAGCGCACCCGCACCTACATGAGCCCGAAGGAGGGCCTGCGGAGGGTCTGCGAGCTCTGCCGCGGGCGCGCCGAGCGGCTCGGCTGGGTCGATCCCGCCGCGCCCGGGGCGAACGTCGGCCGCCGGCCCGAGCCGGAGCCGAGCGAGACTCCGCGCAGCCGCCTCGACCGCGCGGTGGAGCGCTTCAACGCCAGCGAGGCGGCGCGCACGGTGGCGGGGTTGACGCGGACCCTTGGGGTGCCGCGCGTCTCCGTCGGCGCCGCCGCCGGCTCGCCGACGGAGGTGCGGGTCACCGTCGCCTGGGAGCTCTGCTGGTATCAGTGGGGGGTCGACCTGGGCGACGACCTGCGCGCCGTCTTCCAGCTCGGCCGCGGCGAGGAGGTCGAGCAGCTCGACGGCTCGGCGCGGGAGTGGAACGCGCACGCCGAGGACGGCGGCCGGCTGGCGCTCGGGGTGCCGGCATGAAGCTGACCGTCAACGTCGACGGGGGCGCCCGCGGGAACCCGGGGCCGGCGGCGATCGGCGCGGTGGTCCAGGACGCCGGGGGAGAGGTGCTCGAGCAGCGCGGTGAGCGGATCGGCAGGGCGACGAACAACGTCGCCGAGTACCGCGCCCTGCTGCTGGGAATCGAGCGGGCGGCTGAGCTGGGGGCCGACGAGCTCGAGCTGGTCGGCGACTCGGAGCTGATCGTGCGCCAGGTCGAAGGCCGGTACAAGGTCAAGGACGCGACGCTGCGCGAGCTGCACGGCGAGGTGAAGCGGGCGCTGCGGCCCTTCGAGGATCGCTGGTCGATCCGCCACGTGCGGCGGGCCGAGAACGCCGAGGCCGACCGCCTGGTCAACGTGGCGCTCGACGGCTGAGGCCCGGGCGGGCATCGCGAGCTCACGGATAAGCCGCGATGAGCCGGGGCGGACTACCGATGATCTCAGGCCGGGCTTCCCCGACAATGAGCCCGGTGTCGCACGCGAGCAGCAACAGAGAGATTCCATGGCTGCGTTGGATGCTGCTCGGCTGCCTCGGCTGGATCGTCCTGATGCTCACGGTCGGCTCGCCGATCGGCCTGCTCGCGACCCCGGCAGCCGGCCCGATCCTCGGCTGGCTCCTCGGCGGCATCCAGTACCTCGTCGTCGGCATCCTGATCAGACGCTGACCGGCCATCCGGCAGCAACGCCCTCCAGCCGGGTAAACTCCGCCCCTATGCGGCTGTAGCTCAGCTGGCTAGAGCGTCTGCTTGCCATGCAGAAGGTCGAGGGTTCGAATCCCTTCAGCCGCTTCAACCGGAAACCCGCTCCCAGAGCGGGTTTCCGTGTTTCTGGGGTTGGTCGCAGATTTCGCGCGAAGAGGCTCGTCGGGGGCTCGCTGCCCATTCGCTGCCCAAACGTTGGCGGCTGAGTCGTCAAGCCGAGGATGCTGGCGCGTCGTCGCCGAACAGAAACTTGAGCATCTCGGCAGTGGCGGCATCAAACATCTGGGCGTGATGCGCGGCCGGTCGTACTGGTCCGTGTCGCTGCCAGAGGTAGTTCTTGACGTAGAAGTCGCCGGTTCGGCGATGTGCCTTCCAGCCGCTGATGACTTGAAGGATCGAATCTTCGCCAGCCTCGATATGGGCCTCAAGTCCAGCAAGGTCTTCGGCGCTGATGATTGAGATCGGGCCGATATGTCTGCCTTGGAGAAGATCACGATCCTTGAGCCCCCTACGAATCTTCTTCATGATTTCGCTCCTTACGGGGAAAGGCGCTGCCGTCACAATCGCTGGCCAGAACCGCGTGACGTTCTCTGCTGTGAGTCCGATGTCGGCAGTTACCCCGTCGCTGATATCGGCGATTCGTTTGGTGAGTTGGCCCGCCTTCTTGTAAACGAGCTTCTCCAAGTCTTGCTCAAAGGCCTCCAGGTCCCCATGTGTTGAAGTCTTGATTTGGAGCGCCCCCGCGACCACCTCCATGGCAACTATCTGGCGCTCATATCGAAGCACTACATCGGGCGTGTCTCGGCGTTTCTTTCTCGGGCCGTAGGTCACGTCAGCGAAGATCGTTGGCTCATCTCGACCCCCTTCCATGCGATTGACGGATTCCTCTGCCCACTGCTGGAAGGCAGCGCCAAAGGGGGCCGTGAACGTCTCGCGGTCAAGACCCTCCGCTTCAGCGCCTTCGGCGAGAGTATGAAAGATGCCGTGGGTGGCTCGCCGCTCAAGGGCGGCGAAATTGACGACGTAGAGCTTTCCGTTAGGACCTTCAAGGATCGGCCGCTTCTCAATCGCTAGTGATTGAGAAGTCGTTTCCCCGAGGTCTCCTTGCTCGGCAAGGAGCTGGTCGCGCAGGCCGTCAGCCGATGCGCCCGAGCGGGCAAGGAAAGACTGCCACTTCGATTCATCGAGCCTGAGATTCTCAAACCACCGTTTCGGATCGAATTGGGCCAGAGGCCATCCGTCGCGATCCTGTTGGAAACCTGCCGAGAATGCAAAGCCGAGGGCGAGGTACTCGTTGATCGTGAGTTGCGTGTATCGCGCGAATGCATCATCAGCGTCGGGTGCCTTTTCGAGATGTGGCCAGATGCGATCAAATAGCTCGTAGTAGAACGACCATTGCGTCAGTCGATCCTCATCGTGTCCCATGGCGGTCTGGCGCAGCTCAAAGCGGAGGATGTTCTCCTTGATCGGTCCGTCGCCAAGGTCGTTATCGAATTGGTCTGTGACCCCAAAAAGCGCTAGAAGAAAATCGTGCCACAGCCGTCCCTTCGAGAAGGCATCGGCCGGTCGGCGGTCGGCGTGAAGCAGTGCGAGACGGTTGAGGTGGTAGAGCTGCTGTTCAAAGATTGCTACTTGGCCACGGCGGAGGCAGCCATGGAGACGGTGGCGAAGGTCAGGCGAATCGGCAGCCACGTAGTCGATGAGTTTTTGTTGGGTTGCCTGCGAGGAGCGTTCGTCTTCCAGGATGAGACAAGCACTCAACTGCCCGACTATCCACACACAGTCGTACACGGAGATTCTGCTGAGCGCGTCGAGGACTTCGGACTCGGATACCGGGACCCCTGAGTCGTTCAGGTCGGCCCCGGTGACATGAATCCCAGCCCACTCCAGCTCGGGGGGCACACGCGGCATGGCTCCATGTTTTCAGCCAGGGCTGTCGCTACTCTCGCAAGCGGGTTCGCGAACCTTGCCCCTCCTGGTCATCGCCCTGACCAGGGGCGGCGACGATGTCATCCAGGGCCGCTCCATGGTCCGTTTTAGAGGCGATTACCTTGGCATAGAGGCCGAGGGTCATCTTCGGATCGGTGTGCCCGGCCTGGGCCATCACGTAGGGCACGTCGGCCCCGGCGGCGAGGAGCAGGGAGATGAACGTGCGACGGAGCGAGTGCGGCGTCACGGCCCCAATCGGCTCGCGCCCCTCTGCTTGGAGCATCTCGTTTGCCCGCTCGACGGTGGCGGCGAGGAGTCGGTTGCGGACGTTCGACGGGTTGTCGCGGTGGCCCTCGCGGGTCGCGAATACGAAGTCGGTCGGGTTCGTGAACGAGTTTCCTTCCCGATGCTCAGCGAGCAGATCGCGAAGGGAAGGGGTCAAATCGACTTCTCGGATTCCGGCGCCGGTCTTGGAGGCGGCGACCCGCAACCACCGACCATCAAGGCTGACATCGCGCCAACGCAGATCCAGCGCCTCTCCGATCCGCAGCCCGGCAAGTGCGAGGGTTGCGAGCAGAGCCCGCCGCCGATGGATGCCGGTGCGGTTCTCCGCGTCGAGTTCTCCGGCCGCGCCGAGGAGTGCGGCGACCTGCTCCGGCTGCAAGTAGCTGTGAGACGGCTTGCTCTCCTTGAGGAGCCGCTTGCGACCCCTTGCGGGATTGCGGTCGAGGTAGCCGTACTCGACGGCCTGCTCCAAGATCGCGGTGAGGAGGCGGATTGTCTTGTTGATCGAGCCGTTCGATAGAGGGCGGGGGATGCGCGTGCGTCTTGCCTTCGGAAGCGCGAACTGCTTCTGTCGCGCCGACTCCATCGTCTTGCTCTCGCGCACCTTCGCCCGCCTGTAGCGGTCAACCTCCTCCACCGTGATCGCCGACAGTCGGTGACCGGCGAAGTACGGGAGGAGGTGACTGGAGAGCCGCCAGCGGTAGTCAACGCGCGTCCGCTCTCGCAGCTCGGGGGAGATGCCCTCGAACCACTCGGACGCGAATTCGTGGAAGGTCGGCATCTCTGCCGACGACCGCTCGGGTTCGGGTGCTGGCGGCTGCCAGATGCCCCGCTCTACATCGGCGAGGACATGCCGCAGTTCCCTGTCGGCCTTTGCGCGGTCCCAGCCCTCGCCGGACGTGCCGAGGGCGAGGTAGCGGCGCTTTCCATACGCGCGGAAGCGGAGAGCCCAGGCGCGGCCGTTCGTCGGCTCGACCACGCTGCCCGTCGCTTTGCGCGGCATCAGCGACTACCCCCAGTGATGGAGGCGGGGTGGGGCGAATGTGGGGGAGCAGCGGCGTGGCCGCGCTCCATAGGATCGGTATCAGCCATGAGGAGGGTCCATCTCCTTGT